>OJFL01000227.1_pt1 | contig 31914 bp, 32 predicted proteins | sample 1594131 | NCBI WGS metagenome assembly OJFL01 (sample SAMN05416782, study PRJEB24817) | seawater metagenome | isolation source: Sea water | place: Canada:Atlantic | collected 2013-07 | reverse complement strand
TGGGCTCGGAGATGTGTATAAGAGACAGCCAGTAAAGATCTGACTCATGTTGGATATAGGTTTGGGCAGAGCGAGTGGATGAGGGATAGGAGTCTTAATCCATCGTTTCGAGCACCTTCAGCAAATGCCATAGTCATTGCGTTTTTGTTGAAAGACACACGAACTACGCCTGCTCGATTCAGAAGACGCCAAACAATGCGATGCCCCCGCTTGCTAGTCATGAGCCACTGTACATCACCTTCTTCAGTTTCACGGGTCAGGCGATCTTGCTGTTTATCATCCTCAGCTTTACGTTCATGTCCGCTCATAATGGGTAAGGTAAGATAAAATTAAATCAACAGGCGCAACCCTAGGATACTTGTCTCAATGAAACTATTACAAAGATTCGCTTCTCTCACCGTAGCTTTATTATTTTGCACCAGCACTTTGGCTGCTGATGCAAAACCCGTGGGATGGTTATTCGTTCATACCGCCAAGAGTGCTGAAATGACTAGAGACAAAACCTTAGTGATGCCTGTTACACGGGATATCTTTGCGTTTACTGACAGACCAAATCGTTTACACGGGTATTTGAACGCACATGAGTTCGTCTCCATGTGGAAAGGCAAAGGTGATACATTTCGAGGTGACCCACCAAATGCCGTGCTCACTTGGGTCACGGATATGACTATCAAAGAAGCACAAGTCGTGGTTGCGAACGCCACCGTCACTGATGACGGACGATCAATATCCTATGAGGTGGCATTTGAGGCAGGAGATTACTTAAAAAGCAGTATGGATGGGGTATCTTTATTCATTGAGGGTCTCATCCCTCCCCCTAATTACTAAGCGTTCCCCAGCACACCCAAGACATACTCAACACGTTAGAGTTTTAAAAAAATATAAGAAAACCACCACTTCCAGAATAGTGACCATTATGACTATGAACCCATACGAATAACTTAGAATGCGAAATTACATTCGACGGGCGGTCTATAAAAAAGGCCACGATGTTGAAATTAGAGATTTACCTTCTGTTCACCATAGAGCGTAAAAAGACAGTGAAGAGTTGGTACTTCATGTGCCGAATAAAACCCTTAATTGATTATTTTACGAAAGATAAAAAGTTAATAATTAAAAAAAGCCGCATGAATCGCTCTTTTTTACTCATCGTATTGGCTTGGATTTGTTCTATTGCGATAGCGGTCCACAAGCAGCCCACTTGGTCCCCTCATATTCAATTTATGATAAGCAAGCTGCTGGCACACAATGAGTAATCTTTCATAAATCAAAACATACATAATCAGGATTATGCGGTGTACCTTTCCGATAAGCTCCAGAAAATATTTTATCCTCAACATTGCACGTACCACGAAGATCAACAGTTAAGCGGTCATCTGAAAACGAAAAAAACCATTCACAATCGGAATCCCAGCGATATATGAATTTATTTTCATCCACATCCCATTCATCAAAATTGCCAGCTCGTTCGATCATCTCGCTGTCACCGCTAGAGCAATAACGTTCAATAGATTGCAAACGAGATCCCAGTAATCGATATCTCGATCCAAGCTTCATGATGGATATGTACGCGTTGGTCTCGCTAACCCAAGATCCCTCTATCGCATTCAAGTCTCCGACACGTTGCCTAACACGCCAAAGTCGAGTCTCGTACGAGTTCCTAATACATTCTGCGTTCACACCGCAGCCATCTCTATTTTCTAAGAATTTTCTGGCTTCAACGAGGTAGTGTGTTCGAGTTAATAATTGCCTAAGATCATCAATATATTGGGACAAGTGTAAGTCCAGCTCGGCTAATTCCGGGGATTCACATATAGCCACTTGCGTGGGTGTATTACTCTCGTCACAAGTAAAAGATGGCTTTGGCGTGTACATGTCGGCACGCGATGAATGCGTTAGGAATGCCAACGATATGAATATCAGAACGGCATATGACCTGAATGTCCAATAAGCCAACATATCGCGCATTGGCTGACTTAAATATAGCGAGCTCATTCGCATATCTTAAATCAATTTAGAATCTTATTCGTTAGACCTAATGAGCTATATGATTGGATAGGTCAAAAAAACTATTTTTCTGCCAAGATCTCAGGTCGAATCACATGTCGATTGACTCGAGAGTGCAATCAATACTCCTGATACCGCTGAATATGACTTAACCTGTGATTGATTTTTCAACACAGTAATCACAATTTCCGTAAGTTTTTGGCTATCCCATGAGGCGGGTAGACATACCGGCTTCCCATGCACCATAAACGCGTAGGGTTGTTCTTTAAGCTGCTCCCTAGTCTGATGGCGAGCGCCTTCAACCACGCCCATCACAAAAGCCATACAGGGCTCTGTTTTAACTTCACAATCTCCAAGGAACTGTTCTACCGTTATAAACCCTTCATTGGCATAGCTGAGCTGCGTAATAGCCAAAAACCAAAGAGAAATCAGTAGCCGACTCAAAGCTCAGGCACCCTGACCGTTATTTCAAAAGCGGAATACCAAGCTGCCAAATCTTTGATTTGTTCCATCGATAGCGCTGCTGCGATGAGGCTCATCCGACGATCATGTCGAATCCCCTTTCGATAATCAACTAGTGACTTTTCTATGTATAGCGAGCTCATGCCAGCAAGATTAGGAGCTTCCGGATTTCGGGAAATTCCATCTTTACCATGACATACTGAACATTGGATCGATAATTTCTTACCATTACTTAAATCTGCGGCTACAGAAGTACCACTAATTACAAACATTAAAAAAAATAAGACCAATTGCTTCACTGTTTACTCCAAATAAAAAAAGACCCCCGACAAATGCCGAGGGTCCTTTTAGACTAGCTTAATTTCCGACGTATGAGATCCTGTAGATCGCACCTGCATAATCGTCTGAAACGAGCATCGAGCCGTCTTTCATCATAGTGATAGACATTGGACGTCCGTCATACTCTTCATTTGCATTCAACCAACCTTCAGCGAATGGCTCCATTGTGGCGTTGCCTTCATCATCAATGAAAGTAACCATCACACGTGAACCACAAGGTGTTGTACGGTTCCAAGAACCATGCTGAGCGCTGAAAATAGCATTCTTGTACTTAGAAGGAAACTGGTCCCCTGCGTAGAAAGCCATACCTAAGTCAGCACAATGAGCGGTTGTCTCAACTGCTGGATGAACAACACCCTCTATTGGTGTTTGACCAGCGTACTCGTTGGTTCTAACAGTACCGCCACCAAACCATGGATGACCAAAATGCTGGCCAGCTGCTGTTTGTCGGTTTAACTCACCTGGAGGAATGTCATCGCCCATACCGTCAACCTGGTTGTCTGTCCACCATAGTTCACCGGTCTCTGGATGGAAGTCTTGTCCAACAGAGTTTCGAACGCCATAAGTGTAAACCTCACGGTTTGAACCGTCACGATCCATACGAATGATGCCGCCGATACCAGTCTCTCTGTAGAGCTCTAACTTATCCTCTGGCGTCACGTTGTACGGCTGACCAAGTGAGATATAGACCTTATTATCCGGGCCAATGTCGATTACACGAGTTGTGTGGTTATAGCTCTCTTCGCCTTCTGGGATCAACTCACCTTTGGGTACGATGTCAACTGCTACAACATCTGGACCTTCAAAGAAGTATTCAGCTGCTGGGAAAAGACGAACATGGTTACGCTCTGCAATGTAGAGGAAACCGTCTTTTGTAAATTGAACACCGTTTGGTACGTCAAACGTTAGGGATGGAGCGAAGTCTTTAACTTCATCAGCTACACCATCACGGTCTCTGTCTGAAATAACCCATACTTTGTCCTTTCGTGTGCCGACAAACAATGCAGTTCCCTGAGGAGCCATTGCCATGTCACGTGCATCAGGAACAATTGCGTAGAGGTTGATTTCGAAACCTTCTGGCAACGTAACATTACTTAACACTTCACGAATGTTATCTGCCTTGGGGCCGTCTTGAGCGATGTATGTGTGATCACCCATTCCTTTACCTGAGGTGCCGAAAATTCCGACGTTACTTTCTTTAGCAACTACTCCTGTGGCGAATGCTAAGCCAGCAAGACAAGCTGCAGTCTTCTTAAATTTCATTAATAAATGCTCCTAAAGTTTAAAAAAAGTTACGACAAAGCCTCTACTAATCAAAAACCGCGAAAGAGGTTCTGTCAGCCGAATTCGATGTTTAGAACTTATTAAGTTCACACATGAACCAACTTCTATGGGAACAGGTGATAACCTATTTAGTTCCTGGTGCAAGATTGTGACTCACCAAATCCAGGTACAGATATTTTATCATTTGAGAATGCGTAAGCGCAACGTAGTTATGCTCAATATGCATAATTGTTATGCTTAATGTGCAATTAAATTCCACACGCACATTTGCGAGTTTATAAGTGAGCAATATAGTGCATCCTTAGCGAGGCTTGAGGAATGCAAATCGTTAAACCACGACAGAGTCTAGCCTCTATTTTGCAACTTAAATTAACATCTTACTTACACAATTTTTACAAAATAAGTTAACTATTAACAAAACTCTTGGATACTTAACCTCGGATACTGTTGGTTTACGAGATGCAGATTCCGGAAACTAACTCGTTGTCAAATCCGCAAAACAATATAGTGAAGATTAAAATGTCGGCTAAGGCGACATATCCTTAACCGACACGAAGTCCGCATACGCAAACAAAATTTATCGCTTTCTCACGCCTCTATTTGATACACGTCATATGTTACATACGAGGGCTTGCCCTCATTATTAACCGCTTGGGCAGACCCCATTTTTCCAATAAAAACGCGAGCATTCATCCATGCATAGCTCTCCGATTCAGTCCGAACCAGCGGGTTTGTGATGAAGTAACAATCTTCAGACGTGATCAACTCGCCTGCTTGCCACTTTGCAAGGCTCGATTCATTTAGCAGAATTTTCCCCGAGTAATTAACAAGAAGGAGTGACTCGTCATCCATTTTAATGGTCAGACGAACATCCAATTTGATGACGCCGTTTGGGTACATCGTAGCCCACTCGCCCTACATTTAATATATGACTAAAAACATTTAAAAAGTACGCTTAAAATGCGTATCTTTTGACAATTTTTATATAGCACGATCACAAAAAATAGACCTAAAAATCCTAGGCTGTTGGGAGTTCAGCAAAGGCTTGTAGACGATATTTTTCTTTCCTGCACGACTGGAAAAGGATTACAAGGCCAGGAATTGTCATCGCTGGTTTACCACTGGCGGCGCATCCTCCTACCGTTGAGTAAAATTTCTGTTGGGTCAAAGCTAGACACCACACATCAGTTAAGCCCATCAACAATTTACTTATGTTGGGAGCGCACGATTAACCTAATCGCACGGATTACTTAAGGTGTTCACCAAACCAAGTTAACGCTTCGTTTGTCGCCTGTGTAGCATGTTTTCCATAGTAAACGCTGTAGTGACTTGCCCCCTCAAGAACGACATATCGCGATATGCCCGGTACACGCTCATGTGCAACGAGCGACGTAGTTGTGTTGTCAAAAAGCTCTTCGTTTTCTGCAACCAAGAAAAGCGCCGCGCAGTCCGTCAACAAAGCGGCATCTTCGCGTGGGTTGAAACGTGCCAGCTTCTCATAAACCATGCCACCCCGGAGACTTCCAATTTCTTTTTTAAATGGTTTCGGATAGGCTCGAATACTCCGAGCACGCTCACCTCCGAGCGTTAACCAATAATCTGCGCTTTCAGCCCACGAACCAGCCCATCCAACAGGAGATGCTTGACTTACGAGTGCCTTTATTCGCGAGTCACGCGCGGCCACATAAACCACCGTGCCTCCAGACCAACTCGTACCCCAAAGTCCTATTTTATCTGGATCCACTCGCTCATCTGTTGCAAGCCAATTTACGGCTGCAAAATAGTCTTCCGCCTGGTCTAAAGGATCAATAAGTCCTTTGTATTCAATGGTCTCATATTTTCCAGTACTGACATTTTTCGTTTGGACTAATCGGCTATCGCTCTTACCCCAACCACGATAGTCAAAAACAAGAACAAAATAACCATTTGCTGCAAACTTTTTTGCATACCTAAATAAGTGATTAGCCTCACCTCCCCATCCATGCGCCATAGCGATCGCGGGGAGTTTTTTACTTGATCCTTTAGGCATGAATACCGTGGCTCCGATTTTCGTACCATCACTCAATAGGCTCACATCCAATTGTTCGATTGAGAATGTAGCGGGTTGTGCCGCGCACATAGCTACTGAGAACCAAAAAAAAATGATTGTTATATAAATTTTCTCAATTTTTAACATCAATAATATTAAAATTTTCACAGGTCTTAAGTCTGACTTCGGCCGTGACCCATAAGTCCATGAGCTTTAATCGGTGGATAGGCGCGAATAGCTTCCTCCACGGGATCAGTGCCCCAGCCGGGACGGTCGGGAATAACGAGATGACCATCTTCATATTCTGGAGTATGGGTAAACAATTCTTGGTCCCAAGGGATTCGATCAATATCCACCTCCATAATTCGTAGGTTAGGTACTGCAGCACAAAAATGAGCATTCATCATGGTGCATAAATGTCCATAGAAATTGTGACATGCCACATTAACTTCGTGGGCTTCAGCTACGGCTGCAATTTTCATGGATTGCCAGACGCCGTTCCAAGGAGTGTCGATGATGGCAACATCCACGGCTTGTCGACGTAAGAACGGCAAAAACTGCTGAGCTCCAATAAGCGTCTCACAGGATGCGATCGGGTGTGGGCTGCGTGACCTAATATATGCGAGTGCGTCTGCGTCGCGTGTATCGAGCTCGATCCAAAACATATCCAAATCTTCAATTTCACGCAAAATCTTAAGGTAACCCTCAGTTTTGGCGTTGAAGTTTAAATCCAATAGGATGTCAATATCGGGGCCTGCCTCTTCGCGTATAGTTTCAAGGTGTTCTCGAACACCCTTCAGAATTTTTCGATCTATGTTCAGTTCTGGTGCGAAGGGGCTACCAAAACCAGGGGCCCAACCCTTTATTTGGTTATTTTCATAGCGCCAAATATTAGTTTTCACCGCAGTAAAACCTCTTTCAGTAGCTTCACGAGAGATATCTCTAACGCCTTGTTGATCTGTAATGCTCGGCAGGTAATGGGGTATCCGCCCTGCTCTCCAACTGACAAAGTGTGACCAATAAACGCGCATTCGGTCTCGAATTTTCCCGCCTAGCAGCTCGTAGCAAGGCAGACCTAACGTTTTAGCCTTCGCGTCAAGTAATGCATTCTCAATCGCCCCGAGCGCTTGTCCAACAACGCCTCCTGCTCCTGGTCGAGTTGCGCAGAAAAGATCTTCACGAATTCGTTCATGATTCATGACGGATTGACCAATCACCCTCAGCGCTAATTGATCAATAACGGCACCAACGCCGGGTGAGCCAAAACCTTCATCAAATTCACTCCAACCAACGACCCCATCGTCGGTAGTCAATTTAACGAAGTAGTAATTACGCCATCCAGCGCTACAAGACAGTGTTTCAAGGGCTATGACGTTAGTTGATTTAGTCATTATTATTCCAAAAGCTATGTGATCATTAGTGGAATCGTAACAGTTAGATCTCTTAATTCAAAACACACTTAAATTTTTAAGATATATTAAGTTTGAAAAACATAAACATATAGAATTAATCGCTTATATTGTTTTTGTACTAGCTCCGAATATTCCACCCAGCAATTCAAATGCCTTAAATTCTCATTAGGCGACCATATTAACAACGACACTAACTGAGGGTTGAACTGTCATGCAAAATTTAACAGATGAAAAAGGTACCGTGCTGGTTTCAGGTGTTGGCTCTTCCGATGGATTAGGTGCTGCAATAGCCAGAAGATTTTCTCAAGGGGGTTACCCCGTCGTAATTGCTGGACGGAGCGAAGAAAAGTTACAAAAAACACTGAATGAACTGAAAGTTAACGGCGCATCAGCCAGCATGGTTATCACTGATGTAACCGATGCTGAGGCGGTTAAAAAACTCGTTGCTCAAGCCGAGTCCCTCAAGCCGATCGCAGCTGCGGTTCACAATGCCGGGGGGAACAACCCAGCATCTTTTTTGGAGGTAACAGAGGCTTCCTTCACCACGCACTGGCGCGAACATACTTTAGGTTCATTTCTTCTCGCTCAAGCAGTTCTACCCTATTATCTAGAACGGTCAAGAGGAACTTTGATTTTAACTGGAGCTTCAGGGAGTTTGCGAGGGAAGGCGAAATTTGCACCGTTCTCTGCCGCAAAAGGAGGGGTAAGAAATCTAGCACAAAGTCTGTCTAGAGAATTCGGTCCGAAGAACATCCACGTAGGACATGTAGTTATTGATGGTGGAATCAATGGCGAAAGACTCAATCGACGTTTACCACAACTCAAAGCCGACCGTGGAGAGGACGGGATGCTCAATATTGAGGCTATTGCTGACGCCTATTGGATGTTGCATCATCAGCACCGAAGCGCGTGGACGCTCGAACTCGACCTTAGACCTTGGTCTGAGAATTTTTAACAAAGAACAAACTACATGAATATGACGAAAGTACTATATCGATTATTTTTCAACTAAGTTTGCAATGTAAAATATTTTAAAATTTCGCTTGGAGAATGTCGAATGATGAGAATTTTTTCATTTTTACTCAGAAGGTTTTTACCCCGCATCTTGATGCGTCTGATGCCAAGTCTGATTAGGGTTATTAAATCAATTTTGCGTCGATAAAGACGCTAAGGAACGTTATGCCACTTATTCGAGTTGTAGTACCCGAGGGGGTATCTACGGAAAAAAAAAACAAAATACGCACGGAAATTAAAGATGCAGTATTACGCACGCTTGCACCTAAAGAAACGAAGTACGATTACGTCTCCATCTCCGAAGCGTTAGGCGTTGTTGGTGATGGACTACCGGTAGTTGATGTTGACTTAAGGCCCGGCCGCAGTTCTGAGCGCAAGAAAGCACTTGTTGATGAAATTTCTCGCATATTGTTCGAGGAATTAAACGTCAAAGAAGAGGACATCTATGTATTGTTCAGAGAGAATCCTGCCGAAAATCACTACACTGGTGGAACTCCTTTACCAGAATGGAAACCTGCAAGCGAATTGGACTGAATATTGCCTAACAGCCCAGTCAAAACAAGATGCCCTTACCTTGCTGTAAATGCCAAGGTGTAAGCTTTTGCATAACGATTGCAAACTGTTTTGACTCAAGAAATTGTTTGAGCCATGCGTGCAAGGATGTCCAGTCCTGACTATCAAACCATGTTGGATTTGCAATACGAAATTGTCGAACGAAAGGAAGGCTCGCAATGTCGAGAAATCCTTGGCTATGCCCTGACAGAAATGGGTGTTCGTCTAATCGTTCGTTAATACATTTAAGAGATGCGGAGCCACGCGCACGATGCCGCAAAACCTCATCTTCGTTTAAATCGTAGCGACTCGCGTACTTGTATCTATCTAAAGCATCCTTAAATGGACCATCTAATTCAGCTAGAAATGCTTCTGAGTATTCAGGCTCAGCATCCAGCACCTGCAACCAATCATGAGGATCATTCTGCTTAAGCGCCCAACGCATAATTTCTAAGCTCTCCTCAAGGACTTTTCCACTGGGCAGTTTCAGTACTGGGACCGTGGCTTTCTCACTATCCTGGATAAACTCAGCAGGTTTATCCTTTAATACGATTTCCCTAAGATACACGGAAAGACCACTATGTTTAATCGCTAACCGCGTGCGCATTGCGTAAGGGCAACGACGAAATGTCCACAGAACCGGCAACTGGTGATCAGTCATTGCGCTTATGGATGGGTGCCGCTCGAGGAATCGCTAAATGTGCGCCCATAAGTTTTGTAACACTATGCATAGATGCCTGTTTACCGAATAGTGAAGCCTTAACCATTAGAATAATAACAGCGAGGATAAGAAATGTTCAAATATGTCCTCGTAAACCGACGAGGAATGCCATGACACAAGACTTCAATTATGACCCCGTTACAGTAACAGACGAGGCAACCGCAACAGGTATAACAGCGGATATTTTCATGGATATTCGTCAAACAATGAATATTCCTGTTGTAACGTCCATCTGGCGAGCACTGGCATCCTGGGACAATTGCCTGGAGCAGACTTGGAACGCAGTAAAGCCAATCTATCTCACTCGCTTACCAGACACTGTCTTGCCTGAGCTTTTGCGGCAAACAGCCTTATCTGTGCCAAAATTTAGTCTCGATAATCACGGCTCTAGTCCAAAACTAAATATTAACGATCTTGGCAATATTAAATCGATTGTGGCTGCCTACAATCGATCAAATGGACTTAATTTAATTGCGCTTGCAGCATTTTTGACGCCAACCACTGAAGGTGATCCGATATCAGTCACGCAATCTAGCGAGCCCTCCTCAACCTCACCCTCAGCCCTTAAAGCATTACTGTCGCGCATTCAGATTGATGATCAAACCTGGGATCTTGTGCGACAAGTAAATACTTTAGGCACAAATTCCTCGGCAGAAAACATTGTTTATCAAGGGCACGTCGCAACTCTATGGCGTCATCTCGCTCATTGGCCATCGTTCCTATCTGCCGTTGATAGAGGTTTTTCTCCTCAACAAAAGGCGGGAATCATTCATTCAATGAGCCTAAGGACCACGGCCTTGGCGATTGAGATGGGCATTCAAATAGCACGGTCTCTTAAACCAACAGAAATTTCACTTCCTGCTAAAGTGCTCCAAGTTATGCATAATTATGTCAATAGTCCAAATCAGGTCGCTCGAATGGTTGTAATTGGACACGGGATTTCTAATTGGTTAGAACAATCAAATCACCAATGATTTCAGATTGCTTAGTTAAACGTTAAAGATAAACATTTAGTTAATATGATCAGAAAATTTTTTGTGCTCGTTGTTTCTGTCCTGTTCCTAACGACACCTTTTCATCGCACTTACGCTGATGATTGGTCCCCTGTATTGGTTCTGGCAAATGGCGATCAGATTATGTGGAAATTGCATCAAGTCGTGGAAACTAAAGAGCGATTTCTTGTGGATGAATTGCGAGATTTATCACAGGTTCACGACGGGATTAAGTCTTTTGTCACGCATTTTGAAATTGATTGTCGCCAAGAACGGATACGAGAAATTTCATATGATTATTACGAGAAATCAGGCGCTGTAGATCTGATTAAGACGCAAGACATCAAGCCAAACAGACAAAGGTGGGCCTACTCGCAATGGAACGAGTATGTGAAATTTATGACGGACTATTTTTGTGAATAAATTAGGGATACCAATGACCACTCGACATGGATACAAATCATCGCTCTATAAATTACTGATTGGCACTTTAATAGGCATATCGTCAGCTATGAGTTCCTCTTCTCATGCCGAATGCACCGAAGAAACCTTAACCTGCAAGAACGAAATAGTTTCAGATTTAAAGCGAAAAATAGAACGCTTGGAAATAGATAATGCCGAATTGAGATACGACGTTGACGATTTGCACAATAAATTGAAAGTGAATGATAAAAAACTGAACCTCTGCGCGATTAACCTTAAAAACATCACTGTTGAGATGAGAGCCTGCGGGAAATAAATTACGGTTATTAAGGAGAATTAAAAAGAGTCCGTAAGCTCGATGAGGAACTCGTACTAGAATTTGTGGTTTACATAAAATACTAGAGTCCTCATGCATTGGAGCTTCGAGATAGCGCTACAATAACTATTTACTGGTCTGAATTAGGTCGTATGCACAAAACCATTATTTTTGATACTGAAGCCACAGGGATAAAAGAACCCATACTCATAGAAGCTGCTTGGCTTGAGCTTGAAAGCATTCATCCCTTTAATGCTAATAACCCTTTTGTCCAACGTTACAATCCAGGGAAACCCATTTCCTTGGGCGCATTAGCTACCCACCACATCATGGACGAAGAATTGGTTCATTGCCCATTAGCGGCAAGCTTCACTCTTCCCGAGGATGTGGACCATATCATTGGGCATAATGTGGACTTTGACTGGTCGGTAATTGGTAAACCTAACGTCAAACGTATTTGCACATTATCTCTATCTCGAAAGCTATGGCCTGATTTAGACAGCCACAGTCAGAGCGCTCTCCTCTACTACTTAGAGCGCAGCACAGCGCGTGAACGATTACAAAATGCCCATTCTGCAATCGTTGATGTGGGTATCTGTGCTGCAATTTTGAATCACATTTGCGAGCAACTGGGAATAACAACTTTGGAAGGTCTACACGCCGAGTCTGAGAAAGCTAGAATTCCGAACACTATGCCTTTTGGAAAGCACAAAGGCCTATTGTTATCAGATGTACCGAAGGATTACAAAGAGTGGTTACTGAGGCAAGGAGATATCGATCCTTATTTGAGGAAGGCTTTGGGCGCTTGAGGTTACATCCATAAGCGCTTTTAAATGTCCCATAAGTGTCATCCGCCTACAATCTTGAGTATAAAAATTTTAACATGTATGCATAGGCCATTTGAGCAAGATTATTTGAGGAGATTTTATAAAGAGTTAATGAACTCGATGACGCTCTTGCGCTCAGCATTAGACAAATTGACAAATCTTTGTTTAGTCACTGCGGCCTCACCACCGTGCCATAAAATAGCTTCTTCGACAGAGCTTGCACGTCCATCGTGAAGCAAGCCCAAATGACCCGAAATTGCGCTCAGTAAACCAATACCCCACAGAGGCGGTGTTCGCCATTCTTGACCGTCAGCTGAACCTTCCGGTCGATGATCAGCAAGTTTTTCACCCATGTCATGGATCAATAAGTCTGTGTAAGGATGAAACGACATATTCCTGAGTTCTACAATGGGGCCTTTGCTTCCAGTTTTCAAAGTTGGCACATGACATCCAGCGCACCCCACCTGGTTAAATAACGTCTCCCCAGCTAGAGTTTTTTCCTGATCATTAATGCGGCGTTGGGGAATGTTAAGAGCTTGCAAATAGGTGGTGATATTACTCAACCGACTGGGTAAAACCTCTGGTCTGAAATTATTTCCCGTGCACCCACCTTGCCCACCACACTTTGCTGCTGATGGAAGCTCGCGACATTTGGTTTGAACCTCAGGACAATTTTTTTCAGGAAAAAAGAAGGTCGTTGCCCCAATATCCGAGTGAAAGGCTGATGCAGTTTGTTGTTTTAAATTGGGTTGTGAAGCCTTCCACCCAAATCGACCAATTACGACGTCTTCCGTCTCCAAGTCGATAACATAGTTCGGTCGTCCTGAGAGTCCAACCTCTTTTTGCTCAGCGACAATATTTAGTAAAGACGCATCGGGAACCCATTCTAAAAGACCCAATCCGATCACTTGCGGGGCAATCCTCATAGACGTAAGGGTTGCATTATTTACATCACCAAAGTTAAGATTTTTTATGTCTATTAAAGGTCGCTTAAGCGCAACAGTAGTCTTGTCGGGATATTCAAAAATACTTACTTCATAAGTAACTATCGCATCACCTTCTATAGGTACACGATTCTCAGCTGCCCTATTTTGCAATTGATCGCCATACCAGGGATGAGAAGGCGAAACAATGCCGTCGACTTGACGATACGCAAGCTTAATCACATTGCCTTTTTCAACCTCTGTTCCATCAGCAGCGGGTCGTGCTCGACTGTTATTAGGGTGACACCCGGCACAATTAGCTTCATTAAATGTTGGGCCTAACCCCCAAATTCCAGGTGCAGGTGCAAGTACCCACAGCTCATTAAATTGTTCATGGCCTTTTATAAACTTCTTACCCAATTTAGCCGTGAGCGCTGCATACGGCAGTGTGAACGATAATTCACCCGTCTCAGCAGTGGTTAATAACCCACCGGAATGCTCTAGACCTTGAGGACTGGCATCACTGTAAGCGTGCTGACTCACACAGAGAAGAGCCGCCGTTAACCATAATTTATTTTTGGTCTTAAACGCTTCTAGCATCAGTGGTCGTGGTCATCATCTTCCCAGGGGCTGTGTTTGACTTCTTCGGGCATCCAAATCGACTGATATACTTTTTGCAATTCATTTTCCCGAGCAATTTCCTCTGCCTCCGACATCTTGGCATATTTTGCTTCTGTTGGACTTGTGTGATTGCGTGTATTCAAACTAGGCGCAGAAATGACCTTCCTGAGCGCGCCCTTGCAACCACGACAGCTTGACGGACCAGCTTCACTCATTCCGTGCATGGTTTTATAAATAACTAGACATGAATCACAAGCATATTCGTATGTTGGCACCCTATTTCCTTTTCGCAAAAAAAAGTGTGCCCCTAAATAAAAAGGGGCACACCAAACCTTCGTTGATACAACTTAAGCGTATGCCTTGCTAGCTACAATGTCAGCCTTTGCAGTCATTGCTTTTTGCTTATCAATATTCCAGATTCTGGCTGCATTTTCACCTAAGACTTTACGTCTAATTTCAGGCGTAATCTTAGGATACCCATGTCCCTCTACGAGTTCATCAGGGATTTGGAAGTTTCTGAATGCTTCAATTTGCCACTGTGGGTTACCCCAAAGAAGTGAATCCGTACCCCAAAGAACATAGTCTGGGCCAATATCACGAAGGAGTGTGCCAATTACGTGTGCGCACTCAAGCGGCCTACTGGTAACCGTGGCGGCAAAGGTTGAACCAACTTCTGAATAGAGGTTCTTTCTTTGTGGCTTAAAGCCCTTCAATGCAGCAAGCTCATTGTGATATGGCCATGCTGAGTGGTACGCAATAAAGTTAAGGTCCAAGAAATCATCCGCTGCTGCATCAAAGTCTTCACAGTGCGCATATCGGGCGTAGAACTGTCCGAACGGAATGCCTTTGTGACAACCAATATTCGTAATGCCCAAGCGACGACACTCTTCCCAAATAGGATAAGCCAATGCTTCATCATCAAACCACCAACCTTTTTTATCGGTTGAATCAAAAGTGTATAGCTTCAACCCAGAGATTCGATATTGGTCAGCGTACATGTTGAGCCGTTCAAGCGTTTCATCTACACCCTGATTTGGCGTTAAACCACCCGCCAACATGATTGTGTTATCCGGCCATTGGTCTCGAACACCTACTTGATATTCCATTGGAATCATGTCACGCCCGCCGTAATCCTCACGGAAACCGAATGGGTTGAATATGCCAACGGTGGTATCACTCTCTTGAAGGATAAGCCTGCCGTAGTTTTCGACATTCATATCACGAGTGCCATTCTCCAAACCAAACGCTTTGCCCAGATCATCCAGCAACTGAACGAACCACATGCCACGCTCAGTCGTATTTACACCTAACTGGTAGTGCCCAGGTCGAGTACATACGTGTGTATGCACATCCACAATGAAGTCACTACCAGCTCGAGCAACTTGAATGGCCTCATCCTTTGCTGCTACGTCAGCCGCTTCAGCAGCTCCGACCTCAAAGAACTTCATCCCGGTTACTTCATTAGCCGCGATCATCGCTGCACTCAAGCCAAGAGATGAACGGAAAAAGTCCCGTCGAGACATGCCAGCCTTTTTCGCCGCCTCTCCCATTTTCTCCTTAATCTTTGGCCCCATATTTCCCGTCATAAACAATGAAGTTCCAACACTGTTCGCCTCAAAAGGGTCTGACCCTAACTCCTCAAGTTGCTTATCAAGCCCTTTATGTGCTTGTAATACATTGAATTCCATAACACCTCTCCCATTTCGTGTGCAGAATCTAAACTATCAGCTAAGTGTTTAGAAGCCGGCTCTAATGCAGGTGATACGAGTCGCCCCTAAGACCGTATTTTTTAGGTACAGTTAACATCAAGCTACAACTATGAGTTGGCAAGTCAAGCACTGAGTGTATTGCAACGCAGTACATTATCGGCTGAAGAGCCTTATATTCTTTTCAATGGAAGCGTCTAAACTAAAATCAAAGGATATTCGATAGCTTTGTTTAAACATTCATATAAGGAATTGTTTCTAATCATTATTATTGCCTTCTTTGCGATTGATGAAACTCTCGTTTATGCAGGTGAATTTCATGGGAACCCCCTCATTGAACAGCTTGACACCATAAAATATTCGCAACATGTGAAACTCATTCGAGAGTTTACTTATGTCGATAATTCCGGAGAAACCTGGACGTCAGGAACAAATCGCCCGATACCCATTCATTTGCTCTCTGATGAGATAAGGCAACTCAGACCCTTACCCAGTGAGTTTGACTACCTAAAGACCACACTTATTTATCAGAGTCAGTCTGTCCAAGCCACTGAACCATGGCGCAGAGTACGAAACATCGTTTTTGAAGCCTTAATCGACGAAGGCCTTCAAGAGCACATAGCCAAGATGATCTATGCCGCCGTGCGCGCAGAGGGTTGGCGTTGGGAACCGATAGGGTCGAGCTGCTATAGCTCATGCCATTCGAATACCTCCGTCCTTAGATGGAGAGCAATACCTGATTATGGTCAGCTACATGTTACGTTGGATTGGATCCTTAAAGACTTCCCTACAACCAATCAAATCGACAATCGTATTGATGCACTCATTTTAAAAACAGGACCACACATTTTCGGTCAATAACCCTGTGCTCCTACCGCAAAGTTTAGCTACGATGGTATCATTCAAGGTAATAAAACAAGGTAATTTTAAATGACAGTAGTAATCAAAAGCGATAACGAGATCGAAAAAATGCGTGTTGCCGGGCGACTAGCATCCCAAGTGCTGGATTTTATAGAGCCTCATGTCCGCGCAGGCATCACCACCGAGGATTTAGACTCCTTGTGTCATGACTATATGGTTAATGTGCAGAATACGATTCCTGCGCCCCTAAATTATGCCCCCCCCGGATATTCGCCCTTTCCTAAGTCCATTTGCACATCCGTGAATCATGTCATTTGTCATGGCATCCCAGGGCCCAAAAAATTAAAAAATGGGGACTCAATAAACATCGATATCACAGTGATCAAAGATAGGTATCACGGGGATACAAGTCGTATGTTTCATGTCGGAGAACCTAAAATACAGAGCCGCCGTTTAGCCGAACTTACGTTTGATTGCATGTGGGCGGGCATCTCTCAAATTAAGCCGGGAGCTCATTTAGGAGATATCGGGGCTGCCATACAAAAAATGGCTGAAAATGCTGGTTTTAGTGTTGTTAGAGAATTTTGTGGGCACGGGATCGGGGCCACTTTTCATGAAGATCCGCAAGTGCTCCATTACGGCAGAATTGGGACGGGATTGAAACTTGTCCCAGGAATGATTTTTACAGTGGAACCAATGATCAATGTAGGAAAACCAGATATTCGCCAGTTGGCTGATGGCTGGACGGTTGTGACCAAAGATCACGAGCTATCAGCCCAATGGGAGCATACTGTCTTAGTAACAAATACAGGGTTTGAAGTGCTGACGAGGTCAGAAGGAACGCCACTCCCCCCCGATGGTTTATCGTTTAAAGTCTGATGACGGGAGTACGATCCATTTCTATCAGTGATGTGCAAATTAAAATTCTTAGAGAGCAAATCAAAAAGAAAAAACAAAGGTTATTCTCTAACTTAGACCGCAAGACCGATTACGCATCTCTGCTTAAACGCCACTCAAGGCAAGTTGATGCGCTACTAAAGTCTCTTTGGGACGAACGATTGGAAGCCACCCAAGCCACATTAATCGCAGTAGGTGGTTATGGCCGCAGCGCCCTGTTCCCTTTTTCGGATGTTGATCTGCTGATTCTTATCCCTGACGCTACAAACAAAAAAAGCGAATCAGTAATTGCCTCTTTTGTGAGCTTATTATGGGATGTTGGCCTAGACGTTGGAAACAGCGTGAGAAAGCTTAAAGAGTGTGTCAATGAAGCCGAAAAAGATATTACGACACAAACTAATTTGATGGAGTCGAGATTTTTAGTGGGTTCTCGTTCACTCTTCACTCAATTTAACAAGCAAGTTGTGCGCAATATAGACAAGCATCGTTTTTGCGATGCTAAACTTGTCGAACTAAGGCAACGTCACAGTCGCTATAACGATTCGTCTCAAAACCTTGAGCCAAACCTTAAAGAGTCTCCCGGTGGGTTGCGTGACCTTCAAACCGTTCTTTGGATTGCTCAAGCAGCAGGTTACGGCACTACCTGGGAGCAACTGAGAGAAAACGGCGTCATCACAAAAGTGGAACAAGCTCAACTAGAGAAACATGAACGCGCGCTTACACATGTTAGGACTCGTCTTCACTTAAAGGCTGGGCGAAAGGAAGATCGCTTGCTGTTTGACTTCCAACGACTACTCGCTGCTGATCTGGGTTTTCGAACGACAAAAGCGAAACCAGAGACGGAACAATTGATGCAAGTGGTCTTTAAAGCCTCTCAATCCGTGAGTCTTCTCTCGTCCATCCTGCTACAACATCTTACGGAGTTGATACACGGAAAGAGCGATGCAGATCCGATAAGAATTGATAAGGATTTCCAAATTCGAAATGGTTTCCTTGAAACAACGAGTTCTGGTGTTTTCAATAAAAGACCTCACAGCATACTTAGATTTTTTTCGGTGCTACACGAACATCGTGAGATAAAGGGCATCTCTGCCAGAACACGAAAGGAACTTTGGCACGCAAAAAAGCTCATTAACGACGATTTTAGAATGGATGAGCAAAACAGAAAATCGTTTATGAGCTTTTTTCGAAATCAAGTAGGTTTGACGCACACGCTGAGATTGATGAATCAATATGAAGTATTGGGGCGATATTTACCTGAATTTGGGGAAATATGTGGGCAGTTACAACACGATCTTTTTCATGTGTATACCGTTGACGATCACATACTGATGGTCGTCCGTAATCTGCGACGTTTTGCAGTCCCGGAGATGTCACACGAATTCCCTTTGTGTAGTAAGTTGATTGGATCTTTTAAAAGACCTGAAACTCTATATATCGCGGGTCTTTACCACGACATTGCCAAGGGTCGAGGTGGAGATCACTCAAAGCTTGGTATGGAGGATGCTGAAAAATTCTGTCAAAACCATGGTCTGACTGCTACTGACACAAAACTGATTGTATGGTTGGTTGAAAATCATTTGTATATGTCAACAACCGCTCAGAAGAGGGATATTTCAGAACCCTCAGTTGTGCTCGAGTTCGTTAAATCGGTGAAGACCCAAAGACGATTGGAGGCTTTATATTTGCTGACGGTCGCCGATATTCGTGGAACAAGCCCGAAGGTGTGGAATGCATGGAAGGGGAAATTGCTTGAGAATTTATATCACCTCGCACTAGAGCGTATCAACGTTGACTCGAATAAACCAAATAATTTAATTGAAAGAAAAAAGCGTAACGCAGAAAATCAAATAGCCTCCCATGCGATCCCTAAGGAGGCATACACTAAGTTTTGGAATAAATTAGACGAAAGCTATTTCATTCGTCACGAAGAGAGTGAAATCGTATGGCATGCACGTGTTCTTAACTTTAGAGTGGATAGCAAAAAACCGTTCGTTAAGGTCAGATTGTCACCCATTGGAGATGGATTGCAGGTTTTAATCTATGGACAAGATGAGCGTTTGGTTTTTGCCAAGATTTGCGGGTTTTTTGACAACACTGAATTTTCGATTGTAGAGGCCAAAGTTTTTAGCACCCAAAACAATCATTACCTCAATACTTTTCAAGTACTTGCTCAGCGAGCAGTCGACATTAATCACCACGATATGATTAAACATATTGAAAAGCAGCTGCCCGACGTTATTGCTGAGGATTCGCTGCCAAAGCCAGTCAGCGGTAGAATTAGTCGACGACTTAAATATTTCCCCATCAAGCCAGAAGTTAGTCTTAGAGGGGACGAAAATGGGTTGAATTTCTACTTACAGGTCACCTGTGCAGATCGACCCGGGGTCCTGTACGTGATAGCTCGAACTTTAACCAAATATCGTATTGATATCCAGAACGCAAAAATCAACACCATGGGGGATCGCGCGGAAGATACCCTACTGGTTTCTGGTGATGCGTTACGCAGTTCACGTGAAGCTTTGCTACTGCAAAGTGAGCTTGTAGAGAAGCTAAGTGTCTTTACAACAAAAAAAAATTAGCTAATCTATAAAACCGAAAGTATTAAAATCTTTTATACGAGCCGGGTACAAAATCCCATCTAAATGATCGCATTCATGCTGCACAACTCGCGCATGAAAGCCAGTTGCTACGCGGTCAATCACCGCGCCAGAAGGATCGAAACCTTGATATCTAATATTGGCATATCTAGGAACGGAACCACTTAAACCGGGAACTGATAAACAACCCTCAAAACCCTCTTCCATTGTTGGGTCGAGCGACTGTATCGTAGGATTAATTAATACCGTAAATGGTACGACACTCGCTTCTGGGTAACGCGTATTACTATCAAAACCAAAGATCACAACCCGTTTAAGCTCTCCAATTTGTGGCGCAGCAAGTCCAGCACCATTTAAATGAGCCATCGTATCCTTCATATCTTGAATTAACTCACTCAACTCTGGCGTATCGAATTCATTAACATCGATGGACCGCTCCAGTAAGGTTGGATTTCCCATTTTAAGTACCTCTTTAACGCTCATCAAATCACCTCATTAACTCAATAACTTAATGTTGTAGGATTTTTCAATTCGTAGATATCGGCCAAATTTCGCCACATTCCACCAACATCCATGCCAAAACCAAAGACAAATACATCTGAAACAGTAAAGCATGAAAAATCAGGTTTGATTCTATTACTCAATTCTTGTCGTTTTTTATTAATTAAAATAGCTGTTAAAACCTGAGTTGCTCCGTTTCCCATTGCCCAGCGCTTGGCCGATTCGATGGTAGTGCCACGATCAAGAATATCGTCTAAAACTAAAACTGTTCTATTTCTAACCGAGATCGTTGGATAAGAAAGATGTTTTAACTCTCCACCAGTTGTTCCTGACCCATACCGAGACATCGAAAAAACATCATATTCCATCGCAAAATCAAGTTCTGTTATGAGTTGCCCTGAAAAGCATATCGACCCGTTGAGAATGCTCAGGACTACTGGGAAAAGATTACCAATACTTCCTTCGATTTCATTAGCAACTCTTTTGATCTCACTTTGTATCTCATCTTTCGTAATAATTTTTTTGGCTCCACGCCTAACATCGTCGGCGCGCGTTGTTATAGTTTCCTTCATATTGCCAACGCTTTGAGATAGGCCTTAAGATCCACACCAATCTCTGGGTGCTCCATTCCATATTCAATATTGGCCTGAGCAAAGCCTAATTTTGAACCACAATCAAAACGCTGTCCTTCCAGTAAGACTCCAATCACACCATCACGTTGCGCCAACACGGCGAGCGCATCCGTCAATTGAATTTCCCCACCAGACCCAGTAGGTAATTTGGCAATAACATCGAAAATCTCGTAAGGAAGAATATATCGTCCTACAACACCTAAATTTGATGGCGCATCTTCTGGTTTTGGTTTTTCAACGAGGTTTGAGGCAACGACGTGTTTACCCATAGTCTCTCGAATTGAAATCACACCGTAAGCACGCGTCTGATGAGGCTGAATCTTTTCCAAACCAATGATTGGCCTAGCCGTTTCGTCAGCGGCTACAATGAGTTGTTGGACTGCCCCAATCGAACTTCTAATGAGATCATCAGCTAGCAAAACAGCAAACGGCTCATTGGACAAAGCAGGCTTTGCGCAAAAAATTGCGTGCCCTAAACCAAGAGCTGTAGATTGTCTTACGTAGACAAATTCAACACCCTTAGGAGCTACAGACTGCGCGATATCCAAAAGCTCATGCTTTTCTTTTAACGCGAGATCTGCCTCTAGTTCATAGGCTGTATCAAAGTGATCCTCAATCGCCCGCTTATTGCGACCAGTGACAAAAATCATTTTTTTAATGCCCGCATCAACCGCCTCTTCCACGGCATATTGAATTAAAGGCTTATCAACAATAGGTAACATTTCTTTAGGTGTAGCCTTTGTTGCGGGCAAAAACCGACTACCTAAACCGGCGACTGGAAATACTGCAGCATTAATTTTTCTATTCATCATTCAATTCTAATAGCGTTATAAATTCTGATTCGTCTAAAGTTTTAATTCCCAACTCATTTGCTTTTTTAAGCTTTGACCCGGGTTTAAAACCTAATATTACATAATCCACGTTTTTTGACACAGCACCTGTAATTGCTCCACCGCGACATTCAATTTCATATCGAGCTTCATCACGAGAAAGTTTTTCTAATCTCCCGGTCATTACAAATGTTTTTTTGGTAAGAGCATTACTTTTGATTGATTGTTCCGAGACTCTCCAATGAACACCGAGACGCATTAAACGGTCGATAACTTGATTGTTATACGAGTCATCAAAGTAATCCCTTATACTTTTTGCAACAATCGGACCAACGTCCGGAACCTCAATCAGGGTATCCTCAACCGCAGCTTTCAGCCCTTCGAGTGTTTTAAAATGAAAAGCTAAATCTTTAGCAGTATGTTCCCCAACATTACGAATACCCAAGGCATATATAAAACGATTAAACGTAGTTGCACGAGAATTGAAAATTGATTCACAGATATTCATCGCAGACTGTTGCCCCAAGCGATCTAACGTAATCAACTTCTCTTCTTTTAATTCATAGAGGTCAGCGAACGATTCGATAAATTCATTTTCGACGAGTTGATCAATCAGCTTCTCTCCTACACCATCAATATTCATTGCCTTACGAGAGCAAAAATGCCAAATTGCTTGTGCTTTTTGCGCACGACAACGCATACCCGATTTGCAACGGTAAACGCTCTCATCTGTCGCTTTAAAAACACTACCACCACATTCTGGACATGAAGAAGGCATGGCAAAGTCCTTCACGTTAGCTCTTCGCTCCAATACAGGACGCACCACCTCAGGGATAACGTCCCCCGCTCGGCGCACAATCACGTAATCACCTATCTTGATCTGTTTTCTAATAATTTCGTCTTCATTATGAAGAGTGGCATTTGAGACCACTACACCCCCAACACGAACTGGCTCAAGGCGGGCGACAGGCGTGAGCGCTCCAGTTCGCCCTACCTGGATCTCAATATCAGTAAGTCTCGTAATCTCTTCCTGTGGCGCAAACTTATATGCAATTGCATACCGGGGGGCACGGGAAACAAAACCTAATTTCTGCTGATCTGCTATTTCATTTACTTTATATACGACTCCATCAATTTCGTAATCCAACTCAGAACGTGTTTTATGTAAATGATCAAAAAATTGCTGAATTCCGGCTAGACCATGTACCAAATTACTCAATCCGGAGGTTGAAAATCCATATTCCTTTACACAACTAGATAGATCGTATTGAGATTTAATCTTGGATGACTCAACACCAAACTCCTCAAGATCATAAGCAAAAAAGGATAATTTTCGCGTTGCGGTAATTTTAGAATCGAGTTGCCTCAAAGAGCCGGCAGCAGCGTTACGCGGGTTTGCAAAGACCTTCTCCCCCGAATCTATTTGACGACGGTTCAAATCATTAAAATCACGTTTCATCATCACAACCTCGCCTCGCACTTCAAGGTTTTTAGGCGCGTGCTTTGAAAGTACCAATGGAATAGACCGTACCGTACGAATGTTCTCTGTGACCTGCTCTCCAGCATGCCCATCACCTCTCGTCGCGGCCTGTACTAGAATACGGTTGATGTATCGAAGACTGATGGCCAACCCATCAAATTTAGGTTCTGCGAAATACGTAATATCCGAACTACTCTTGTTTAGTAGATTTCGAATTCGTCGATCATATTGTTGCATATCAATCGCATCAATCGCATTATTAAGCGACAACATGGGTGATGAGTGAGCTACGCGCTCAAATGATGCCAAAGGTTCTGAGCCTACCCTTTGCGTCGGCGAATCATCATTTTTTAATTCTGGATACTGCTGCTCAATATCGATTAATTCTTGAAAATATCGGTCATAGTCAGAGTCTAAAAGCGTCGGGTCATCCAGGCTGTAATATTCTCGATTCGCTTGATTTAACTTGTTCCGTAACCACGCAGCGCGGAGCTCTATTGTCGAAAGCTCGTCATTCATTACGAAAATAACTGCTTCGACACCAAAGACCCGGGAAGAATTTCTTTCTCTTCCATGCGTTGATTTATCTTATCTAGTTGTTGCCTGATCAAGTCTAATCCTGATTCAGTGATAACTTGACTGTTGTCATCGCAAATGCTTGCATTCATAGCATCAGCAAATTGTTTGGCGACGCCAGCCATTTTATTGAAGGTTCGGATTACATCCGATACGGTAGCTACGTCTAAGAGAAATGTAATCCCTAAAATTTCCTGACCTTCGAGGTGCTCCTTCACAAAAGGCGTTGCATCTCTATTCTCAAGTGTAAATAACTCTACACCGCCTTCATTCATGACGAACACACCTCGCCTATTAAGTCTCATACCTAAAGCTTGAGCCAAGCTGAGCACTTCTTCACCAGGCATAAGTGATTCTCGAGGACGCTCTATTGTTAGACCAAACAATAAATCAACCTCATCACTAAATTCCTTTAACTCTAGCGCTCGTTGAGCCTCTTCATCCGGCTTGATCTGCGTTGCAATCGCTCCAGTTGGCACAGTTTCTGAGTATATGTCTGTCGCAATTGTCTGAATTTGTTCGCAGCTTAAAGGACCGTTTCTATCTGTGAGCTGCACAACAATCAACAAATGATCGAAAACTGAGTCCGGATTAGACACGACAATAGGTTCCTTATGCTTTCTGGTGCTCCCCCAAACCTGGTGGCGCTTTGGGATCATCTCCAGAACCTCTTGCAACCGTCCTGTGCTGCTTATGCATAACCCTTCCGCAGCACTCAATCTGATTTGAAAAGTGATGGCTGGATCCAGCGATTCTAAGTTTAATGCGTTTTTAGCATCAGCATCTTGAAACACAGGCCCATCAACTGAGTCGACACTAGAAGAAACAATTTCAGTGGGTGTGTCACTAACAACAACGGGTCCATGACCTTCAATGTAATCCAACAGGGGATCATGGCCTACCTCATTCGATTGTTGATTCAATTTAGTCTTAAATCGTCGCTCTTGGACTCGATTGATTATTACAACGCCTAAAATTATCACCAACCCTAGCGCTAACAAATAAAGCTGCAAGTCACTCATTCAGGAACTCCATAAGTTCAAAGTTGAGTTGCGTATGACTGACATTAAGCTGCCACGTCTTCGTTTAATTTCATAGCCTCATCAATATCAACTGCCACGACTCTCGATACACCCTGTTCCTGCATGGTGACACCAATTAATTGCTCAGCCATTTCCATGGTTATTTTATTGTGAGTGATGAACAAAAACTGCGTACTTTTAGACATCTTTCTTACTAAGTCGCAGTACCGTACCGTATTACTATCGTCTAGCGGTGCATCAACCTCGTCAAGCAGACAGAAGGGTGCTGGGTTGAGTTGGAATAGAGAAAAAACAAGTGATAGCGCAGTGAGTGCTTTTTCGCCACCGGACAAAAGATGGATCGAGGCATTTCTTTTCCCAGGAGGTCGAGCAATGACTTCAACACCAGCATCAAGGATTTCTTCACCGGTGAGGACTAGGCGGGCCTCCCCCCCTCCAAACAGCGCTGGGAACATTTCCCCAAATTCTTTGTTGACTAAATCAAACGTCTGAGAGAGTCGATCTCTGGTTTCTTTATCTATACTGCCTATTGCATTCTCTAAAGTTGCGACAGCTTCCAGAAGATCTTCTGCTTGTGCATCTAAATATCCTTTGCGTTCTTTTGATTCTACGAGTTCATTTAAAGCCGCTAAATTGATTGCTCCGAGATTGGCTATCTTTCGCTGTAACTGCGCTATTAGCGTATCCGCAAGCGTCGTATCGAAGTCTACAGGCACAAGCGACTGCAGGGCGCCCTCGTCAGCATTCGACTCGGTCAGTTGCTGTACAAAACCGTCACGATTGAGCCGGTACTCCTGCTCCTTTAGATTCATAGTATTAATTGAATCGCGCAAAGGCTGAAGCCCTCGATCAGTTTCTTGTCGCAGCTGCTCGGCGCTTTTTAATTTTTGATCCCAACTAGATAGAATCTCACGAGCTGCATTTAACTTTTCTTCAATCTCAACACGCTGGGATAAGTGTATTTGAAGCTCTGACGATTGCTCCCCTTCTAGCTCTCGGTTAACCTGTTGGTTTAAATCATCTTTCTGAGCATCCAATCGAATAAATAATTGGTAAATCTGATGAATACTTTCGGATAAGTCATTTATTTTATTAGATAAAGACCGGTGCTCGAAGGAACATTCAGAATACGCAGTACTAAAATTACTGACTTCCTTCAGTTTCTCATTCCTCAGATCGTTGGCAAGCTGGAGCTCCGAAGCCAATTCATGTAACGCCTCGGTAGCAGCTTTAAGCTTGACGTCCGAATCTAGAGTTTTGGCAGTCGCACTCGTATAACGTTCTTGCTCTACTGCTTTTAGGTCATTTACTTCAAGAAGCTCCGCATCTATCTGCGCTAAACGCTCGATGGTTCGCTGGTTGAGATCTGATAAACGGAGAAAATCCACTCGCTGCAAATGGAGTTTTTCTTTGAGATCCACGTAGTTCTGTCGAGCGACACTCATTTCGGCTTTTATAGCACTACCTGACTCAGTAATAAGTTGCAATCCTTCTGCCGCAGCGTCCACCGCAACTTGTGCAACTCGAGCTAGGTGCTCGAGTTTCTCAATTTCAAGTTGTCGTGCAAGCACGCCATGCACCTCTTGATCAGGCGCGAATAGAGCAATACCACCAGAGTAGTATAAATCCCCTCTTCTCGTTACGCACATCTGACCGAAGTTCAATCCGCCGACCAAATTTCGTGCCGCCACATCTGACTCTGCGATAAAAACGTGCGACAACCACTGCGTCATAAGGCTCGCTATGGAGTCATTACTAGTTTTAACAACGGTTGCTAGTGATTTTAATTCTGTCGTAGAGGTGAGCCTCTCCACATTAGAAAAATTCTTATTAAAGAACGAGACTTTAGATGGCGGCTTATTGCCTTCCTCAAAAGTAATCGTGCTGAGGTCAACAGTAGCAATGGACATCAGCCGCTCTCTGAGAACAGCCTCAACAGCATCTTCCCAACCCTCTTCAACCCGGAGCAATTCCCACAATCGGTTATCACCGTTGAATCCGCTTAAATCTAACCATTCCTTCAATCGGTCTGACTGAGAGACTCTAGCTTGAAGATCACTTAAGGCTTGCTTCTTAGCATTTAGCTCAGAATAAACATTTCTTTTTTCATCCAATTCAATCGCAGCAATTTCTTTTTCTTTTTCGAGCTGATTAAGCTGACCTTCTGATTGTGATAATGAGTTTGCTCGGTCAGTTAATATATCCGTTAATTGTTTGATAGCAGAGTCCATCGACTCAACCTTACTAACATCTGGAGGGCTCAGAGCTAGACGTTCTCTATCCAGCCTGTTGTTTCTGTTAGTCAGTTGCGCCAACATATCCGCGGCATGTGTCTGGTATGTCTTGTTCAGATTTGATTGATTTTGCAACTCAGAGATTAATTTATTTTGAGCATCCACAGTCGACTGCGCGCCCATAAAGGACTGCTCAATTTCTGGCAATTGACCCTTGGCATTCTCCAGGCGCGACAGATTTTGGTTCTGTTCCCTACGCACCTTCAGTATACTTTTTCGAGCATCCCAAAATGACTGTTCTAAGACTGACAAGTTACGACGCTCTTGGTTGTAAGTAGCATCAACATTGCTTAGCTGTTGCTGCGTTCTTTTTCGTGTCTCCCTAAGATGCTCGATAGTTTGCTCAACGCGAGCAATAGCAGAGTTAACCTCGTAGAGTGAGCCTTGAATCTCGTTGACTGTAGAAGTGCTCTCTTCACTTGAGATTTTCAATTTATCAAGCTCAGTCTCCGTTTTCCTTAGTACCGCGATCTCTTTTTCAATCTCAGTCCCTGTTTGTTTAATTTGCGCCTCAATACCAATTCTTTTTTGATCGGCATCTCTCTGCTTGTAATACCAAACATATTGCTGGGTTTCTTTTAATCTAGTCTCGTACTCATGGAATTTTTCAGCCTGCTGCGCCTGCTGCTCTAGCTTTCTAAGCTGCTTGTCGAGCTCAGATTGGATATCCTCTACCCTAGATAAATTTTCTCTCGTATCATCTAGACGTAATTCAGTCTCTCGCCGCCGCTCTTTATATTTTGAAACACCAGCAGCCTCTTCCAAAAAAGATCTCATATCATCGGGGCGAGCCTCAATTATGCGGGAAATCATACCTTGCTCAATGATTGCGTACCCTTTGCCTCCCAACCCCGTGCCGAGAAAAATATCAGCAACATCGCGTCTCCTGACGTGCTGATTGTTGAGATAGTAGGAAGACGTTCCTTCGCGTTCAAGAACTCGCTTTACTGAAATTTCTGAATATTGGGACCACGCTCCAGTAACTTTGCCGGCACTGTTGTCAAAAATCAGCTCAACGCTTGCCCGAGACATAGGCTTACGGTCGCTCGAGCCCGCGAAAATCACATCCTGCATGTTTTCGCCGCGAAGCTGTTTCGCTGAAGTCTCACCAAGCACCCATCGAACAGCATCGATAACATTAGACTTACCGCAACCATTCGGGCCCACAACACCAACCAACTGTCCTGGAACAGGGATATGTGTGGGATCCACAAAAGATTTGAAACCAGCTAATTTGATATGAGTCAGGCGCAAAATAATATCCGTCGAAATCGTTATAATCTTAAGTTATGCGAAACTGTATGTAAGCTTTACATTATTATCACCTCTATTTTAGCTCAATAACCTAATTTAAGAATGCCTAAACCTACTAGTAATTTACTCGAAACTTTCCCCAACCCTGCGTCGGAAAATGATTTCTGGATAAGGATGCAAATTCCTGAATTCACCTGCCTGTGCCCCAAAACAGGACAGCCAGATTTTGCAACGCTCTATCTAGACTATTTACCAAATAAAAAATGTGTAGAACTTAAAAGCCTTAAGCTCTATATGGCCTCATTCAGGGATAAAGGAGCTTTTCACGAAGCCATCACCAACAAAATTCTAAATGATTTAGCAAGTTTGACAAAACCAAAATTCATGCGACTTACTGCTCGCTTCTATGTGCGTGGCGGAATCTTCACAACAATCATTGTTGAACACAAGAAAAAAGGATTTAAACCCGAAAATCCTATCCAGCTGCCCGAATTATCGAATGAGAGAGCTACCTATTAGAATTTCTATAGCGTTGCGCCACCATCCACTTCAATAACAGCGCCATTTATGTAGCTCGCCTCATCCGACGCAAGAAATGCGTATGTGTTCGCTATCTCCGAGGCACCACCCAACCGCCCCATTGGAATATTAGAAATAATATTACTAAGAACTGTCTCTGGAATATCTTTTAAAATTTCAGTATTTATCATTCCGGGACAAACGGCATTGGACCTAATGCCAAAGCGACCAAATTCTCGAGCCCATGTCTTGGCCATTCCAATGACTCCAAATTTACTTGCAGCATAGTTGGTTTGTCCAAAATTACCGTAAATACCCACGATGGAAGAGGCGTTTAAAACCACGCCTGTTTGTCTTTCCATCATGTGCGGGAAAACTGCTTTAGCGCAATTGAACGTTCCTTTAAGGTTCACATTGATCACGTCATCAAATAGCTCCTCAGACATGTTAATCATCCGTGCATCACGAACAATTCCAGCATTGTTAACAAGCACATCAATCTGGCCATACTGCGTAATAACCGATTCAATCATTTTAGCAACCGCTGCCGCATCAGTCACATCCACCAAATAGGCAACCCCATTACGACCTCCTGATTTAAACTCGACATTGACAGCATCAAGCAGTGACGAATCAATGTCACAGGCAACAACTATTGCGCCCTCGGCTAAAAATTTTTTCACCGTGGCATGACCAATTCCTCGACCAGCACCCGTAATGATTGATACTTTCCCTTGTAATCTCATTTCAGAGTCTTTCTTGGCTATCAAATAATGTTCACAGTGTCACCCATGGAAACTCGGCCAAACAATTCAATAATGTCTGCGTTAGCCATGCGCACACAACCGATCGAACCTGTTTTCCCTAACATAGTACCGTCAGGGCACCCATGAATATAAATGTAGCGGCGCATGGTATCAACCTCACCTAAACGGTTAATACCTAACTCCTTTCCCGACAACCAAAGTATCCGAGTTAATATCCAATCACGATCCGGATGAATGGCCTGCAATGAGGCATCAAAAATCTCTCCAGTGGGCCTGCGCCCTATAAATACGGTATTAGCCGGCAGACCTTCGCCAATTTTTGCACGAATACAATGCATGCCTCTCGGCGTTTTAAAGCTGTTATGCGTCTCTCCGGCTCCAAACTTGGACGTTGATATCTGATAGATTTTGATTAAAGAGTCTTTTGGCGCATCGCTTATGGCGAGCGTTTGATGTTTGATATTTATGGTTAAAAACATTGTTTCAACGTCTATTTTTAAAAAATGTTTGCAATACTGTCGCACATTCCGTGCGCATCACACCTCCTTCAACTGAAGTGTGATGATTTAGTTTTTCATACTCAAATAAATTCATCACTGAACCGCATGCTCCAAATTTTTGATCGTATGCCCCAAAAACTAAACGAGAAATTCTTGCATGCATTATGGCGCCAGCACACATAACGCAAGGTTCTAAAGTTGAGTATAGCGTTGTTTCCACAAGTCGGTAATTCCCCAATATGGTTGCTGCAAGGCGCATAGTGTTGATCTCTGCGTGCGCTGTAGGATCCAAAGACGAAATTGGAGAATTGCCAGACCGACTGATCACTTGCCCATCTTTGACTAAAACAGCACCGATCGGAACCTCTCCTTGCTGCGCGCTCTCATTAGCTAGCGCTAAAGCTTGTCCCATGAAGATGCGGTCATTATTGGACAAAACGCAAAGATCTCCAGTGCCTCAGACAGCTACAACAAGTTTGCCTAAATTATGCCCTTCCAACAGACCAATAAAAGCGCTTGGAGCATTCTCAATGCCAACCACTACATCCTCTAGATATTTAAACGTTCCTGAGGCTACTAATGGTTCGATATCTCGCACAAACTGAAGATAACTTGACCAGTGATCGGAAATAATAAATCCATTCACCGAAAGCTTCCGAACCAAAATGTTTCGCCACAAGTTCGGCAGTGATAACGTGTCTGTTTGGGCACCAGCTCCCATAGCACCGTCGTTGTACCAGCTAATCATTCCACAAACTGGTATCCGACCGTGCTCGTTCATCCTCGGAATAACAGCTTCGAATAATTTCCCACCCACATTCTCAAAATATATATCAACTCCTTCAGGTGCGGCCGTTTTAATGGCTGCACTAAGGTCTCCAGGTGTTTTGAAGTTTTTGTGATTCAAGCAATGGTCCACACCGAATGTATCAATCGCAATCGTGCATTTCTCATCAGAGCCTGCAATACCAATTATTTTCAAGCCAAGTTGTTTAGAAAGTTGTGCGACCATTGATCCAACAGGGCCTGTAACTGCTCCGACTACGATCGTCTCACCGGCTTTTGGTCTTCCATGTTGCATCAAACCCCACCAACCCGTAAACCCTGGCATTCCAAGCACTCCAAGTGCTAACGATTTTGGCTCTATTGAAGTTGGAATTTTTTGAACTAATGCGCCTTCGGTAACCACAAATTCGGCCCAGCCCATTCGACCGTAAACCCAGTCACCCGGATTTATACCCTCACACGCACTAGCTTGCACACACCCAACCGCCCCGGCTTCCATGACGTTTCCAATTTGGATTGGTGGCGCATAAGATCGAGCATCATCCATGCGTCCACGCATGTACGGATCGAGAGAAAAATGTGCGACTTTGACAAGCACTTGACCGGTAGTCAACACTGGCACAGAAAATGACTCTAGAGAAAAGTTATCCAGCGTCGGTAAGCCAACAGGTCTACTTGCAAGAATTACTCGTTTAGCTCTGTCTCTTATACACATCTGACGCTGCCGACGATATGCAGTGTGTAGA
>OJFL01000214.1_pt1 | contig 33007 bp, 17 predicted proteins | sample 1594131 | NCBI WGS metagenome assembly OJFL01 (sample SAMN05416782, study PRJEB24817) | seawater metagenome | isolation source: Sea water | place: Canada:Atlantic | collected 2013-07 | reverse complement strand
ATTACCAAAGATAGTAATGGCTTGGTAAGTCAGTGGAATGATAAATCTGGAAACGAACATCATGCTACTCAAAGTACATCTGCAAACCAACCAACATTTAACACAGACCATATTAATGGTGGATCTTCAGCTTGGTTAAATTTACCATCAGACATTTACGCTGGTAAAACAGAAGGGACTTTAATTATCGTAGGAGAGCAAAAAGGCACACATGGTGGATGGGGAAGTTATGGTAGTTCTAGTGACAATCATACTTCTCATAGTAATCTTCATTTTTATGAAAGTTTCTTGGTAACAAGTAGACCTCACATTGGTATTGCAAGTGAGAGCCTGATGAACAAACAAGTAATGTATAGTACAATCAATGATGGTAGTACCTTAAAAGTAAGATTAGATGGAGAGGATATATCTCACAACTCGGTTGCTGGGATTACCTTTGACGATACTCCTACTTATTATGAGCTATTTAAGAATTATGCTAATTACACACTCTATGAAGTTATTTTCTTAGAAGATGACTCATCTATTCAAGAAGTAGAAGGCTACCTAGCCCACAAATGGGGCTTAGAAGCAAGTTTACCTGCAGATCATCCGTATAAAAACGCTACACCTTCTTCAGATTTAGACGGAGACGGTATTCCAAATAGCTTAGATTTAGATTCAGACGGAGATGGATGTCCAGATGCACTAGAGGGTGCAGGGGCATTAACAAGCTCAAACTTGGTAACTTCTTCAATAGACGGAGGAAACACTGGAGGTTCCTACACAGGTGAATCCACAAACCCTGTACAAGATAACCTAGGAAATACGGTAGATTCTAATGGAATTCCAACCGTGGCCTTAGGAGGTCAAGGCATAGGAACCTCGTTAACACCAAATCCAGTGTTAGACACATCAGAGCATATCAACTTAGTAGTAAGTGATGTATCCTATTCTTCTTCGGCAGCTGATGCCGTATTTACAATTACTGATGCCGTGGCAAACATTACCTATGAGTTGGTAGATGCCAATGGAGATCCTCTAAACCCACAAGTACTAGCAACACAAGGGTCAAGTACAGGAGATTTAGATTTAACAATATTGGCTGCTAATGTACCAACAGGGGCTACGTCTACTACATTTGAAGTAGTAGCAGGGGTATCTAATGCGTGTACTGTTACTTTAGAAGATAAACCCGAGCTAACACTTCCAGATACCGATGGAGATGGTGTAGGAGATGTAACAGATTTAGATGACGATAATGATGGTATTTTAGATACTGAAGAATTAAATGCAGTTGGTGATGGTAATTTTGATTCATCAAACACTACATATTCAGATCCTCAAGGGATAACAATGACTGGAGAAAATTATAATTGGTCTACTTATTTATTTAGATCCGCAACCAATACGAGTTACACTCAAGTAATCTCTAAAACAATGAATGGATTAGAAACAGGAGATAGTTTTACTCTTTCAGTTAGAGAAATTGGATCTACAACTGGTGTAAATGCAAATGAGGTTAGTCGAATTAAGATAGAGGTTGGTAACCTAACCCTCTATGATGACACCTATGGAAATTTTGCAAGCACCTATGGAAATTATGGAGACATTAGTTTCACAGACACTTCTTTAAGTAGCAACCCAATATTTAAGTTAACAATTACTAAAAATAACAACACTTACAATATAGATCCTAGAATTACTAGTTTTGAATATGAATACATAGTTAGTTCAGATAGAGACAACGATGGCCTACCAAACAGTAGAGATTTAGATTCAGACGGAGATGGATGTCCAGATGCTGTAGAAGGTGATGGAGTATTTACAAAGCTATTAGTAGATTCTTCAATAGACGGAGGAAATACAGGAAGTTCTTATACAGGCGTAAATTATGGAGTGATACAAAACCTTGGAAATGATGTAGATTCTAATGGAGTTCCAACCGTGGCCTCAGGAGGTCAAGGTGTAGGGTCTGCACTAGACTCAGGTTCATCGTGTATTATTGAATGGGATGGTAGTATAAATAATGATTGGTCAGAACCTGCTAACTGGAGCACAAATGCAACACCAGGAAGCAATGCTATTGTTACCATACCAAGTGGTCTAGATACCTATCCTACAGCCACCGGACCTGTTACCGTAAACTCGGTAATTATGAACAATGGTAGTTCTTTAATAGCAGAAGATACCTTCGATGGGTTCATTAACTTCAATAAAACATTGGTTGAAAACCAATGGTTTAATATAGCTTCTCCAGTTGTGGGGCAAGATATGGATGAATTTGCTAGAACTCAAGGATTAAGAGTAGGATCTAGTTCGGGTAATTATGCATTAAGAAAATGGAACAATAATATGCTTTATCCAAGTTGGGAAGATTTACATTCTGCAACTACCGGTACGGGTCTTCCATTTATTTCTGGAGAGGGTAGAGCTGTTAGTGTAGCAACAAATCGAGATGTTACTTTTACAGGAACCATGCCAACGGAAGATGTCTCTATTGCCATTACAGAAGGAGCGGTTAATAATTACAATTTAATCGGTAATCCGTATCCATCGTATATTCCTTCAACTGATATCTTAACACAGAATGATATTAAATTGCAGCAATTAACACTGTGGTTCTGGGATCATACTTCTAACGGTGGTGAATATGTAACGAAAAATTTTGTGAATGGACTGCTTATTGCACCAGGGCAAGGGTTCTTTATACAAAGAATGCCTGGTAGTGAAGCGGTAACCTTCGATTTTACAGAAGCGATGCAATCTCACAGCCCTACAGATACGTTCTTAAGAACAAATTCTAACAACCCAGAAATTAAAGTAACCATGTCTGATGGAACAAATACTAAAGACACAGAGATTTACTATATCGATGGAACAACAACCGGATGGGATAATGGATATGATAGTACAATTTTTAGTCCAAGTGATGCTTTTGAATTGTTCTCTTATTTAGTTAGTGATAACCAAGGAGACGGCTTAGCGATACAATCGTTACCGCCAAGTAATTATGAAGCAATGATTATACCACTTGGTGTAAATACAACAAGTCTTGGTACGCTAGAAATCTCTGCTTCATCACTTAATTTACCAGCAGAAATAAAAGTGTATTTAGAAGATAAAGAAGACAATTCATTTACCTTGTTAGATGATACCTCTAGTTTCTCTACAACACTCTCTAGTTCTGAAAACGGAATAGGACGTTTTTACTTGCACACAAGAACAGAAAGTAGTTTAAGTGCCCCTATTGATTTTGAAATCAATAACATTAGCATGTACACTACCTCTGAAGAGAACCTACGTATTGTAGGCGTACAAAGCGGTAAGGCTTCCGTAGTACTTTATGATATTCTTGGAAAACAAATACTAAGTACTTCATTTGAAGGTACTGGAGTTAATGATATTTTATTACCAAAACATATTAGTGAAGGCGTCTACATTGTACGTATGAAAACCGTTTCAGGAATTATTAATAAAAAAATAAATTTAAAATAGAAAAACAAGATCTGAGAAAGTAGTGCTACTTTCTCAGATTTAATTTACCCCTTAATATCAACACCATGAAAAAAAATATTTTACCAATTGTATTCTTATTTTTATTTGCTTTCAGTGCATCATCTCAGGTGGTTATTGGAACTGATACCCCTGCACCTTCCTCTATTTTTCACTTAGAAAGTACAGATAAAGGGTTTTTACCCCCAAGAATGACAGAAGCTCAAATGAATGCAATTCAAAATCCAGTAGAGGCATTAATCATCTATTGTCTAGATTGTCCTTCAAAAGGGTTTAAATATTTTGATGGTGTAAACTGGACCAGCCTCACTGCAGACCCAGCACCTACAGTAACTGTAGACACAGAACAAGATGGTTTTACAGGGACTTTTGTTGAAGGTATAGAATTAAATGATCAAACCCTTTCGGTTACTGTAACCAACGCAAGTTTCTCCTCTGCGGCGCTTAGTTTTGATACCTCTAACATTAGCTTTACAGGTGGAGTTACAGGGATTACGGTTAGTGCGGTAAGCCCAACTACTGCAACCCTAGCACAAGCGGGAGATCTTCAAAAAGTTACCTATACACTTGAAGGAACTCCTGTAGGTTTTGGTACACTTACTGCAGAGTTAAACATTGCCGGAATTTTAACCGGTAGCACTACCGTAACGGTTGTTTCTGCTAGTGATTTTGTTTTGGCTCAGATAGGTAATGAAGCAGATGACCCAGACAGCACACCTTCTGCAGTGACTACAGAACAGTTAGCTCTTATTACACCTGCATTAACAGATGTGGTAGATGACAACGAAGCAGCTTACCAAGCCTATATAGACAACAATCCAACTTTATTTGATAGCCCAGCTACGCCGGCACAGGTTCAGGCTATGGTAGATCTCGTAAATGCCTCTCAAACGGTGTTGGTTCAAATAGGTTTAGAAGCAGACGATCCTGATACAGTTAACGCTGTGGTAACCACAGATCAGTTAGGATTAATTTTACCAAGTGTTACCAATATTGAGGCCAACAACGAAACAGCCTACCAAGCCTATATAGACAATAACCCAAGTTTATTTTCGAGCCCAGCTACACAAGCAGAGGTTCAAGCTATGGTAGATGCAGTAAATGCTTCTCAAGAGATATTGGCTCAGATAGGCTTAGAAGCAGACAGCCCAGATAGTACTCCTTCTGCAGTGACTACAGATGAACTGGGTCAGATTATCCCAACAGTAACAGGGATAGTGTCTAACAACCAAGCAGCCTACCAAGCCTACATAGACAGCAATCCGTCTTTATTTGATAGCCCATCTACACAATTTGATAGCCCAGCTACACAAGAACAGGTTCAGCAAATGGTAAACCAAGTAAATGCTAACCAGTCATTACTTGCCAATATTGGAACAGATGCCTCTAATGGGAACAACGCACTCACAAGTGCAGTAACCGCAGCAGATCTAAATGCCTTACCTACTATAAGTGGAGCAGTACAGGCAAATGAGGCAAGGTACTTACAGTTTATCCGCGAGAATAGACCAGGCTTTAGCAGCCCAGCTACTACAGCAGAGGTACAAGCCATGGTAGATTTGGCCAACGCTGTTGCTCCTGGAGCACCAACTAATGTTACTGCAACTTTAGGTGCTATTGAAGGCACTGTGTTTGATGTAAATGACTTATCTCCTGCATTGTGGCTAGATGCTGCAGACGCTTCAACGATAACAGAAACTGGAGGAAAAGTAAGCCAATGGGATGATAAATCTGGAAACGACAACCACGGCACACAGTCAGCTGGTGGGAAACAACCTGTAACCAACTCAAGAACCTTAAACGGTTTGAATGTTATAGATTTTCAGGGAGACGTGCTTGTTTCGGCAGTAAATATAAACAGAAGTGTACTTCCCGACCTATCTGTGTACGCCGTCTTTGCGCGTGATGTACCTAATAATTCCGGATTTTTCGGACAAGACAATGGCGGTTGGGATAGAACTGTATCTATGCAGAATTCAGGTAGTAGTGGAAACTGGCTGGTATCCAGAAGTGGTGGTCTCGAAAATACGGGTATTACCAATGATAATGACCCTCATGTCATGTCCTTGACTTGGGATGTTAGTGCTTCCAATGGTAGTAGTTTTAGTATAGATGGGGGTAGTGCCCATGTTTTTACTGAAGGAACTGGTGATGGTACTAACACAACAGCCATTGGTGCTTACTATACAAATGGTTCAAACCCGTTTGACGGTATCCTCGCAGAACTGATTATTATCCCTTCAATAACCAGTGATACAAATCGCCAAAAACTGGAAGGCTACCTAGCCCACAAATGGGGCTTAACAGCCAATTTACCTCAAACTCACCCTTACAAAGAAACGGCACCAGGTAAAACAGGTTCGGCAGATGTAACATTTACCGCACCAGCTAGTGATGGAGGTTCTCCAATAACTAGCTATGAGGTCACTTCATCGCCAGGAGGCATTACAGGAACCCTAAGCGGTTCTTCAGGTGGAACGGTAAATATAAAAGGCTTGGCCATTGGAACAGCATACACTTTTACGGTTACAGCTTCTAATGCGGTGTATACCAGTGAGTCGAGTGTGGCTTCCTCACCTGCCATTACCCCAATTACAATAACAGATGCGCCTACAATTGGTACAGCAACTACCCTAAGTGATAGTGAAATATCAGTAGCATTTACACCACCATCTAATGGTGGAGGCTCTCCAATAACCTCATATACGGTAACCTCATCACCAGGAGGTTATACGGCAACTGGTAGTACATCACCAATAGTTGTTTCAGGATTAAATGGAGGTACGGGCTATACCTTTACAGTTACAGCAACCAATGCTGCAGGGACTAGTGATGCAAGTGGGTCTTCAAATCAAGCAACAACTGATACTAGAATTTCAGATGCGCCTAGTATAGGTACTGCTACTGCTGGTTTTGAACAAGCTACAATAACATTCACTGCCCCAGCACATGATGGAGGTGCTGCAATTACATCGTATGTGGCTACATCATCACCAGGAGGCATTAGAGGTACGGTTAGTGGGCCAGGAAGCGGTGAAATAACCGTTACAGGATTAACCAATGGTGTAGACTATACCTTTACGGTAACGGCTGTAAATGAAAACGGAACTAGTGCACCAAGTAGTGCCTCAAATTCGGTAACACCAAATGTTCAGGTTGGAGATCTTCTTCATGGAGGAGTTGTCTATTATGTAGCGCCAACGCCAACAGATTTAGATGGTGATGGAAAAGTTGATATTGGCTTAATTTGTGCTGTAGAGGATCAAAGTGCTGCAATAGAATGGATTCTTGGTGGTGATTCACAAACCACTGAAAACGGGAATACATTAGAGGCCATTGGAACCGGGCAAACAAATACTACTGCCATGATGAATCAAGCGGGGTACACAGGTGGTGCTGCCAAAGTAGCAGACGATTACTCAGTTACAGACAATGGAGTTACCTACAATGATTGGTTCTTACCGTCTTTAGAGGAATTAAAAGAAATGTATAGTCAAAAAAATTCAATTGAGGCTGCAGCAGGGGTTACACCATTTGGTGCCAACTACTGGAGTTCTTCAGAACACAATAGTAATAGAGCGAAGTCTGTTGATATGTCTAGTGGAAATGACAGTAACACCAATAAGAGTTCTCAGTATAGAGTTAGAGCCATTCGAACGTTCTCAGGAGGTACAGGTTTATCTGATCCAGATACTGGATTCGATTAATACACCCTTTAACCGATAAATAAAAAATGGTTTTATCTCTATGAGATAAAACCATTTTTTTTAGGGTACAGTTGTTCTAGACCAAAATGGGGAGTTTAAAATTTCATCATTTAATAGGATTGACATGAATCATTATTTTAATCAATTTTGATAAACGTTAAACAAAAATTCTATGTTAGAAAAACTAGTTGAAATACAAACCGTACAAGAAAGTTCTTTAATGGTATTTTGTGGAATATTTATATGTGTATCTATTATACAGGCTATAATTATATATGTTAATAAGAAAATTCGTAAAGACCTTAAAAGGAGAAAGTCCCTCAAGGGTATTAATACTTCAATTGCCAAGATTTTACATAAAATAACTTTTATAAAATTATAAGTACTTAAAAAGTAACATACATACCCGGTATGTTGTAGTATTTTTTCTATTTCAGGGGTATGTTGGTGGTTTCATTTTCAAACCCATAAGAATAAACTCAAATTTTTTTAAGAAGATGCAACTGAACGAAATGCATAAGTTTTTGTGTTTCTTATTATTTTTTATTCCAATACATGTTAAATGGGGAGTTTAAAATTTCATTATTTAAAGGGATTGACAAGTTTTAAGTTTTTAGCCAAATTTGTGTAAAGAAAAAAAATAGGTTATGACAAAATTTTTTTTTGAAATTGATGCTATACTCCCAGAAAACTTTCTTCTATTTTTCGGAATATTTATTGGGGTATCATTTTTACAGGCAATTATTTGGTATTCAACTTCGAGGTATATTAAACGAAGTGTAAGAAGAAACACTAAGAAAATTGAGATGAATCCAATAACCAAGTTGATATATAAATTATTTTATGTAGAATATTACTAAGATCTTTAGGTTCTAAATGCTTATGTTTTGATTTTAGATTAAAATCATAAGCCTTACAACTTTCTTCTCACCTTTTAATGTACTCTTGGAGTGTGCTTAGGATACCATAACATTATTTTTTCCAAGTACCTCCCTAAGTATAAGCAGGATTGTTATCCTTTATACAGGTAAGCAATGCTTACAGACAAACACCCACGCTTTAGGATTTTTGTATTGCACTCTATACAGTACAAGGTAATCCTTATCACATTGATTACAGTATTTAATTCGATTTTTCATGGGATTGAGAGTTGTAGTTTTTCAGAAATACACTTCTTTAACTAAGCATTCGTTTACGATTCAAATTTAATTAAAAAGGAGGGGTTTACAACATTTAATAATTTGTTTAACATTGATTATGAGCTCACTACAGTTTAATATATTTATTTTTGATGGTAATTTTACGTCATATAATCAATTAATTATCCTATTTTTTTAGAGTTCTTTTTAAGTAAAGAAGAATCCCCAAGTATCGTTATTATTCTTGGGGATTATATTTTTATAAAGGAGTGTGGTTAAAAAATTATTATAGTTAAATATTATCTCTTACTGCTTCATTAGGTCTCAGATATTTAATTTTTTACTAACCTGAAAACTGCTTTTCTATTTTCTGCTACAACAGTTAAGAAATAAACTCCTGAGGACTGCTGTAGGGTTAATCCAAAATTTTGAATCTGATTATAGTTTTTAGCCATAATTTTTCTTCCTAGCATATCATGCAACACTATTGAAACATTGTTGTAATTCTTTTTTAAATCTACTGTAATACTTCCGTTTGTAGGGTTTGGGTATATTATAGGTTCTAGCGAAAAATTAGAGTTTATTAACCCTAAAGACTGTTCTTCTATAACTACGGTATAATCTTCTGTTTCTCCGTATTGTGTTTCTTCACAAGAATCGTCTGGAACATTAGAGGCCCAGCTGGTTTTTATTCTTAACACATGTTGGCCTAGAGTGGCATCTTCAGGAATTGAAATTCCAATAGTTTCTGTAAATTCTCCAGCACTATCTAAACCCGGCTCTATGACAAAATTATTTATAATAACTTCATCTTCAGTAAATTCTGAATCGTTATTGTAATCTATCCACGCTTTAATGTATTGGTCTCCATATCCAGTGGTAATTGTTATTTCATAATCAGTTCCTTGATCAAGATTGGTAGCTTGTTCTGTAAAGTTAGCATAGCCCTCGCACCCAGAGGTATTATTAATATCAACCAGTTGGACCAATTGTAACCCATCACCATAACTACAGTTCATAGAGGGGATACAGTATACATTTGCCTTTACCGTGTACATAAATTTATAGGTTTCTGTAGTTAGTCCATTTTCTGAGGTTGCAAATACTTTAAAAAACACCTTACTACCCTCCGAAAAATTTGGGACAGCTGTTTCTGAAACCCAGATACCTTCCTCTGAACTATTCATTGGAATACTTCCAGAAGTTGAATCAGAAGACCATTCTACATAGACATTTGTCAAAGTTCCATCATATTCAATAGTTGAGGTTACAAATTGATCTATTCCTTCTTTAGGTTGTGTGTCTGTGGGTTGTTTTGAAATTTTAGTAGTTAGGATAGAGGGGTAGTTTTCTCTTCCAGCAAGCGAAGATTCCCAAAGTCCTCTTCCCCAAGTAGCGGCTCTCAGTGTATTAGAGCCATAAATGACCTCTAATTCCATTGCAGTGGTATTGGGTAGATCATCGCTAAATAATTCCCAACTGGTAGCTGTCATCGCTTTTTTATAAACCCCTATTTCAGCTCCTAAATATAGAGTTGAATTTTCTGTATGATCTATAACCACACTTCTAATGGGCATGTTACCCAAGTTGTAGGTGATATTTTCCCAACTTTGTCCTTGATCATTAGACATAAATACTTTACTGTTATTATTTCCATAGGTACCATAAGTAACTATAATGGTTTGATCGTTATTAGGATCAAAAGCAATATCAGTTATAAACTGGTTGGGAAGTGATTGAGAAACTAAGTTAAATGTTGAGCCACCATCATTTGAAATTTTCAAATTATTATAATAGGAAACGGCAATCGTATTTGAGTTGTTTTCTGAAATTGCGGCATTTTTTATGGTTTCACCAATAGAAAAAGGAACCCCAAGGGTTGTCCAACTAGAACCAAAGTCTTCACTTTTGTAGAGATTGTCAGACATTGTAAAAATAGTCATTTGGTTGTTTGGGTCATATAATAGCGGTGTTACCCAGTCTCCTTCAAAATCACTAGGATTTACTCCCTGCTGATTATAACCTCCATCTTTTGTTCGTCTTTTCCCACCAAATTGTAAACTTCCTATCATCCAGTCATCATTTAAAGGGTGGATGATGCCTTCCATACCATCAGCGCCATAAAACTCTATCCAATTGTCTTCATTTTTTATACTTGTTCCGTTGTCTTGAGATCCTGCAACAGATCTAAAGTGATTTGATTGGCTTGCACCTAAACAGTAGTTTTCTCTTATCGATTGTCCTTCAAAAATTTCCCAGGTAACTCCATTATCTTCACTTTTACAAAGCATACCGTCTGTATTTACCCAAAAAACACCATTAATAGCTACTGCACCCCTTATATCTGCGTGAACATAGGTTCCCGTTTGGTCATAGTTGGCATTTCCTTGAGACCAAAACGTTGTTTTTTCAAAGTTGGCACCACCATCATAGCTCATATGTGTGTCAATGTCTCCGTATAACATAACATTAGCATCTACATCACTTACAGCAAATGCTCCATAATTTGGTATTTCATCGATATAGGTACCCGAAACTAAGTTAAAACTTACACCTAAATTAGATGATTTCCATATGCCGTCACTAGACGCAGCAAAGACACAGTTTTCACAATTATCAGAAACAGAAATTCTAAAGCCTGAATTATTATTAGGTATGGAACCCGAATTCGTAAAACTAAGTCCGGTATCATTAGAGATTAAAATACTGGATGTTTGATACCACTTAGATACATATACGATGGAACTGTTGGTGGGGTGAAAGTGGATTTGCCCATAGGTGCTAGAGGCTTGACCAACCTGATTCCAAGAAATCAAATTATCTGAAGATCTATATAAGCCTTTAGATGTAGTAATAAAAACAAGATCTGGAATTGTTGGGTGGTATTTTATAGTATTAATAATATCATTAGTTCCTAGGCCTCCCCAATTGAGATTTTCAGGATTAAAATTAGTTAATGTCCAGGTTTCTCCAGCATCACTTGATGCATAAATACCATGGGTTGTTCCATTATAAGAATTTCTGACATTAATTAATATTTGATTGGTATTATTTGGATTTACGGTAATCGTATTTACTCCAGATGCAATTAAGTTATCCGTTGTATTAGTCCAGGTATTACCTCCATCAGAAGTTTTCCAAAATCCTCCACTTCTAGACCCTAAATACATAATATTTGGATCATTATCGATATAAAATGATTCTACTCTTCCAAGACCAACAGCATAATGTCCGGTTACTTCTTCAATGTAATATGGGCCTAGTTCTTCCCAACCATTATTAAATGTAGTTTGGTTTGCTACTGTGTTATTTTCAATAAAGTTCTTGTATTCCTTTGCAACAAAATAAGGGTTAATTGTGTTTCTATTTCCTGAAGGATAATATTTGGGTTCATTTTCATAAAGCCATCTCTGATAACTCTTCCATCCAGACCCCTTCTTTGTCTTGTCTATATTTTTAAAATAAATTTCGGCTTCTTCAACAACATCATACAGGTTTACATTTAGATCGTTGGCCAATTTTTTCCATTGTTGAGCAAATGAAAAATGAACAATTCCAAAAAATATAAATGAGATAAGGTATTTCATAATTAGATTGCTAAGCGAGCTATTTTACAACGGGTTTACACAAATATAATACTTGTTATTTTAAAGCATTTATTTGCGTTTAAAAAAGAATAAATCCTTTCGTAAAGTATTCCTAGAGATAAAAGGTATTCGTAGGATTACTTAAGTGAACAATGGAAAAAAAGAGGAACTATTGGAGTAAAATTTTTCACTTAACACCCTTATAATAGCCCATACAAATTTGCAATAAGATTATTTTATTCTACTCTATTGACTTTTTATCTTCTTGGGCTTGGAATGAACTTTTTTTGGTTCAAACCATGGTCTAGCATTTCTAATTTGCCTTCCTAATCCTTCAGGGATTTTATTGGAGGCAAGAACTCTTTCATTTAATATTGTAATTAATGAATCTTTGACCTTTATGTAATCAGGATGTTTTGCAAGGTTGTCAAGTTCTGCTTTATCTGTATCGTGATCATATAGTTCATAACTATACTCTCCTAGATGCTTCCATCTAGAAAGTCGATATCGTTTTGTCTTAATGGAATACCCTTGAGCTATTCCATTTTTGGTATTTACTTGCAATTCTGTTAAAGCACTTTTACGAACACTATTTTCTGAATTTTGAAGTAAGGGAACAAGACTTTTTCCTTGTACAAATTTTGGGGTATTGATGTCAACCAAATCCATTAGAGTTGGATAGAGATCTACCAATTCAACAGGTGATTTTTTTATTTTTTTATTTTTTGGAATTCCAGGACCAGCAATAATTAAGGGAACTCGAGTGGCATCGTTAAATAATGTTTGTTTTTGCCAATGACCATGTTCACCTAGGTGATAGCCATGATCTGAAGTAAATACAATAATCGTATTTTTATCTAGCCCTGTTGCTTTTAATTTATCTAATACACGTCCAATTTGAGCATCCATAAAACTAGTGGTTGCATAATAGGCTCTTTTTATGGTTTTGGATAATTCTTTATCTAAATACACCTGCTCTTTTTTAGAACGTACAGAAATAGCTGCTGGCTTTGGAATGGTTTTTAAATAGTCATTTGAACTTTCAGGAACTTGAAAATTGGCCAGATCATATAAATCAAAGTACTTTTTTGGAGCTACAAAAGGAACATGAGGTCTGTAAAGCCCAAAGGCTAAAAAGAAATTTTCTCCACTTTCAGCAAATTCATCAAGAAAACCCATAGTTTTCATTGCACCTATACCATCAGTTTGCTCCTCATCATTTCCTTCAGCTTCTAACCAACTTAAAGTTCCACCATCTAATTTAGGCTTTAAGGTTTTAATTTTATATTCTTCTTTTTTATCTCTTCCATAAGGGTTTACTGTTCTATCCCATGTAAAAGAATCATCATGTCCAGCGGTGCCAATATCTCTAGGGTTATGGTAGTGATAAATTTTACCAACCCTAACCGAATGATAATTTTCTGTTCTAAATTTTTGCCCAAGAGTAACTACATCTGGAATGGTTTGTCTTACATAAAGTCTTAACTTCTTTGATTTTGTTTGGTCTGGATATAAACCCGTCATTAGTGAAACTCTAGATGGGCCACACAACGGATATTGGACATGAGCATTACCAAAAAGAACACCTTCTTTTGCTAATTTATCAAGGTTTGGAGTTTTTACTAATGCATCACCATACGCGCCAATAGCACAATTTAAATCATCTGCAATAATAAATAATACATTCAGCTTAGATGAGGGTTCAATGGTGGTTGAGCCTGATAAGGTGATTATAAATAATGGAATGAGAGCAAGTTTAAATTTCTTCATTTATAATCAATTTTTAGTAGTACAAATACTTAGGTAATCGTATTACTGTTAATATTTTTCAAATCATTACTATATTTAATTGTATACTTTTCTTCACGATTCCTTTTAGCATTTTTATTTAATTGATTTACAATCTTATTAAATAATTTTTTTTCTTTCTTTGGAAACATAATTTTATTTTTTTTTAGATTCTAAGCCTCCAAAATCTGTATCGGATATACTTTTTAGTTCAGTTAATGACATGGTATTACCATACCCTTTCTTCAAACGATATAGCTCTGTTTTCATATTTTCAATGCGTTCAGTATACGCCTCAGAATGTATTAGATTATTCATTTCTGTTGGATCATTTTGAAGATCATAAAATTCCCAAACATCAATATCATAATAAAAATGAATTAATTTATAACGTTGATTTCTTATTCCATAATGCGGTTGAACTCTGTGGTAGTAGGGGTATTCATAATAATGATAATACATTGATTGCCTCCAATCTTTAGCAGTTTTACCTTTTAGATTATTAAAAAAACTTTTTCCCTGAACCGCTTCAGGAACAGAAACACCTGCCATCTCTAATAAGGTTGGGGCAAAATCAATATTTGTAATAATATCATCTACCACTGTTCCTGGTTTTATTTTTCCTGGATAACGAATAATAAAAGGCATACGCAACGCTTCTTCATACATGAACCGTTTATCAAAAAAACCATGCTCTCCTAGAAAAAATCCTTGATCTGATGCATATACTACTATGGTATTTTCTTCGAGCCCATGTTCTTTTAAATAGGCCAATACGCGTCCAATATTATCATCTACAGATTTTATAGTGGCTAAATAATCTTTGATGTATCTCTGGTATTTCCACTTACGAATTTCTTCAGAAGATAAATTTTCGCTAGGACTTACTATTTCACCAGGTTGAAACCCAAACCTGAGCCATTTACCTCGTTCTTTCTTTGAAAGAATATCTGGAGGCACCATTTTCATATCCTTTCTTGAAAAATAATCCATCGTCATTTCGGTATTTCCTGCCGTTAATTCTCTTCCGTTGTAATTATCATTAAAGGTTTCTGGATAAGGCATTTCTATAGCACCCCACAAATCTTTATACTTGGTGTCTGGAGCCCATTCACGATGAGGGGCTTTGTATTGTAATAACAAACAAAAGGGTTCATTTTTCTCTCTTCCATCGAGCCAATCAATGGCAAAATCAGTGGTTAAGTTTGTTGCATATCCTTTTTCCTTTATTTTTTTACCATTATCATTATACACAGGATCCCAATACAAGCCTTGTTGTCCTTGAGCTATGTGATATTTATAATAATCAAAACCTACTGGTTCAGATGCTAAATGCCATTTCCCTACCAAAGCTGTTTGATATCCCTCCTTTTTTAGTGCTTGAGGATAGGTCCATTGTTTGTGGTCAAAAACTCCTCCTTTATAATTTTTGTAATATCCATTTATATGGCTGTATTTTCCTGTAAGTATGGATGCCCTACTAGGACCACAAATTGCATTGGTACATAGGGTATTGGTTAGTATAGCTCCCTCATTTGCAATGCGATCTATATTGGGTGTAGGGGCTAACTCTTTATAGATGCTTCCATAGGAAGAAATAGCATTGGTTGCATGATCATCTGAAAAAATAAATACGATATTTGGTGATTTTTTTTCATTAGACTTTTTTTGACTTAAACAGGTTAAAGTTGTCAAAATAAAGACTAGAAAAAATAGTTTATTAATACAATGCACAAATTAAATTTTAAATACTAAAAAAGCTATTAAAACCAAAAATTAGATGTATTTGATTAAAATAGCTTTGATAGAAAAATAGTATACTTATTGTTTTATGAATTTTTTAGAAAAAACATTTCCATTATTAACCTTAATAAAATGAACTCCAGGAGATAGTTCTGAAACATCAATCTGATTGGTATTAAAGACCTCTTTTTCTAAAGCTCCTAAAATTGAATATACTTTTATAGATTTAATATTTTCAACCCCTTTAATAGAAATAATATCTGTTGCAGGGTTTGGATAAATTGATAATTTAATCAATTCTTGTTCTGAAACACTAAGACTGCTAGCAAAATTAAGACTAACCTCATCGATAAACCATAATTCACTAAGATTTGATGGTTCTGCAGTTGTTCCTCCATATTTTGAAAACTTTATTCTAACTTTTCTCTCAATATCATTTGTGAAAGTACCCGTTTGTTGCATCCATTCGTTAGCAGTAGTTGGCTGTGTTGTAACTACGGTTTGAACAGTTTCCCAAGTATTATCATTATCATCATTAGTCATAATTTTAAAGGTAGGTTCATAATCTCCAGTATTACCCCAAGAGACTAATGCTGCCCATCGTGTCCAAAAAGACCAGTTGTAAGTTCCAGCTGGAAGTGTTATCGTTTGATTAATAAACTGTCCGTCTGCATTCCCTTTTTTAAATAACTTAAACATTCTGTCTTCAGAATAACAATCTCCATTTCCAGCAGAAGTAGGAGCATAGGAGCCACCAACTCCAGCTCCCCAACCCCCTAAAACGGGGAAATTTCCACTACCATCTACACCCGTATCAGGGTCTATCGCTGTGGTATTAACACCACCATTCACTAAAAATTCTAGACCTGGCGCAAGCGCAACAAAATTAACTGTAACGGTACTTGTTGTTGTTCCATCTTGAGCAGTAATAAGAATAGATGTTGTTCCGGGAAGGCTTGTTGCATCTGTAACATCACTAGTAGCACTTGCGTCTGTTGTTGTTGCTACTACTGTAGGAACAGTAGTTGTTCCTTCTGGTAAAAAGACATCATAGTTAGTTTCTAATGGAGAAAACCCAGAAATTGTAGTACCATCAATCGTTAAATCTGATAATGAAGTATCATCAGTTACGTTTCCTAATCCACCTGCAAAATTTAGGCTTACATCATCAATAAACCATAATTCATTAAGATTTGATGGTGCTGCACTTGTTCCGCCAAATTTAGAAAACTTTATTCTCACCTCTCTTTCTATGCTATTGGTATAGGTTCCAGTTTGTTCAACCCAAGTATCAACAGTAGTTGGTTGAGTTGTAATAACTGTTTGAACTTCTTCCCATGTACTATCGTTGTCATCATTAGTTAAAATTGTGAACTTAGGCGTACTGTCTCCGGTATTATCCCAAGATACTAGTTGGCCCCATTTGGTCCAAAAAGACCAATTGTAATTTCCGGGAGGAAGGGTTACTGTTTGGGTGATAAATTGCCCAGAACTACCCCCGACTTTAAACATTTTAAACATTCTATCGTTAGAATGACAATCTCCATTAACAGTAGAAGCAGCTGCATAAGCTCCTCCAAATCCAGTTCCCCAGCCTCCTAAAACAGGAAAATTACCAGAACCATCTACACCAGTATCTGGTGTGGTAGTATTTGCTCCTGTTGCAGTATTAATACCAGGGTTAACAAGAAATTCATCGCCAACCTCCTGAGAGCTAATTGTTAAACTAAACAAAAAAGTGAAGGCCATAAAACAGCTACACAATAATGTTTTCATTAAATTTTGAGTAATTTTTTTTGTCATGATTTATATATTTAATTGTTTCTTTTATAGTTTTGCCACAATAGCATTTTTTCTTCACCTAGATTTCCTTTTAATTTTCCGTATAGTTTATTGTATACGTTTTTCAATTTAGCTTTTTTTGTTTCCGGGTTGTCTTGATATTGCTCTTTGATGCTCAAAACTTTTTGGAAACGCTCTAATTGAATTTGATAAACTTTAGTTTGTTCTTCTTTATTTAAAGAAAGCGCCTTAGTCATTGTATTTGTTAAAGTTGTTGCTCTTTTTATTGGATCCTCTTGAGCATATGCTCCAACAGAAATAATTATTAATAACGTAAATACTACAAGTTTTTTCATTATGGATATATTATAATTCATATTATAAAACATATACAAAAACTTATTTATCAAAGTTATCTTTCGTTAGAACCTCTAGCTATTACTTTTGAGGATAAACCTATAAAGTTTGAGGATAAGTAATGTAATATGTTAATTCCTCATAAAAATATGTAGACAATAATGGCTAATGGTTCACAATTTGTTCAGAAAGTTAAATTAATTAACCAATCGATATGGTTTTAATCTTTATTAGTCTTAATGATAGGAATTAAACTTTTCTAAAGGTTTATTTTTCCAACTAATACCTGGTTGCCATTTAGGGGCTTTTACTTTACTTAGATAGTTGTCTAAGAGTACCTCTAGTTGTGAAGCTTTTTCAGGAAGTGATGCTGCTAAATTATTTTTTTCTTTAATATCGTTTTTGATATCAAAAAGGAGCAATTTATTGTTATTGTAAAATTTGATCAGTTTAAAATTATTTACAATAATTGCAGAATGCGCTCTTTTAATTGCGATCCCATTTTCATAAGGAACATGAAAAATTAATCCCTCAGAAATACGGTTAACATTCCCTTTGCCATCTTTGGTAAGTATATTTTTTAAACTTCCACCATCTAAATCATCTTTTAACGGCAATGTATAACCAGCTATATCTGTAATGGTGGGTAATAAATCTGAAAATGTGATTGGAGTTTTAGCTTCTAATCCTGCCTTAATTTTAGGCCCAGCAATAATAAAAGGAACTCTTATGCCGCCCTCCATGGCATCCCACTTCCCTCTACTAAGTGGAAAATTAGATCCTTCTTTATAAAATCGTTTAGGTGGCATTACTGGGACAGCACCATTATCTGAGGTATAAATAATATAGGTATTTTCTTCTAAACCTAATGCTTTAACACGGTCTAATACCATTCCAACACCAGTATCTAAGTCTTCAGTCATTGCTGCAAACCCCTCGTGTTTTTGATATTTCCCTTTAGGTTTGTTTTTGTATTTTTCTAATGTTTTCTTTCTAAGCATAATATCAGAATGAACTGCATAATGCGATATCTGTAAGAAAAAAGGTTGTTTAAGTTTGGCTTTTCTTTCAACAAAATCTATGGCCTTTTTAGTAGTACTAAATATTTTTTTTGGATCTTCAGAAATATTATTTTTCCATTGTTTTTTATTGGATCTAAAATCGAAACCTCCATCTTTATTACCTGTGATTCCATCACTTTCATCATATCCAAGAACAGCAGGGTCTACATCGATACCCCATTTACCGAAATGAGCCGTTTTATAATTAGCGTTTATGTTTTTTAAGAGCTTTGGAATTGTATATGAGGTTTCGTGATGTATATGATTGGTATTCATGCCAACTCTAATCATTTTGAGTCTAGCTGGTGTTTGCCCAAATTGAATACTGTATCTAGAAGGAGAACATACTGGAGCACTGGCATAGGCAGAAGAAAAACGCATACCTCTGTTGGCTAATGCTTCAACATTAGGTGTATGATGATAGTCGCTTTTTGACCAGGTTTCATTATCCATCATCTGAACTGAAGTTCCGTTCCAGCCTTGATCATCAGTTAAGATTAAAATAAAATTTGGAGCTTTATCTTTTGTGGATATTTTGGCGGGTTTACAACTAAAATATAACAATCCAACCAAACCTATAATAGCAAATACTTTGTGATTATTTTTCATTTTATAAACGTTCATTGTAATTCAAATAATTTTTAACACTTATTTTTTATTAAAAACCAAGATAGCTCTATTGCTATTTGCAACCGATTTAAAATTGAGATTAGCAAATAATGAACCCCTATACATACTAGTCTTAATAATACACCACTAAATAAATAAATAAACAACGCCTATGAGTTTAAATTTTATCCAATACAGTTTACTATTTGATATTACACATAATTGTTAAATATTCAGTTGGTGAGGAATTATTTAATACTCTTCACTATACTCTTTAGGTGATTTACCATAGTGCTTTTTAAACAGTGTGCTAAAATATTTTGGATTGTTAAAGCCAGATGCATAAGCAACATCACTAATCCTGATTGAGTTGTTAGCTTTGAGCAACTCTGAGGCATGATTTAATTTGATCTTTATCACCAAATCTACAGGAGACATATTGGTGAGTCCTTTTAATTTTCGAAACAGATTTGATCGACTAAGGCCGGTTTTATCTGAGATCAAATTAATAGAAAACTCACTATTGGTAATGTTGTTTTTAATGATGTTTACAACGTCAGATAAGAAATTTTCATCAGCTGATTTTGATTTAATTTTTCCTTTAGATGTAGGGCTCAAAATTTCATTGATTGCTTGCCTAGAATTAATTAGGTTATTGGCCATTGCAATTAATATTTTCATATTAAATGGTTTTTCTAAATAAGCATCGGCCCCAATTTCAAGACCTTCAATTTTATCATCAAGACCACTTAATGCTGAAATCATTATTATGGGAATATGGCTGGTTTGAAAGTTTGTTTTTATAATGTTACATAGCTCTTTACCACCCATATCTGGCATCATAACATCTGTGATAATTAAATCTGGATTTTTTGCCAGGGCTATTAAAAGTGCCTCTTTACCATTTGGAGCATCTAGAACTATATATTTTTTTTCTAATTCAGCTTTAATAATCAATCTTAAATCTTTGTTATCCTCAACTAGTAATATGCGTTTATTATCAGTAATACTATCCTCTAGCGAGATGGGTTCAAATAAATTAGAATTTTCAATTAGGATTTCATTTTCATTATAATGTTCGCTTCCCATTTTTAAGACTACTGTGAATGTTGAGCCTAAATTTTCCTTACTTATAAATTTAATATTTCCGCCGTGCAATTCAACAATTTTTTTCGAAATCATTAACCCTATACCTGAACCACTAATTCCTTTATTGTTAATATTTGTTCCTCTTGTAAATCTTGAAAAAATTAATTTTTGTTCTTTCTCAGGGATTCCAAATCCGTTATCTATAAAGTCTATTGTTATCTCTTTTTTACTTTTTGTTGCCTTAATTTCAATTTTACCACCATCCTCACTGTATTTTATAGCATTAGAAATTAAATTATAAAAAATTCGAGATATTTTATTTTCATCGATCCAGATATGAATTTTTGGAACTGAAACGATAATATCAATAGACTTTTTATTGAGTAATGGTTCTACTTGAGCTACAGTTCTGTGAATAATTTCCTTTAATTCAACTTTTATTATTGATAATTTAAGCATTCCTCGATCTGCTTTTTGAAAGTCTAAAAGCTGAGTTACATATTCATTTAAATTTTGTGTATTTCGATGAATTAGATCTATGTTATTTTGAAAATTATTTTTTTCGGAAAGTTGAGAAACTAACAGTTGAATTAAAGTAACTGGAGTTCTTATATCGTGAGCTACTTCTGTAAAAAACTTTATTTTATTGTCATTAAATTTTTGAATGGCTCTAGATTTCCTCATGAGAAAAAACAAATAGACAAGACCACTTCCAAACAACACGTAACACATAAACGCCAAATGACTTAGCCAAAAAGGATTTTTAATAATAATATCAATGTGAAATGATTGTATTGAAGAAATACCATCAACATTTGTAGCTTTAATATCTAGTGAATACTTCCCAGGAGGTAGTTTTGAATAAACAATACCAGTACTGTTTTTAGATTCATTTACAGTTTGATCATACCCTTTTAATTGCCAATAAAAAGAATGCTTTTTTGAGCCATGGAAGGTGGGGGCTTCAAAGTCAAAACTCAATGAGTTTTGATTGTAATTAAGCGCTATTTTATCTAGGTAATTTATGTTTTTTTCAATCATAGTAGAATCGGCCAAAACACCATTAATTTGGAAGTCTGAAATATAGATTTTTGAAATCTCTTTCTCTTTGGGGATCTCTAAAGGATTAAATAGCGTTGCACCATCTGGACCACCAAAAGCCAAACGCCCATCACTAGATTGAGTGGAGGCACCAAATCCAAACGTATCAATGGTTAGCCCATCGCCATGATCATATTTTCTTATAATTTCTTGAGTAATATTTAATTTCCACAAGCCTAGATCACTGGAAAACCACAAATTTTCATTTGAATCTTTTTGTATAGAAAACACAGTTCCAGGTTCAAATTTTAATGCAGAATTGACGTGTTTTATTTTCTTAGTTGAGAGGTTATAATTAAATAAGCCCTGAGTATTTCCAACCCAAAGACAGTTGTTTTTTTTGTCAAATAATACTGCGTGATTTTGATCAATATTTTGTTGGTTATTATCTTTAATGATATTGATACTTTTATCGAGCTTATTAATTTCATAAACACCACTAGAAGATGCTACATATAGTATGGGGTCTTCTCCAGCTATAATGGATCTAGCATTTCCTGTTTTATAGGTACTAATCAAGACATTATCTCTATAATGTTTTACAGGCCCATCAAAACCACCAAGCCATAACTCATTATTTTCTAAAAAAGTAGTAAAAATTAGTTTAGATTTTTTTTCTTTTTCTTTAAGTTTAAAAGTGGTTGTTTCTCCTGTTTTAGGATTAAAGTTTACTAAACCAATACCGTAAACTCCAAGAATTAAGTTTTCTCCTTTCTTATTTATGGTTAAGACTGCTTTGTTGGCCAATAGTGGATGTGCATTGTAATTGGTCCAATTTCCACCAGGTGATCGTTTACTAATTCCATTTTCAGTTCCAAACCAAACATTCCCTCCATCCTCATAATAAATTGAACGTATGTTATTATTGCTAATACTATTGGGCTTAAAAGGAATGTAAAAAATATTTTTAAAAGCATTATCTCTAGGATAGATTAAATCAATTCCAACCTCTCTTAACCCAAGCCAATATGCATTTTCTTCATCAACAAAAATTTCATAGATACTATTCTGACTTAGAGAGTTAATTTCATTTGGGGTATTTTCTAATTTATTAAGAATGTTAAATTGATCATCCATAATTAATAAACCAACACCCTCTAAAGCAATTAAGGCTTTATTATTTTTATCAAATTCTATAGACCTTATGGTATGTGTGTTTATTTTTTGATCATAAATTTGTACTTTTTTAACATCATCATTATCAATAACATAAAGTCCTTTTTGGTAGGTTCCTGCCCAAATTCGGTTTTGATTGTCAAAATTTAAATCAAGAATTTCATGATTTTCTAAGCGTGTTTTATATTTTACTAACTCATTTATACTTTGATAATAATTATAGATATTAATTCCTTTTGTAGAGGCAATGTAAATTTTGTTTTCATGCACTTTAATACTTCTGTTAAACATGCTTTTAGGATGAAGAACTTTACTTAAGTTTTTAGATTTTAAATCGTAAATGATCAATCCCTGTTGAAGCCCAATAATTATAGTATGGTCATTGATAAGTTCAAAAGATAAAAATTTAAGGTCTTTTAAATTTAAAATAGACGCAAAGCTGTCTTGTTGGTAATTGTATTGAAGAAGTTCCCCTTTAGATCCTAAAATGAAAAGATTTCCATTTTTACTAATAATATCTACAACACCACTGGTAAGAAATTTGTCGTAATTTTTAAATTGATATCCAGAATATCTATTTAATCCTTGTGAGGTGCCAATCCACATGTAGCCCAAAGTATCTTTTTCAAAAGCACGAACCGCTCCACTTCTAATTCCGTCATAAACACCTAAATGATTTATTTGCTGACTACAAACTAGAGTGGGAAGTAAAAAAAATAAGAAGCTAGCTATCTTATAAAAGCGTCTCACCATAAAAAAGATTAAAAAAAGTTAACTCTAAAAATACTCCTATTGGTAAAAATACAATTTTTCCATTGTAAGCTTTTTATTATAGTTTGACAGATTATAATAAAAAAGATGGCTTTGGGGTTTTAGGGCCTCTTTTTAGATTTCATTACTTTCTTTAACCACCAATCTCGGTTTGGATTATAGTTGTATTGTTGTTTTAATTTGGTAGCTTCATTTCTGAGTTCTGCTTCTATCTTGTCATAGGCTTCCACATTGATCAGGTTATTCATTTCACCTGGGTCTTTTTTAAGGTCGTACAACTCATCGATATCATTTGCTAAAAAAGCATCTACTAGCTTGTAATTTTCTGTTCTTACAGCAATTTGGTTAGGGCCTGCATAGGGCCAATAGCTATCTACATAATATTCGAAGAGAATAGCATCTCTCCAGTTTTGCTCTTTTTCACCCTTTAACAGGTTTACCATAGATTCTCCTTGCATATAGTCTGGCTTATTAATGCCTGCTAAATTTAGAATCGTTGGAGCTATGTCTATATTAAGACACTGCTCTGTTATTTTAGTATTTTTTTTGATCATTTTTGGATAACGAATAAGCATTGGCACTCGCATAGAGTTTTCATAAGCTAATCGTTTGTCTAAAAAAGTATGTTCTCCCATAAAATAACCATTATCACTACTATATATAACTACAGTATTTTCTAATTCACCCATTTCTTCTAGGGTAGCTAAGACTTTTCCTAGAGATTCATCAATGGCAACTAAACAACGTAAAAGCTGCATATTTCTATCATAATTTATAGGCCATTCTTGTTCTGGTAGTTCTGAGGGAATTGGTAAATGTTTTTTCCATTCAAACCCATAGGTTTTTTTTCGCTGCCATTCTGGCTTCCCTTTAAAGGTTTCTTTATGAGTATCATAAGGAGGTTTTGGTAATTCTTCTCCAAGGTATAATTCTTCATGTCTGGGAGCAGGCAAGTGAGGTTGATGAACCGCTTTGTGCCACAGATTTAAGCTAAAAGGTTTGCCAGGATCTCTTTTTTCTTTTAACCAAGAAATTGCCTTATCGGTTAAAATATCTGTCATATATCCTTCTTCCTGATACTCTTTACCATTTTCATTTACTGGAGGGTCAAAGTATTTTCCTTGGCCCACAAAACTAAACCAGTAATCAAATCCTGGTCTGATGTGTTTTTTCCCTTTATAATGCGCCATATGAATTTTTCCAACATGTGCTGTTTCGTAACCACTTTTTTGTAAATGACTAGAATAGGGTGCAAACTCATCCCAATTTGGATCTACATGTTTATTATTTTGATTTACTCCATGAATATGAGGATAAGTTCCTGTTAAAAAACTAGCTCTAGAAGGAGAGCAAATAGATTGCGTTACAAAGAAGTTTTCTACATTGGCACCTTCTTTAGCCAATCGATCAATGTTTGGCGTTTTTAAAAACGGATAGCGTTCAGAGAGTCCAAGAGCATCAAAAGGTTGGTCATCAACTAATACAAATAAAAAGTTAGGTTGTTTTTGTTTGGATGCCTTTTTCACTGATTGTGCTTGTACAATAAAACTTGTAGTTAAAAGAAGAATAAAGATTTGATGAATTAAAAGATGTTTTTTCATTGAAAATTTACAAGATTAAACAACAAAATTGAGATTAAATACAAGTTTAATAGTTCTGTTTTCGGTCAATCTGCTTAAAAAATTGTTCAAACCGTGTTATAATATTAGTTTATAAAAAAAATGAATAGTAATTAGCTACAAAAACAATATTTTTTTAATAAATGGGAAGTGTATTATTTTATAATAATACTGATGAGATTTACTACAGATCTCCTAGCTGTTTAAACTTGAATTTTTTGTTAGAAGCTGGCTCATGTTCTTCAACCATAATTCTTTTTATATGTGCTACAATATTAGGGTACTGGCTAGCAATATCTAGTTGTTCTTTAATGTCTGTTTCTAAATTATACAACTCAATATCTAAATTACCATCAAAAATATTTTTACGAACTCCCTTCCATTTCCCCATTCTTACGGCCTGTTGGCCATGGTAACTAGGAAATTCCCAATATAAAAATTCGTGTTGCTTTTGTTCTTGATCTAGCAGCGTAGATTTAAAGCTAATGCCGTCTATAGAATTTGGAGGAGGTACTCCGGCTAAATCAGAGATGGTAGGCATAAGATCATAAAAAGCAGACATGTGTTTACTTTGAGTTCCGGGTTTAATAGAATTTGGCCAACTCACAATAAGAGGAACTCGAATACCTCCTTCATATACAAACCCTTTGGTTCTTCCATACCCATTTGAAAATGGTTTTGAACTTTCAAAATAATCATAGTCAACCCCACCTAGGTAGGTAGGTCCATTATCACTAGAGAAAATGATAACGGTATTTTCATAGATTCCTTTTTCTTTTAGTTTTTTAACCAGCTCACCCAATTGATGGTCTAAATAACTAATCATTGCTGCATAGGTAGCTCTGGGGTACCTATTCGGAAAATAACTATCATCACCAAGATAGGGGTCTTCTTCACCTAAAATCTCCCTATACTTATCTACATAGGTTTTAGGAGCTTGCAAGGGGAGATGTGGTAGCGGAGATGCATAATACATAAAGAAAGGCGTGTCTTTATTGACTTCAATAAAAGACAATGCTTTTTCTTGAATTTTTTGAGGCGCATAGTCATTCTGAGTAAACTTTATATAGCTTTCCTCTTTTAAGGGGTCTGCTAAGGAGTCTAATTTGGTTCTTGGTGCTACCAATTGGTTATTTAATAAGACTTTAGTTTCATTTTCCCAAAGATGAGAAGGGTAGAGGTTGTGTGCTTGCCTTTGGCAGTTATATCCATAAAAAAAGTCAAATCCTTGCAGTGTGGGTATGCCATCAGATTCAGGAGCACCTAAACCCCATTTTCCAAAAATACTCGTGGTATATCCAGCTTTTTTTAATTGGTCTCCTAAGGTAATTGTGTTTTTAGGAATGGGTCTTTGCCCTTCTAGCCCTGGGTTATGATAAACCTCCTCATAGTTCCAAACATCACCCCTTTCATTCCACTCATCGTTACCTCTTATGTAAGCGTGTCCCGCATGTTTTCCTGTTAAAAACACATATCTTGCAGGTGCACAAACTGGAGCTCCAGAATAATGCTGGGTAAACTTCATTCCATTTTTTGCTAATGCATCTATATGGGGTGTTTTGATGATCGATTGCCCATAAGCTCCGAGTTCTCCATAGCCTAAATCATCGGCAAGAAAGTAAATTATATTTGGGGTACTTTGTTCTGTTTTTTTATCATGGGAACAGCTAATACAAGCCATACTACAGCCAATTAAAAGTATTAGTATTTTTATGTTTTTAGTCATAATACAATCAGTTAGTAACCCGTGAAATTTATTTTTAGAGCAAGCTAAATTAGTGTTTATCTCTATTTTTTCCATGTACCTCCGTATTTGTAGTTTGGGTTCTCTTTTTTAAGAGACACTAAGCAATCTTTACATACAAATACCCATTCTTTAGGGTTTTTATATTGCACTCTATATAGGGTAGAGAAATCTTCATTACATACCTTACAGTATTTGATTCGTTGTTTCATATAGAATTATTTTCCAACAGTCTCCTCAGTTTTCAAGTTAAAAAAAGAATAATAAGGGGATAAGTTGCACCAATAGACTTATAATTATTACAACTAGACTAAGGATAAAAACACCTAACATTAAAAACTTTATTAATCGTAACATAAAATTATCTAATCACTAAATATAATAAAACGATTTGAACTCTTGTTAAAGAAGTGTAAACAAGAGAAAATTCAACCTTATGGGATAGAATTTTAATTGTGGAACCAAGGAGAGTAACATCGAAGTGTTTTTGAGAGGATTTGATTAAACTTTAGATTATATTTTTTATTCTAAACTTTCCATAGCATCAAGCACGCCATTACAACCATTGTTAAATTCTCTATGATGGTAATCTTACTCATTGGTAAATTAAAAACTGCTCCCAAACAAGCACATTTAATCTTTCTCTTGTCTAAGACACTTTGAATCACTCCAATACTACTAAAGCTCATTAAAAAAATGGTAATTATGTAGGTAATTTTAGGCTCAAAATTTGTGAGGTAGGCAACACCTAGAAATAGTTCAAGAAATGGATAGATAAGCCCATATACTTTTACTCTTTTTGCAAGTACATCATACATGGCATAGCTTTCTGCAAAACCAGCTAAGTTTAAAAATTTAAAGAAAGAAAAAACAATAAAAAAACCTGCCATAAAATAACGCATCCATAGCATTAACTCTATCTTTCCATTATTCATTGAGGCAATAGCTGTAGTGGCGGCAATAAATACAAAAATAAGGAGCAAGGGTTTATAGGTTGTAAAAACGCTTTCACTATCTCGATCTTTTGTGGCTTGAAAAGCACCAACCGTATATTTACTAGACGTGCCAAAAAGGTTTTGCAATTCTTCAACGGATAACTCTTTACTCATGGTTACCGTGGCAGATTTGTTTGAAAGCACAACCGCAACAGACGAAATACTTGCATGTTGTTGTAGTACATAGCTAACTTTAGCCACACATCCTTCACAGGTCATCCCTTCTATAGTGTATGTTTTGGTCATGGTTATGTTGAAAATCTTCTATGTTAATTTTGTAAAGGGGTATGATGAGTCAAATTTAATCAAAATAATATTCTCTAAAATAAATTTTATTTTGGGGAATAATGCCGTGGAGCAGAGGGAGTGAAGTCGAACTATTTTGGGGAGGCTTTAGTTATTTTCAGAAAAAATTATTCCCAAGGATAATTTCTTATTCTCAAAAATAATATTTGGAGCAGAGGGGCATGAAGTTGAACTCTTTTATGGGGGATTTGACTTCGTTTCAAAGTTATGTTGTATCAATTTCCTTGATCATCTTAACGGCTTCTTCTCTTGGTGGATACAATTTTGAAACCAGAACACCCAAAATCATAGCGACTACAAAAGAAGGGGCAAGTACATCGAGAGCCACAAAATAGGGCCCTATATTTGGCATTTCTTTTAAAACAAAATTGAAAATTATAACTGAAATGAAACCAGAAACCATGGATACGATAGCTCCTTTTTCAGAATAGCCCTTCCAAAAAAGACTGAGAATAACCACTGGGCAAAATGTGGCAGCGATACCAGACCATCCAAAAATAATGACCCAAAAAATCTGTCTATTAGGTGATACATAATCCATAATAATTGCAATCAACAAGGCAGAAAATGCCATAATGATGGTAGCAATTCTTGACATTTTTGTGAGATCTTTATCTTTTATATTAGGTCTAAATATCTTTTGATAAAAGTCACGAGTAATGGCGCTTGAGGCTAATATTAATAGTGAATCAATGGTAGACATAATTGCAGATAATACAATGGCAATAAATACGGCTACTAATATTGTTGGCAAGAAACTTTCTATAATCATAGTTAGCACTTCTTCACCATTATTACCTAAAATAGCTTCAGGATCTTGTCCTTCACTTGTAAAATAGATTCTAGCAAGTATACCAATAGTTACTGCAGCTGCATCTGTAAGTAATGTAAAAAGAACCGCAACCCATTTTCCTTTGTCAATTTCTTTTTTGTCTTTAATAGACATAAAACGGACATATACTTGAGGAGAACCTAAGAAACCTAATCCAATCATAGAAAATCCTAGAATGGTAAAAAGATTCATCCAACCGTCAGAACTTCTTCCCATTATATTTGTTAGCGTTGGATCAATCGCATTTAACCCCGCTGTAACTCCAGCTCCGTGATCCATAGAAAACCAAACTACAATTGGAAGTAAAACAAGACCAAAAAACATTAAGAGGCCCTGAAATAAGTCTGACCAAACGGCGGCAACAAATCCACCAATAAAAATATATGCTAAGACAATAAAGAAGCCGATTAATGCGCCTAGTTTATAATCAATTCCCAGCATCGATTGAAATGCAATACCCGTAACATCAATTTGAGAAGCTACATAGATCACTATAAAAATAACTAGAACTGAAGCCGCAATAATTCTAAGTGTATGCGTTGCGGACTTAAAATGACTAGTTAAATAATCTGGAATGGTAATAGCACCATATGCATCAGATCTTTTTTTGAAACGTTTTGCCATAAATTGCCAGGAAATAAAAACACCTAATAGTTCTCCTACAACAACCCAATAGCCAGAATATCCTGCCATTGCACCCATTCCGGTAAGTCCAATCAATAACCAACCAGATTCTCCAGTTGCTCTTGCAGAAAATGCGACTGCCCAAAAACCCATCTTTTTTCCACCTACATAATAATCGCTCATACCTTTAATTCGTCTAGATGCGAAAATTCCAATTAAAAATAAAATCCCAACATAAACTGCTAGGACTGCTACTTTGATTATTAAATTTGGATCTTGCATATAGACTGAATTAGTGATTGAATTTTGTCTATTTTAAATAAAAAATCTTAAAAAAACAGGTTTCATAATATCTTGAAAATTAGTCATAATAATAGAATAATCAACTTTTTTACATAAAAAAGTTAAAAAATCACTTAAAAACGTATAAAAACAGCTATTTTTGTTTAAGTTGATGATTGATCATCTACATTTATTTGGATTTAGGGAGTGACCTTGGATTTGTACATTAAATGAACAAAAAAGAAACTTTTGAATTCCAAAGAGCACACCACAGAAACTCTTCAAACTATAGACGAATTAATTACAGCACTTTCAGAAGGAGAGAGGACGACTTTCAATCACACAATACATTCAATAAAATTTCCAGCTAATACTTTAGATAAGTATAGCTCTTGGTCTAGTGAGTGTTATACAAGAAATTGCATTACTAAAAACGAACGATTTGAATTAATTCTATTGTGTTGGGAAAAAGGACAAGTTACTCAAATTCACGATCACGGTGGAGAAGAATGTTGGGTTAAGGTTATTGAAGGTGAATTCAGAGAAAATATTTATAAAGAAGATGCAGCTGGAAAGCTAAAGATTATAAAATCTGCCATTTCAAAAGCTAATGAAGTAACTTATATGAAAGACTTTATGGGATTTCATTCATTAGAAAACATAGCTAATAAAAGAAGTATGTCTTTGCATTTGTACGCAAAACCAATATCTAATTGTAATGTTTTTGATGAAAAAACAAAAACTTTTATTAATAAGAATTTAACGTATTGTACGATTTTATAATTGGTATTAAAATTTAAAAGAGAAAAAATGTCCAACATACATAATGATATTAATTTATTTAATGAGCTAGTTGAAGTTTTAATTAATGAAGAAGTAAAAAATCCGGTAGCAGAAAGAATTGATTCAGATAAATTATATGAAACTATAGATTTGTCTTTAAATCAATTTGGGATGATTGATGATGAGTTTAAATCAGTCTTAAAAAATGTAATAATTTCTACTCCAAAAACGGCCACAAATTTATTTTTCAATCAACTTTTTGGAGGACGACAAGGAAAAGCAATTTTAGGAGATTTATTAGCTGTATTGTTGAATAATAGCATGTATACATACAAAGTTGCAGGTCCGCAAGTGGGTATTGAACAAGAAATTATTAGACAATCTTGCAATTTAGTTGGTTACGGTTCTAACAGTAACGGTACATTTCCTACGGGCGGTTCTATGAGTAATTATGTGGCGTTAATTATGGCTCGTGATGCAAAAGATTCTAATTGTAGACATAATGGAATGTCAAAACCATTAATCATTTACACATCTAAAGAATCTCATTATTCGAATGCTAAAAATGCAAGTTTTGCCGGAATTGGAAGAAATAACATTCGTTATATCAAAGCAGATTTAGAAGGAAGAATGATTTCTACTGAATTAGAAGCTCAGATTAAAGAAGATATTAAAAATGGTGGAATTCCAACATATGTAAATGCAACAGCAGGAACAACTGTTTTAGGCGCTTTTGATCCGATTGATGAAATTGCAGTTATCACCGAAAAATATAATATTTGGTTGCACGTTGATGGTGCATATTGTGGAAGTGTAATTTTTAGTGATAAATATAAACATCTAATTAAAGGTGTAGAAAGATCAGATTCTTTCAGTTATAATGCACATAAAATGTTAGGAACACCATTAACTTGTTCTATTATTTTAGTGAATGACAAAAAGCAAATGCACGAATCTTTTAGTAATGAAGCAGATTATTTATATCAAACTGATGGAGATGATTTTAACTTAGGTAAAACTTCTTTTCAGTGCGGAAGAAGAAATGATGCCTTAAAATTTTGGACGCTTTGGAAATCAGTTGGAGCAGAAGGCTTAGAAAAAATCATAGACCAGCAATTTGAATTGGCTACTGTAGCTCGTGACTATGTCTCAACTCATAAAGATTATACTTTGTACAGTTTTGACGATTCCATATCCATTTGTTTTAACTATAAAAATATCGACCCTATGTTACTGTGTACCACTCTTTATGAGCATCAAATCACGGTTGTAGGCTTTGGTTCTTTTAATGAGGATACCTTTGTAAGATTGGTAACTATTAACGCAAACAATTCTAAACAAGATATTTTAAACTTTTTTAAAGTACTAGAAGAGTTTGTGGAGAATCACTCAACATTGCTGAATGAAAAACTTGTTTTAGGAGCTGAGGTCTAACAGAAGACCTATTGTCTGAGTATTAACTAGGCCGAGTTCTTTTGCGGTCATTAAGGTAGATTATACCCTTGGTTTTTTTATTAAGCTTGGTCGTAAAATAATCGTACATATTTAAATACTAAAAAACCTCAACTTATTAAAAATTAATATGATGAAGTTTTTAATTGTGGAGCCTAAAGGGAGTGAAATTCAACTATTTTGGAGAGGATTTGATCTCACTCAGTAAATTATTGGATTAAGAGTAATCTCTTTTTTTATTCCAAAACATTTATAAGAATAGTGTAATATCTATTGGCAATAAATACAGCACCTGCTTCATTGTAATGTACATCATCAGCTAGCAAATCATCATTAAATCCTGTAAACATATCCACAGCTATTACAGTTGAGCTGGTTGTTATTTTATTTACTGCAATATGTATAACCTCTTGCTGCATTTGTGTGAAAAATTCTGTCAGTTCTGTAGTCATTATATCACTTCTACCGGGAGCCATTTACTCAAGTATAATTTTGACACTGGGATTGTCGGCTTGAAGAATATCAATTATGTTGTTGATATTAGACACTGCTTGTGAATACGGTAATCCTTGAAGCGCATCATTACCCCCAGGCGAACTTAGTAAAACAATATCAGCAGAGCCTGTTTGATTTAGCCAATCACCAAGGCCATTTAGTATTTCACCAGATGTCCAACCACCTCTACCTTCATGGTCTTCATCAAAATACATAGTATTAAATGTTGGATAAGAAGATTCGTCAGTTTGAGTTCCGATAAAATCAAAAATCCAATTATTTTCTTTTAAGCTTTTCCAGAGTTCGTATCTATAACTTTCAAATTCAGGCCTAGCCCCTTCAACTCTTGATGCTCCTAAAGCTAGTATTTTATTTATTGAAGTGCTTTGTGGAGAAAGACTAGAATCATCACCTTTATTACAGGAATTGAAAGTTAATAGTAATAAGACTATCCCTAATAAATTAATTTTTTGAATCATATAGATCCTGTCTCTTATACACATCTCCGAGCCCACGAGACAGGCAGAAAT
>OJFL01000201.1_pt1 | contig 33813 bp, 28 predicted proteins | sample 1594131 | NCBI WGS metagenome assembly OJFL01 (sample SAMN05416782, study PRJEB24817) | seawater metagenome | isolation source: Sea water | place: Canada:Atlantic | collected 2013-07 | reverse complement strand
ACACACTGCATATCGTCGGCAGCGTCAGATGTGTATAAGAGACAGGCCTACACAGACCGTTTAAATGACTGGGGAGAACTTTCTTGGGGAGCTCCATTAGATGGATCTCAACAAGCCTATTATAATGGAACAAATAAGGCATATAGTGCTCAATCTAATAATGTTAAAGACTTTTTTAGACAAGCTACAAGAAAAATAACATCACTTTCTATCGATAAAGGATCTGAAAATTCTTCAGTTCGTTTTTCTTACACTAACAATTCTTCTAATTCAATTGTGGAGAATTCAGATCTAGCTAGTCATAACTTTAATTTAAGAGCAGTTACAAATTTATCAGACAAACTAACTGTTGATACCAAAGCTACTTATTTTACTCAGAATGTTAATAATAGAGCTTCAACAACAGGAGCTCAAGGACTTTTAGCTTATGTTTATAATATGCCAAGAAATGTTGCTGTTGACGATTTACGTGATTACCAAATGGCTAATCCAGGAGCTCCAGAAGATTTTAATGTAATTCGATATGCTGATGGAAATACTGGGAATCCATTTTGGCAAGTATATAATGACGAGACTAGTGTTCGCAGAAGTAGATTTTTAGGTTTCGCTAAGATAAACTACGAATTTACAGATTGGCTAAGCGCTTTTGTTAGAGTTGGTGCTGATGTTACCAATATAAGAGATATTAAAATATATAAGCCAGGACATCACTTTATTAGCAGAGGATCTATGGAAATAGGAGAAAGTACATTTAATGAATTAAACTCTGAATTCTTGGTAACTGCAAAACATGATTTTACAGACAAACTTAATATAGTAGCCAATGTAGGAGGTAATTTATCTAAGAGAACTTCTGAAGGAATGTTAGTGAGAGGTACAGATTTTAAAATACCAACTGCGTTTTTCATTTCAAATTTAAATGTTGTTAATGCACCTGAAGAGTCTCCATTAGCTATCAAAAAGGTGAACTCATTATATGGCTCTCTTAATGTAGCTTACGACAACTTTTTATATTTAGATGTTTCTGCACGTAATGACTGGTCTTCTACTTTGAGTGAAGAAAATAGATCTTACATGTACAACTCAGCAAGTCTATCAGCTATTCTTAATAAATTTATTGATCCAGATAGAGAACTATTTAATTTAATAAAGGTTAGAGGAAGTGTTGCACAAGTAGGAAATGATACAGAACCTTACCAGCTTAATCAAACTTTTAGTGTTCCAGGACAGGGATACCTTGGGCTTACCACTTTGTTATCACCTACAGTTAAATTAAATTCAGGTTTGAAACCTGAAACTGTAACTTCATCAGAGTTTGGTTTAGAACTAGGAATGTTCAGCAATAAACTTACTCTAGATGTATCTGTTTATAATATGTCAACTGAAGATTTAATTTTTGATGTTCCAGTACCAGCGGCTACAGGATATTTATTCAATAGAGAAAACATTGGTAAAGTAACCAATAAAGGCCTGGAGATTGCACTTGGGGCTACTTTATTAGAAAGCAATGATTTTTCTTGGAATACATCTCTGTTCTACTCAAAAAATACAAATAAAATAGAAGAATTAGTAGAGGGTATTGAAAGTTTTCGATACAATACTTCAACCGATGGTAATGTTGCAATTGTTGCAACTAAGGGAGGAAGTATTGGAGATATATACGGTAGAGTTTGGACTGGAGAAGTAGATGCTGATGGAGTACCAATTGCCTCAGCTGCTCCAGATGTATTTCTAGGAAACGCTCAACCAGATTGGAAAGGTGCATGGTCAAATTCAATCAAGTACAAAAACTTATCGTTAAACTTCCTAATAGATGCAAGAATTGGTGGTAAAATATACTCACAAACATCTGCTGATTTAGATCGTAACGGGGTGTCTGAAAGAAGTTTACAATACCGTGATACAGGGATTACAGTTAGTGGTACAAATACAGGTACAGGTGGTTCCAATACTGAAAGTATTACAGGTCAACAATACTGGACGGCTATGTCTAATATTTCTGAGAATTATATTTATGACCAGGATAATATTAGATTAAGAGAATTATCATTAGGGTACAGTATTCCTGTGAAATCTAATAAAGTAGGAATACAAAGTGCAACAGTTCAAGTTGTTGGTAGAAATCTATTTTTCCTTATGAATAAGGCTGAAGATATTGATCCAGAATCTATGCTTGGAACTTCTATAGGAGTTCAAGGGTTGTCTCATAATGCTATGCCTACTTTAAGAAGTATAGGATTAAATTTAAATTTAACTTTTTAACATAAAAATACGTAACAATGAAAAATAAAATTTTAATAATAGTAAGTCTTGTGCTGGCAATATCTGTGTCATGTACAGATGACTTTAATGACATTAATCAACAACCAGATGCTCTTTCTACTTCTGATGTTAGTGCTAAGTTTTTTGTAACTACATTACAACAGCAATTTTACAGACCGACAATGATTCCATTGTGGTTTGGAGACTTAATACATCCTGATGGGTTTTCAGCTCAAATCTCAAACGGTTGGGCTGGTTCCGACTGGAGTGGTGATTTAGGATGGGTATATAACAGTTTTTATACAGATCTAGGTGCCTGGGACTGGTATGCAGCTTATAATAGTACCTTAACAGCCTACATGAATCTTGTTGGTGAAGAAGGACCTTTAGAAAATGATCAATATTATGCTTTAGGACTTGTCATGAAAGGATTATATTATGCACAATTCACTGAGACTCATGGAATGATTCCTTACTCTGAGGCATCTGATCCTGACATTAAATTACCAAAGTATGATGCTCAAATAGATATCTACAAAGGAATTATTGCTGAGTTAGATCAGGCTATCACTATCATTGGTTCAAATACAACAACCGGAGAAGGTGTTGATCAATTAGGTGAAAATGATGTAATATTTGGCGGGAATATGCAAAACTGGAAAAAACTTGCAAATAGTTTAAAATTGCGAATTGCATTAAGAGCTAGTGGGGCTCCAGGAGAAGATTTTTCTGCAAACGCAGCCTCTGAAGCTATTGCTTCAGGAGTACTTGCTGAAACGGATGCATTATTTGCAGCATATATAGAAGAGTCAAATATTTGGGGAGGTTCTGCGTCATATGGTGATATATGGCATAATTTCGCTGGCAGTCAATGGAGAGCGACTGAAGCTATGGTCAATATCTTACAAAATAACAATGACCCAAGATTAAGTAAAATTACGAAGCCTAGTGTTGGTGGAACAATGACAATTTTAAAGCCAACAACTGGTGAAAATGTTGCTCTAATTGATGATCACGTAGCCTTTTTACAGAGTACGTTAAACGGAGCTGGTCTTGTTTTGGGTACAGATTATACTTGGACAGAAACAGCTACAGATATAACTATAACAATGCCAGAATTTACTAACTACGTTGGGTTACCTTCCCGACTAAGTGGGAAAATTAAAAGCTATATGCATCCTGATTTATTCTCTGAACCTTCAGAGATAGTTACTCAGAAAACAAATGAAGCTAGTCTAATATTTCCTACAATTGTTATGACAACTGCCGACTCACATTTTATGATAGCAGAAGCAATTCTTAAGGGCCTTGTCTCTGGAGATGCTAACTCATATTATCAAATAGGTTTAGATAAAGCGATGGCTCTATGGCAAACATCTACGTCATCTGATTTTTTAGCATCTGACATGGGATCACTAAGTGGAACCGTGGAAGAACAGCTAGAAAAGATAGCAACACAAAGATGGGTAGCTAATTATACAAACGGGTATGAATCTTGGGCAATTGTTAGAGATACTGGTTATCCAAGTGCAGCGTTTATTGAATCAACTAATAATGATATCATAAGCTTTGCTGGAGATCTTAATGGTGTTTATCCTCAAAGATTACAATATGGAACAAGTGTGTATACATCAAATTCTGCTAATGCTCAGTCAGCGGTGTCTACTCAAGGTCCTGATAAAATGGCTACCAAATTATGGTTTGCTAGATAGGTATATTTAAATTAAAATTTAAAAAGGGAGATTTTTTATAAAATCTCCCTTTTTATTAATAAATTTATAACTACAATGAAGTATATTTTATTAATTATAATAAGTGGACTTTCTCTAACAGGTTTTTCTCAAGAAAAAGAAATCACTAAAGATAACAATATCAGCTACTACGGTAGAAAACATTTTTTAATTGAAGGCACGGCCATTGCTGACTCTTTAAAGGAGAGTCCTTACGATAGGTTGCCTATTTCGTATAAAGAAAAAGTAAGAGAGCCTGTTTGGGACTTGTCAAAAGCATCTGCTGGAATAACTGTAAGATTTCATTCGAATTCCACAAGTATTGGTTTAAAATGGACTGTTTTAAATGATTTTGATATGCCTCATATGGCATCTACAGGTATTAAAGGAATAGATTTATATACAAAGTATAATAACAAATGGAGATATGTAACTACAGCTGGAGCTCTTGTGGGTCTTAAGACATCTCAAAATAAATCCATACCATCAGATAGTATAAATGAATATGAACTAATAAAAAACATGACTCCTGAATTTAGAGAGTATAAATTATTTTTACCCTTGTACGATGGAGTTACAAAACTAGAAATAGGAATTGATAATAATGCCTCCATTAAAAAAGCGACGCCCAACCTATTAAAACCCATTGTTTTTTATGGTACAAGTATTACTCAAGGTGGTTGTGCTTCTCGCCCAGGAATGGCTCACACTAATATTATATCTAGAAAACTAGATGTGAGCTGTATAAATTACGGATTCAGCGGTAATGGACGAATGGAAATGCCTATTGTTGAACTTATATCAGATATTGATGCTAGTTTTTATGTGATAGAATGCTTGCAAAATATGGATTCTGAACAGGTTAGTGAAAGAGTCAGACCATTGGTGGATATTATTAGAACTAAGCACCCGCTCACACCAATAGTTTTAGTGGAAAACATGATGTATACAACGGCTTTTTTAGATCAAACTATAGAAACCACATTGATTCAGGAAAATGAAGCGCTCAAAAATGAGTTTGATAAAATTATAAAAAGAGGCACTCCAAATATTTTTTATATCAAAGACAATCAAGAGCTTTTATTAGATAATGATGGGACTGTAGATGGTGTACACCTTACCGATTTAGGATTTTTGAGATACGCAGATTATTTAATAGAAAACTTTAAAAAGAACAATCTAATTAAAATAGTAGCTCAAAAAAATTAATACTAAGAAAGGTATGAATGTTTTTTCTAGAGTAATGTTCTGCATAAACAACTATAGACTAATTTTTTGCAGTTTTAATCATCTTTAAGATGTCATTTGTCGAAATATTTTCTTTTTTAGACTCATAATCTGTTACTTTATAAATGAAACGAGTTTTTCAGTTTATAAAGTTTTAATTTTGAATTCAAGAAGAGTGATTATATCACTCTTCTTTTATTTTCATTTTAATAGAGTTCATGATTGTATAAAATTAAGAATTTTTCTCAATTATAAATTTCTATTATAAAACCAGCAAATAATTCAATATTAGTAACTGAAACGACTCCTTTAGTTTGAAGAATAATTAAAATTATTTTAATAGATGGTAGCTTTAAGTACATTAGACTTTGTCATTATTCTTTTATTTTTCACCATCACACTTTCTATAGGTATTTATGTTTCAAAAAAATCAGGGAAAAGTTCCTCAGAATTTTTTCTTTCAGGAAGAACCATGCCCTGGTGGTTACTAGGTGTGTCTATGGTGGCAACAACATTTTCTACAGATACACCTAATTTAGTTACAGATATTGTTAGAACAAATGGTGTTTCAGGTAATTGGGTATGGTGGGCCTTTTTAATAACAGGATTACTTACCGTTTTTGTATATGCTAAACTATGGAGAAAGTCAAATGTTAATACAGATATTGAATTTTATGAACTTAGATATGGAGGTGCGCCAGCAAGATTTTTAAGAAAATTTAGAGCAGTATATTTAGGTGTTATTTTTAATGTTATTACCATGTCTGCCGTAACATTAGCTGCCATTAAAATTGGAGGGATTATGTTAGGTTTAGAGCCTTGGCAAACAGTAATTAGCGCTGGATTAATTACAGTTATATTTAGCGCATTAGGTGGCTTTAAAGGTGTAGTATATACTGACTTTGTATTATTTTTTGTTGCTATGGGGGGTGCTATTGGAGCAGCTTTTTATTTAGTAAATATTCCAGAGGTAGGTGGCATAGAAGCTCTATTAGCAAATGAACAAGTAGCTGATAAGCTCTCAATACTCCCAGATTTTAGTGATAAAGAAGCTATCATAACCTTATTAATTATTCCCTTATCTGTTCAGTGGTGGAGTTCTTGGTATCCTGGAGCAGAACCAGGTGGAGGTGGATATATTGCACAAAGAATGTTAGCAGCTAAAGATGAAAATCATGCAATAGGTGCTACTTTTTTCTTTAATATTATGCACTATGCATTGAGGCCTTGGCCATGGATTATAGTTGCCTTAGCATCTTTAGTTATATTTCCAGATTTAGCGAGTATTCAACAAGCCTTCCCAAATGTTGCAGATGATAAATTAGGGCATGATTTAGCTTACTCAGCGATGCTTACAATGTTGCCAAGCGGATTGCTTGGATTGGTGTTAACATCATTAATAGCTGCTTACATGAGTACTATTTCAACGCAACTTAATTGGGGTTCATCATACATGGTGTATGATTTTTACAAGCAACAAATCAACCCTAATGCCTCTGAAAAAAAACTTGTTTTTGTTGGACGAATATCTACTGTATTTTTAATGGTTTTAAGTGCAGCATTAGCATTACTACTTCAAAATGCGTTACAATTATTTGAACTGTTATTGGTTTTTGGTGCAGGAACCGGTCTAATCTTTATACTACGGTGGTTTTGGTGGCGCATAAATTCATGGAGTGAAATTACAGCAATGTTTGCCTCAGGGATTATCTCAATTGTATTAAAATTAACATCAATAGGGGATTATTTTTTTGCTACAGAAACTGGAGTTTTTAAAAATTATTATGAATACCCATTCGTAGTTTTAACAACAACATTTATTTGGATAACCGCCACTTATTTAACACAACCAGAGAGCAAAGAAGTATTGCAAAATTTTTATAAAAAAATTCAGCCAGGAGGTCCCGGATGGATTAAAATAATTAATGAAGCAAAAAAAGAGGGAATATTATTGGAAAATAATGATAAAGGATGGAGTGTGCCATTTGGAATTTTAGCAATGTTATTAGGATGTGTGTTAATTTATAGCTGCATGTTTGCCACCGGATATTGGATTTATGGTGATTATAACTATGCCCTGCCACTCACAATTATTGCAATTATTTCAGGAGTTTTATTGATGAAAACTTGGAGTAAAATTAGAGCAATCATCTTATAAAATTTAATTTATAAATGAGAACTAGCATAAGATTAAAAGATTTAGCATTTATGGCAGGAGTTTCTGTTTCTACAGCCTCTAAAGCATTAAAGAACAGACGTGATGTAAGTTTAATAACAAAAAATAAAATTAAAGATTTAGCCATAGCATATGATTACATACCTAATAACGCTGCCTTAAGTTTACAATCGAGAAAAACAAATACAATAGCTGTAATTGTTCCAGAAATTAATAATCTTGTATATTGTAATATGTTACATTACATACAGGAATTTGCTTATAATAAAGGTTCTAAAGTTCTAATAGAACAGTATTCTTCTTATAAAGATGGGGAGATAACATGTGTAGATAGATTAAAAGATGGCTGTGTAGATGGTATTGTCATCATTATGACACCTAAAGACAATCATCAATTTATGTATATTTCAATACCTGTAGTTGTTAGAAATATAGATAAATTGTCTTTAAGCATTCAAGAATGTAAAAGTATTGGTGTTGAGCTGATTAAAGAAATATTTAAAAAAATTGATGCTAAAAAAAAGATAATTCACAACAAAAAACAAACTAAATAAACAATAAATGAAAATAAGCGATCAAAATAGCTATTGGAAAACAAACTTAAAATACTTAGCAATTTTATTAACCATATGGTTTGTTGTTTCTTACGGCTTTGGAATTATCTTAGTTGATGAATTAAATACCATTAGAATGGGTGGCTTTAAACTTGGGTTTTGGTTTGCTCAACAAGGGTCAATTTATGTATTTACTATTTTAATTTTTGTTTACATTAGATTGATGAATAAATTAGATAAAAAATACAATCTAGATAGCTAATTATGGATTTACAAACTTGGACATGGATTTTAGTTGGAATCACATTCACCTTATATATTGGTATCGCAATTTGGTCTAGAGCAGGTTCTACTAAAGAATTTTATGTTGCTGGAGGAGGAGTTTCACCACTTGCAAACGGATTGGCAACAGCCGCAGACTGGATGTCTGCTGCATCATTTATATCAATGGCTGGAATTATTTCATTTAATGGGTATGACGGGTCTGTTTATTTGATGGGCTGGACAGGAGGATACGTTTTATTAGCACTTTTATTAGCACCTTATCTTCGAAAATTTGGAAAATTTACAGTGCCAGACTTTATTGGAGATCGTTATTATTCTAATGTTGCCAGAACTGTTGCAGTATTTTGTGCGCTCATTGTATCTTTTACTTACGTAGCAGGGCAAATGCGTGGTGTTGGTTTGGTATTTTCTAGATTTTTAGAAGTAGATATAAACACAGGTGTTGTTATAGGGATGATTATCGTTTTATTTTATGCGGTTTTGGGAGGTATGAAAGGAATCACTTATACGCAAGTTGCTCAATATTGTGTGTTAATTTTTGCATTTATGGTTCCTGCAATTTTTATTTCTGTTCAAATGACAGGGAATCCAATTCCACAAATAGGATTTGGCGGACAAGATGCAAATGGGGTTTATTTATTAGATAAGTTAGACGGCTTACATAGAGATTTGGGCTTTGCTGAATATACTTCAGGAAGTAAATCAAAATTAGATGTATTTTTTATTACAGCAGCCTTAATGGTAGGAACTGCTGGTTTACCTCATGTAATCGTTCGTTTTTTTACGGTAAAAAAAGTTTCTGATGCACGTAAATCTGCCGGTTGGGCATTATTATTTATCATGATTTTATATACAACGGCACCAGCAATTGCTGTTTTTTCGAGAACTAATATGATAGAAACAGTAAACAACCAAGAATATAAGAATATGCCAGATTGGTTTACTACCTGGGAAGAAACGGGCTTATTGTCTTTTAATGATAAAAATAATGATGGTAAAATACAGTACCTCGCAGACACTTCTAAAAATGAATTAATAGTAGATAAAGACATTATGGTATTGGCTAATCCTGAAATTGCAGGATTACCAAATTGGGTTATTGCATTAGTGGCAGCAGGAGCATTAGCTGCTGCATTATCTACAGCAGCAGGTTTATTATTGGTTATTTCTGCATCAGTATCTCATGATTTAATTAAGAAAATGATTAAACCAGATATTTCAGAAAAAGGCGAATTAGTAGCCGCTCGCTTATCTGCAGTTGTTGCTGTTTGTGTTGCAGGGTATTTTGGTATCAACCCGCCAGATTTTGTCGCTGCTACAGTTGCTTTGGCATTTGGTTTGGCGGCAGCCTCTTTTTTTCCAGCAATTATTTTAGGGATTTTTACTAAAAAAATGAACAAAGAAGGAGCCATTTCAGGAATGATTGTTGGTATTGTGGTGATGCTATTTTATATGTTGAAATTTAAATTTGATTGGTTTGGTGGAGGCACAAAAGAAGATTGGTGGTTTGGAATATCACCAGAGGGTTTTGGTACTGTAGCAATGATTATTAATTTTACGGTATCAATTATCATTTCTAAATTTACCCCAGAACCACCAAAAGAAGTACAAGAGATAGTTGCCAATATTAGGATTCCAAGTGGTGCTGGAAATGCAACACATTAATTAGTATGAAATTTTAGATAATAATAGACATGAGAAAAATTCATCAACTGCTATTTATTATTATGGTTTTCATGGGTTGTAAAGACAACAATGAATTAGTGATACCTTTTTCAAATTCTGAAATAGAATTTTCTGGAAGAATAGATTTCTCTCAAGAAGAAGCAGCAGAAATCTATTGGTCAGGAAGTTCAATAAAGATATATTTTGAAGGAGAATCTATTCAAGCATTGTTAAAAGACGCATCAGGAGATAACTATTATAACATTATCCTAGATAATGACAGTACTTTTATTTTGAGACCCAATACAACCAAACAATATTACGAGTTAGCTTCAAATTTACCTGAAGGAAAACACAGTATTGAGATATTTAGAAGAACAGAGTGGAATAGAGGAAAAACAAGTTTTTATGGCTTCAAGCTTACTAACAGTTCAAGGATTTTATCAAAACCAGCTTCTAAAAAAAGAAAGATAGAATTTTATGGGAATTCTATTACAGCAGGCTATGCTATTGAAGATTTTTCAGGGAATGATTCTCCAGACAGTACCTACACCAATAATTATTTAAGCTATTCATCTCTTACTGCTAGACATTTTAATGCTCAGTATCATTGTATCTGTAAAAGTGGTATTGGAATTACCGTTAGTTGGGACCCTCTAATTATGCCAGAAATATACGATAGATTAATTCCAACAGACAGCACTAGTAAATGGGATTTTTCTTCATATACCCCCAATGTTGTTATCATTAATTTGCTGCAGAATGATTCTTGGTTGGTTAATTTGCCAGAGAATGAAGAGTTTAAAAAAAGATTTGGAGATCAAGCTCCTTCAGAAGAATATATTATTAATGCTTATCAGCAATTTGTGGCCAACATCAGAACAAAGTATCCAGAGGCAAATATTGTGTGTTCTTTAGGAAGTATGGACGCTGCAAAAAAAGGATCAAAATGGATAGATTATATAAAACTGGCAACAGCAAATTTAGATGATAATAGAGTTTATACCCACTTTATGCCCTATATTGAATCATCTGTTCATCCGTCCATTCAAGATCAGGAAATAATGGCAAAGAGTTTAATTCAGTTTATTGATAAAAATATTGAATGGTAATAAAAAAACATTGATCAATTACTAAATAAAAAATTAAAAAACACAATGAGTAACTATCATATAAAACATCTCGAAGAATATTATCAAGTGTATAGAAAGTCTATTCGTGAACCAGAGAGTTTTTGGGAAGAAATAGCTGAAGAACATTTTTTATGGAGAAAAAAGTGGGATTCTGTTTTAGATTGGGATTTTTCAACACCAGAAATTTCATGGTTTAAAGGAGCGAAATTAAATATTACCGAGAATTGTATTGATAGACACTTAACTACTCGTGGAGATAAAACAGCCATTTTATTTGAGCCTAACAATCCAGATGAGGGAGCACAACATATATCCTACAATGAGCTTCATAAAAGAGTTAATAAATTTGCAAACGTTTTAAAAGAACAAGGAATTAAAAAAGGAGATAGAGTCTGTATTTACTTGCCAATGATTCCAGAATTAGCCATTTCTGTATTAGCCTGTGCTAGAATAGGAGCCATACATTCTGTGGTATTTGCCGGATTTTCATCAACTGCTTTGGCTACTAGAATTAATGATTCAGATTGTAAAATGGTCATCACTTCAGATGGTTCTTATAGAGGTGCAAAAACCATCGATTTAAAAGGAATTGTAGATGAAGCACTAGAAAGTTGTTCTTGTGTAGAAACAGTGTTAGTTGCAAAAAGAATACAAACAGATATACCTATGAACATGGGGCGCGATAAATGGTTAGCACCATTATTAGAAAAAGCTTCTGATGTTTGTGCACCAGAAATCATGGATGCAGAAGACCCTTTATTTATTTTGTATACTTCGGGTTCTACAGGAATGCCTAAAGGAATGGTTCATACCACAGCTGGATATATGGTGTATACTGCCTATACGTTTAAAAATGCATTTCAATACACAGAAAATGATGTGTACTGGTGTACTGCAGACATTGGTTGGATTACAGGACACAGTTATATTGTTTATGGTCCATTAGCAAATGGCGCAACTACGGTTATGTTTGAAGGTGTACCAAGGTATCCAGATTATGGTCGTTTTTGGGACATTGTTCAAAAGCATAAAGTTAGTCAGTTTTATACAGCTCCTACCGCCATTAGAGCTTTGGCAAAACAAGGCACTGATTTCATAGAAAACTATGATCTTTCTTCCTTAAAAGTTTTAGGTTCTGTTGGAGAGCCTATAAACGAAGAAGCTTGGCATTGGTATAATGAAAACATAGGAAAAAGGAAGAGTCCTATTATAGACTCTTGGTGGCAAACAGAAACCGGTGGAATTATGATTTCTCCAATTCCATATGTAACTCCCACCAAACCAACCTATGCAACTTTGCCATTTATTGGAGTTCAACCAGCAATCATGGATGAGAATGGAAATGAGTTAAAAGGAAATCAAGTGGAAGGTCGTTTGTGTATAAAATTTCCTTGGCCAAGTATTGCAAGAACTATTTGGGGAAATCATCAACGCTATAAAGAAACTTATTTCTCTGCATTTGATAACAAGTATTTTACTGGAGATGGGGCACTAAGAGACGAAGTTGGTTATTATAGAATAACAGGTAGGGTTGATGATGTGATTATTGTTTCTGGTCATAACCTTGGGACTGCACCTATAGAGGATGCTATTAATGAACATCCAGCTGTTGCAGAGTCTGCTATTGTTGGCTTTCCACACGATATTAAAGGAAGCGCTTTGTATGGATATATTACATTAAAAGACACTGGAGAATCTAGAAATCATAACAATTTAAGAATTGAGATCAATCAATTAATCACAGATAGAATAGGACCCATTGCTAAGCTTGATAAAATTCAATTCACTAATGGTTTACCAAAAACACGTTCGGGTAAAATTATGCGAAGAATTTTAAGAAAAATTGCCTGTAATGAATCCGATAGCTTAGGTGATACAAGTACACTATTAAACCAAGAAGTGGTTCAAGAAATTATAGACAACGTACTTTAAAATAGTTGTCTAGCAAGCTTTTTCTTGTTTTATGAATTTATTCTGTTGTAAAAGAGGATGCTGGCAAGCCTTCTTTATTAAATAAACTAGCATTTCCTTTATCGCTCCAAGCATAACGCGCGTATACTGGTTTTTTTACAGTTTTGGCATATAATTCAACATTGTTATCTGTAATTTTCGCACGAGCTATAACGTATTTTTTATCAGCACCAGCAATCTCAAATCCTTTCAATTTAGAATTAATAGTCGTTAAACCAGATCCAATATGATCGAATTGAAGTATTAATTTATTTTCAGAAATCCTATGCTTTTTATACAAAGGACCAGAAGCAACCATTTTATTATTGTAATTATTGTTTAAGGCAAGTCCTGCAAGTCTACTGCCAACATCTTGTTTGTTAGCAGGATGGATATTCGTAAAATTACCGATATCCATTGTAACCACCATACCCGTGTTTTTGGTTTTTAAGCTTTTTCTTTGCGCATCTCTTAAATCCATAGATCCTTCCTTATTTGGCGGAGTTCCATAATTATATGGCGCAATTTGAACAAAGTAAAAAGGAAAATCTGTTTTCCATTGACTACGCCAATCATTCATCATTTTTGGGAATAAGCGAGAATATTGTTCTGCTCTACCAACATTAGATTCACCTTGATACCAAATAGCTCCTTTTATACTATAGGGAACCAATGGATGAATCATAGCATTATAAAGAACACTGGGTAAATTAGGTCCTATCATCATTATTTCTGGTCGCTTAGAAAAATCAATTTTATCTAAATCATAAACATAAAATTTTCCATTATATATTTCTGCTATAGGTTGATATTTCCAAGACCCTGTTAAAGAAATAGTAATGTTGTTTTTATTAGATAGCTGTAAAGTTCCAGTTATTGTTCCAGGGCCACCTGAATCTATAGCTCTTATTGCTATAGTGTTTTTTCCTTTTTTAAGAAGTTTTTTAGAAATAGTATATACCCTCTCTGTTTGATGGTGTCCACTACCTGTTAAGCCACCAACTTTTTTACCATTAAAATAAACAGCATCCATATCATCAATAACTCCCATCAAAAGTGTGTAATCAGCAGTTATATCGACTATTTCAATATCTTTTTTGAGCCATACAGCTCCATCAAATTCCCATTCATTAAATGTATCATATCTACCTGGTAGTTCTATTTTTTTCCACTTTTCAATGTTAAAACTAGATTGAGAAATTTTTAAATCGTTAAAACTTAATACTGCCCAACTTTTATTTGTTATAGGTATGTGCAAAGAGTCAAAATTTGAATACCAATCTTTGGTCTTTTGCCACCTTTTAAAGTCTTTTAATGCAGCAATAGATTTTTTAAAACCACCAAGTTCTTCTAGAGATTTAGTACTTGTCCAAGCTTCTGCCACCGTTCCGCCCCAACTAGAATGAATAATTCCAATCGGAATATTTAATTCTTTATATAGACGTCTTGCAAAAAAATATGCAGTAGCACTAAAATCTTCAACTGATTTTGGCGAACAAATGTCCCATTTACCACTAACAGTATCAACAACTTTTAAGTTAAAGTTTCTTGTCACATTAAACATTCTCACTGCTGAATAATTGGCTTTTGCTATTTCTTCCTTAGCATTTTTTATAGTATCATTAGGAGGCCACCCTTTTAGAGACATCTGCATATTTGATTGACCAGAAGCCAACCAAACCTCTCCAATCATTACATCTTTTAACAAAACTGTTGTGTCTTTTGTGATAATATTTACTTCATAAGGCCCACCAGCATTAGGTGCAGGTATCTTTAGTTTCCAATTGCCATTTTTGTCTGCAACACTTTTTGATTCTTTTCCCCAACTTCCGCTAACTGTAACTTTTTCATTTGGTGTATAGGTTCCCCAAAAAGCAACATCTTGCTTTTGTTGTAATACCATATGATTAGAAAAAAGAGAATTTAATTTTAATTCTTGTTGTTCTATAGGTTTACAAGAGGTAAACAATAATAAAATAGAAAAGATAATTAAACTAAAAACACTCTTTTTCATAATCATTTATTTAATGCTTTATTTATAGCTATTTCCGCTAACTTTTCCATCACCAAATATCCGTCTTTATTGGGATGAACAAGATCATTAGCTGTTGTATATTCTGGCACTTTTAAACCACCTTTGTCATCTACCATAGCAGCATAATAATCTAAATAAATGAAATTATTTTCTTCAGAAAATGTTTTTAAGGCTTTGTTAATTGTAATAATTTTAGATGCAGGATCTAACCCTGGTTTCCAAGGATAATCTATTGCTGGTAAAATAGAAGAGATAATTACTTTTATTCCATTGGCATTTGCAATTTCAGACATAGACTTAATATTATCTATAATAGATTCAAGAGAGATGTATCCACTATTACCAGCAATATCATTTGTGCCCGCTAAAATGATTACAACTGATGGGTTTAAATTAATCACATCTTCTCTAAAACGTAAAAGCATTTGCGGTGTAGTTTGACCACCTATACCTCTGTTGATGTAATCTCTATCGTTGAAAAATTCTGGACGCATCTGAACCCAACCTTCGGTAATTGAATTCCCCATAAAAACAACTCTATTATTAGCTTTTGTGTGTAGTTTAAGTTCTAAATTAGCTTTGTCATAACGGCTTGTATTTGCAAATGTATTCCAGTCTTGAGAATTTATTTTTTGGGTAAATGGTAAAGACAATAATATAATTATTAAATAAGGTTTTAAATTCATGAGTTGGGTTTTTATGATTTACAAAGTAGTACTAAACTATAAAGTTATTTAATTTAGGTCATACAAATAAAGTTTTATGAATAATTTCGATGTATAACTAAATTACATTGTCAAACAACTTCATAATAAAAATAAACTTTTAACTATTATTTTATTGAATTTACCTCTTTTAATACTAATTAATATAAATTTGTGATCACACTAATAAAGATTGTCAAATGGACATCACTTTTGAAATTTGGACCAAAATAACTTCTACCATACTGTTTAGGTATTTTTCATTTGCGAGTATAAGCTTTGTTTTGTTCTATGTGATATTAAAAAAACCACTTTGGTACAGAAAGATTCAGAAGAAGATCCCAAGACTAACAGATTACAAAAGAGATATCTTTTGGTCTTTAATGACCATTACCATATTTGCAACTGTAATTATTTTTACGTTTGTTAAATTTAATCATCTTACAAATACTTATAAAGACATTGAAGAATATGGGTATCCTTATTTATTTTTCTCATTTTTTTGGATGCTAATTGTTCACGACACATGGTTTTATTGGTGGCATAGGATTATGCATCACCCAATCTTATTCAAACACGTTCATTTAGTGCACCATAAATCTACCAATCCATCCCCATGGACAGCTTATGCTTTCCATCCTTTTGAAGCAATTATTGAAGTAGGAATTCATCCTTTTTTAGCATTTACAATCCCTTTATACGCTCCAGCTCTAGGACTGTTTTTTCTTTTTCAGATTTTGTATAATGTTTATGGTCATTTAGGTTTTGAAATTTACCCTAAAGGATTTCATAAGCATTGGCTTGGTAAATGGGTTAATACATCCGTAGCTCATAATCTACATCATAAAAAATTTGATGGAAATTATGGATTGTACTTGCTATTTTGGGATAGAATAATGGGAACCCTTAGAAAAGATTATGATGAAACTTTTGAATCAACAACAGAAGTTTATTAAGTAGAGATTAAGATAAAGGCAACCTCTTTATTAACTAGGTTGTAGGGATAAAATAATACACTAAAAAAGTATATCTTCGAAGGAATGAGTATTTTTAAATCTATTAAAATTTTAAGGCTATTATTTTTAATGAGTTGTCTAATTGGATGTAACTCTAACACCAAAAACTCCTCGCTACTTCATGAAATTTTACAGGAGAGTAAAGAACCAATCATAAAAAAAGTGCTTTCAGACCTTAATAGCCATGAAGTACAAATTTTATTTACTAGAATTCGCAGAGATTCTCTAAGAGTACCAAAATTCGAAAGCCATAAATTTCAAGTAAATTCTGAGCACTATTTTTACCCAGCAAGTACTGTAAAACTTCCTCTTGCAATTCTTGTTCTCCAGAAAATAAGAAAGCTTCAATCAGAGGGAATACCTATTACTGTAGAAACTCCATTTATGGTTTTAGATGAAGAAAATGTGATTAAAAAAACTGATGCTACCCATCCAAAAAACAAGTTGACAATTGCTCATTTAATAAAAAAGATTTTTTTAGTAAGTGATAATATGGCATACAATTACTTATTTGATTTTATAGGCAGAGATGATGCAAATAAAGCTATTCATAGTATTGGTATTCCTAATTTTAAGTTGTCACATAAGTTTTCAGATCCAGAGAATAATAATAGTACGCCTCGTTTTATTTTTTTCAATCAGAAGGGAGACACTATTTATAATCAAGCGCCTATTACATCTCACCAAAAAATAAAGAATACCCATTTAGAGGGAGTTTTGAAAGGTAAAGGATATGTGAAAGATGGAACTGTAATTGAGGAGTCTATGAATTTTTCAGAAAAAAATTATGCTTCAATAGAAGCACTACACCAAATTCTTGAACGAATAATTTTCCCAAAGTTTTTTAGTAAAAATGAACAATTTAAGATTGAACCAGAAGATTATTTCTTTTTGAGGTATTGGATGAGTAGAACTCCTAATGAGGTAACTATACCATTTTATGACAGGGAAACTTTCTTTGACAGCTATTGTAAGTTTTTTATTTATGGAGATAAAAAAGGAGAAATGACAACTAATATAAGAATCTACAATAAAGTTGGCTTGGCTTATGGAACCACTACAGATGTGGCCTATGTGAAAGATAGAAACGGGATAGAGTTTTTTTTAACAGCAACAATTTTAACAAATAAAAATGAAATTTTTAATGATAATAAGTATGAATACGATCAACTAGGAATTCCTTTTTTAGCTGCTTTAGGTAGAGAAATATATCAATTTGAAAAAAACAAAAATTTACTTGAGAACTAGTTAATTGTACCAAAAAAGGCATAAGAGATTTTTTGGAGTACAATAAGAATCAAGTAATTATTTTAACCTCAATATTTTAATTAATAATAAGTCCAAAATAAGGTTATCCTATTCATTAATTTATCTTATAATCATAAAACCTTTTATCGCTCTCTTTTCTGACTCTCTCTATTTTTAAATTACCATTTCTGTTAATTTGATTAATAATCAAACTTCTTCTTGTTTTAATAGTTTCATAAGAGTAATGGGATATCTCTATTAATTTATCTAATTCTTCTTTTGAAATTGTAGTTGGCTTGATAGTTAAAAACTTTTTTTCTAGGACCAATAGATTTTGTAAAGAATTATTTGATAATTCCTTCTTTTTTCTTCTAATAAAAAATAAAAATAATGAGCATAAAATTACTATTGTTGAGGTAACAATGAAATAGAATAAGGTGTTATTGACTTTTGATTTGTATAGCTCATATAATGGCCTGCTATGTATTATTGATCCTGAATTAATATCAAAGGATTCAATATTACCATCTAGATCTCTGTGATAAATAGAAGAATCCTTGATGTAGAGATATGACACACCATTTACTCTTCCAATGGCATCTAATATTGAAGTTCGGTTTAAGGTTCCCTTAATTTTGTCAAAAATTAAGTATTCAACCCTATCATTACCTTTGTCATATCCGTGAATAGAGTAAAAGTCTGCATCATAAAAGTAACCCCCTCTATTAAAATCCATTTCTGAATCATATCCAAATTCTGGATATGAATCTTTAAAAGTAAAATGTTCAATAAATTCAAATTTTGAAAGGTCTAACTCACCAAAAGAAAAATCAGTGAGTTCATTGGACTCATTTCCTTTAACTTCGGAATAACGACTAAAAAGAAACTTAATCTTGTTTCCTATTTTCCAAGAACTTATAATTTTTTTTGCATTATTAGGATAATTTTTTATTTCTTTTTTTAGCCACTCACCTAGAGCAAAATCAAAGTAAATTAGTCCAGGAAATGAATTAAATAAACCTATTCCTCCAAAACTGTAAATGATGTCATTGTTAGTGAATAATAGTCTATTAAAGTTATGTCCGCTATAAACAGATGTTGATATTTTAGACACCTTAGGTTTGTCACCTAAATGAATTTTAAATAAATGAAGAGTTCCATTTGGATTGTAGAAAATAGTAGAATCATTTTTAAATACGATACTGCTAAAAAAAGTTAGTTTAAAATTTAGAACTTCTTCATTTATACCAAATAATTTGATTTGGTTATGAATTTCTAATGTGTCAATAACATTTGGGTTGTTTGATAAGCCACTAAATATTCCAAAAAATAAAAAAAATAGTGATAATAATTTCTTGTTAAGCATGCCTAAATATAGATAAAAATAATTTATTAAAAAAGTAGGTGTTTTATGGTGTATTCTCATAGTTTCCCTATTATTATTTGTAGACTTTAATTAAGAGTTGTTAATTTATATTAGCTAAAAAAAAACAGACCTTCCTAAAATAATAAAAGCACTCATAAATTTAATTGGGTGCTTTTCTGTTTTCTAATATTCTAAAATTATGATCTTTACAGTAGTATTACTTTTAAAAAGTTATTACTATATTTCTGTTATGAAAAAAGCAAGGCTTTATTTAGTTAGACTTCCAATTATATCAATTTCAATCTTCTTATTTTGTTGTGTAATTGCTGCATTAATTTATCCTGGATCACATAAAGAAATTATTGGCTATCAATCAGATTACTATTCTTTTACCCATAACTTTCTCAGTGAACTAGGTAGCTTCAAAACAAATACAGACGAGATAAACACTACAATTATTCAAGAAGATAATACTCTGTCTATGCTCTTATTTAATGGTAGTTTGATTTTAATTGGGGTAACTTTAATCCTATTTTACTTAAATTTTAAAAAAGTATTTGGTCTTATTGAAGACTCAAGTAAGTCAATATTTTATTCTAAAATCACCATGCCAGTAGGTTTACTGGCAGGATTCTTTTATGCTGGAGTTGGTCTTGTACCTCATGACCTTCATTTTGGGGCTCATGTATTTTTTGCAAATTCAGCCTTTCTTACGCTCTTCTTCCTATGCATTCTCCATAGCATTACAGTTTATCATTCTAATTTTCTCAACAATTCCTATGTTATAGGCTATGTAGCATTTTGTATTGTCTTATTTGTATATTTGAGAATTATATTTTTTGGACCTCAGATTGGTCCTGGTAAAATTTATAGCGAAGCAGATCTTATGCTACAAGTAATCGCTCAAAAGTTAATTGTACTCACATTTATGGCTGCCATACTTCACCAAGTTTATGGATTTAATGTACTCTTTAGAAAAATATAACAACTCAACTTTATTTATATAAAAAAAGGGTTCACATTTCTGTAAACCCTTTTTTAAAATTGCTCCATGTAAATTAATGTTACTTTACAGAGAAAAATTTCCTGTAAATATGATCATCTAACATTTTTTCATATTTCTTTGTGAAATAGTTTTCCCAAAAATCATCTATTTCTTCAGAATGAGCATTGTTATATTCCTCGTCGTTTGCCCAAGTGCTTAACCACATATAACGATGTTCTTTTGCCTCATCATCAGAACTTACTTGATACACTTTATATTTATTGGCTCCAAATCCATTTTTTTTATAAATTTTATTAGCCCTATCTAAATCATTTTGAAATTCTTCAATGGTGATCCCAGTAGGTAAGTCAAAAATGTGTAAACTAATTCGTTCTTTAGATTGAGAGTATGCTAATGTAGATATTGAGAATACTAGTAATAAGATAAGTTTTTTCATGATTAATTGTTTTTAAAAACTAAAATAATAAAATTTAATAAATCCATCGATATCAAATAAGAAAGATTCATAAATATTCAGGGGTCAAACCGATGAAAATCATAAAGATGCTAACCAAATTTTTCCAAAACTTTGATTAGGTAACCATATTGTTAAAAAGTTAAGCTTACCCCACCTATTAAAATTAGTCTTTTCAATTTCATTCAAATATTTGAATGTTTTTTTGTCAGTAAATCCAAGTAAAGGGTTCTCTGAATTAATAGCTAACAGTATCTTGTTTCTTAGCCTTTGAGATAGTATGCTTTCAAAAAAAGATATAGACAAGGCTTTTGATTTTTTTGGTGAATGCTTAGTGTTTTTTTCAGTGATTAATGTCCAATTTGCTCCTTGACTTCTATTGGCTGAATATATTCCTAGAATCATATTATTTCTGTAATAATTATCATCTTCTCCAATGAAAAAAATCCCAGGCACTTTCTGAGTTTGTTTTGATGTTATCCCAGTATTATAATATCCACCTTTATTCACAACAAATGAAATAACTTTTTCTGGTTTCCACGATACAAATTCATAATTAAATTGACCTCCAGCAGAGAAACCATATAAGAGTAGAGGTAATTTATTAATAGTTGAATTTGATATTTCTTTACTGTATTTTTTTATTGATTTAAGTAAAATATCTCCACTTCCCTTTGAAGCATTACTGTATGAAGGTTTCCCCTCAGAACTTTGATAGCCTTTGAAATGACTGGCTACGATTATAAAATTATGTTTTATTGCAAATTTTTGCCAAACTGTATCTAAAACAGCTTTTCTTCCATCACCATTAAAACCTGGATTAAGAACTAAAATACCTTTGTAGTTATCATTTACATTTGGATTCCAAAACCTAAATTCAGCCAACTTATAATTTTCACCATTATGAAATGAAAAATTTTCTTTTTGAGCATAAACTTGAAAACTTGTAAAAAGTATTATAATTATACGTAAGGATTTTATCATTTTGTTAAAAAATATTTTTGAGCAATTTCTATTTCAAACTTAAAAAAATTAATAGTAAAAAACAATTACTAATTTTATAGAAGAAGTTAAACTTGGCTTTTGTCTAAGTTAGTTTCCAGTAATGGGGTGTCGAAAATACCTACAGATAATTCAGCCCATATCAATAAAAATATTAAAAGTAATATCCCAATGTAAAGTGCTCGGGTTTTTAAATTCTTTGAATGGTTAAGAACATAATTTATTCCAACACTAAGGAGTATCAGTAAAAAACCCATAATAATGAAATCGAATGGGCTCCAGTTGACCTCATCAGTAATTAACATTCCAATGAATGGAATAAATAGCAATAAAAGAGGATAAAAAATTCTTTTTGACATATTCAAAAATAAAAAAAACCGATATACTATTACAATATAACGGTTTTAACATTTTACTTGCGACCTCTATTATTCAAAGTTGCAGCACAATTTCTTCTTTTCATTTATTCTAAACTGTAAGCGAAATTTTTGATATCCTCCAAAGCACTATTATGTATTTCGGGTATTTTTGTTGGAAATATTCCTTCTGATGCATGAACAGTCCCTTTAATTACTTTACTTTTAGCAGACACTCCTGCGTTTTTTAGTTTTTTGTAAAACTCTAAGCCTTCGTCTCTTAGTGGATCCAGTTCGTTTACTGAGATTACATGTGGGGGAAGTCCTTTTAGCATTTCTAAATCGGCATGATAAGGCCATGCTAGCGGATTTTTACTATTTACACCATCATACAAAGAGGCCATAATATTAAGCATGTCTACCCTTAAAAAGTAGGTGTCATTTTCAACTAAGGATTCCAGTTTTTCGTCTTGGTAATCGTATAGGTTTGAGATATAAGGGCATTGGGCGTATACACCGTCTATGTAATCAATAATTCCGTCCTCTTTGGCCTTTAGAGCAGTTGCAATTGTTAAATTACCACCTCCAGACTCTCCCGATACGATGATTTTTGAAATTCCCAATTCTTCTTTGTTTTGGTGTATCCATTTTAGTGCGTTAACACAGTCATTTAGACCCGCTGGGAAAGGATTATTACCGAGTACACCCCCAATGTTTCGAAATTCAACACCCACCACAATTAGGTTCTTGGCCGCTAGACTTTGCCTCCAATGAATGTAATTCGGGTCATTTGCAGTTAATATAGCCATTCCACCACCATGAATATGAAGTACACTGGGTAATTTACCACTTATATTTTTTGGTCTACTGATATAAAGTTTAATTTCGTTGCCGTCTTCATCTTTTATTATTCTTGTTTCATTAATTACATTGTTAGGTAAATCAATGGATTGGTATATGCTTGCAAAAAGGCCTCTGTAAAGAGGTTCCGAAGCTGCAATAAATTGGAGCCGGTCTTCTACTGAAGATAATACACTTACAGGGGGGGGAGGGGCAATACTATCTAAACCAAATTCAGAAAGAGCACTTAGTAGTTGAGGATTTAATCTTTTGTCATTTTTTAAAGCCAAATTTTCATTTCCAAGTCTTCCAGGAAGTTCCTCTTGGTTTTTGTTTTGTTGAGGTCCGCAAGAGATAAAGAATACTACTACTAGGTAAAATAATTTTTTCATTTTTATTTGATTTGTGTTTGTAGTATGAATATACAAATTATATTTTTTTTAATGTTTGGGCCATCTAATATTTTTTAAAACTATTGTATCTTTATAGAAAAACTTAAGTATGTTGATTTCAGCTTTTAAACAAACTCTTGGCGCTATAGATACGCTTAGGTTTCAAATGTCTAACGGGCATTTTGTACCTGCGCATTTTCATATCACGGAGGTAGGAAATGTAACGCGTAACTATATAGATTGTGGAGGTGTGCAACGGCAAGAAAACAAACTCAACCTTCAACTTTGGGTGGCTTCTGACACAGACCATCGCCTAAACCCTAACAATTTATTGAATATACTGCAATTGGCTGAAAAACAGTTGGGCTATTCTAATGTGGAAGTAGAAATCGAATACCAACAAAATACCATTGGGCGTTATAAATTAGCTTTTGACGGAGCTGTATTTCAACTTATCAATACTCAAACGGCTTGCTTAGCACCCGACCAATGTAGTATTCCCCAAGAAAAGCCTCGTGTTCGTGTTACAGCAGAAGGTTTAAGCTGTAACCCTAACTCTGGTTGTTGTTAAATGGGTGCAATTTGAGTAAAAAGGTTGCGTCTTAGTTCAAAGTAATTTAATTCTATCAAACATTGATTTATTTTTTTAAAAATAAAAACACACTTTTAAATTAATTATGATTGCTAGTAACTTGAATAAATTATAGAGATAGATATACGATTTATGTGGTTTATTTCGAAAACCTAAACTGCTTAAAGAAACCTAATCTTCCAGTCTGACCATTCTTTCTGACGGATTGAAAGGGCTGTCTATTAAATTACCTTTTGAGTCTATTAATTCTAATATGATTGAGATTTCTCCTTTAGGAAGACCCTCAATATAGTATGGAGCCCATTCATCGATTAAAAATTTAGTATCCTCTATTGTAACTCTAACTTTATTCCCATTGGGAGATAAGCTGGTGTTTACCAGATAAAAATCTAATAACACCCGCTCAGTATCGGCGCCTTTATAGACTCCTTTTGGCCTACTATAAAATAATAATTCTTTTGATAAATCTTTTTTGTCAGCAACTTCACCACCAATTTGAGTTAAAAAAAAGGCGTTTTTATTTTTGACAGATTCGTGATATGAGCGCGATAAAAAGGCTAAAACTACATTATTCCCGTTAGTTTGATCCCATTTATTATGAATAAAATCCTTAGAGTATTTTGCAGAATATGGCCCATTATTTATAATAAAATGAATGTGTTGTCCTTTTGCAGAATTTGCAAGTTGGTAATCAAAAAGCTTAGGAGATTTTACTCCAAGTTCATAATTTTCTATATCAAATGAAAATAAATGGCCTTCTTCTGTTATTAGCGATTCTTTTACGGATAGCTTTGCATTTTCATATGCCATTGAGCCTTCAACTTTTGTTATGGTGATTTGATTTGAATTTTCACACCCAAAGAGGCATACTGCGTAGAGTAAGAATAGTTTTTTCATTTTTTATTTTGTTTTTTAAAATCATTAAATTCTTTTTTGCCAAAATACATCCCGCTTACCAGCGAAATTATTTCATCAGTCAAATCTACAGCATTTTCTGAAGAAAGATTAAATTTAGTACCATCCATACTTATTAATTGATTTTCTCCTGCATTCAAATCAATTGATGTGTAAAAATGATACCTAATAACATAATCAAGTGTTAAATCAGTATTATTATAATTCTGTTTAAACAAAGATTTATCTGAGATTGTTGTCTTTAAAACTCTATTGGGTTTTGAAAAGTTGTGACTAAGTCTTAGTGCAGGTAACTCAACCTTTTGTCCAAAACAAAAAAATGGTGTAAGTAACAATAGAAGTAAAATTTTCATATCCTCAAATATAAGAAATGTAAGTTTAACGTTAAGAGGTTTAGAAATAGCCGAATTGGAGGAGGAGGATATGCCTATGGTATAGTTTTTGTTTTAATTCACTTATAAATACCTTCATCTACTTCTAAATCTGATGTCAAAATTGAGTTCATATAGTCTCTAAATTCCAAAAAGAAATGAGATTCTCTATTCTTCCAATATTCTTGCCACCCCGGTTGGTTTTTTATAGCACTTATAGAGGCAGTTAGAGATTCTTGAACATTCTGGTCAAGAGTACCCTCATTCGCTAAATAATAATTATTTTGAAACGACAATATTAAGCCGTGCAATAATATAGTAGCTTGGTATTTTTCAGCTGCAGTAGTTATACTTTTGGGGTTCTTTATATAGTCCCAAAGAAGTTGGCTTGATTGTTTACTATTACCAGTTTCAGTATACCAAGAAACAGTTATTGCATTTGCAGCATTAGCAGTAGCAGATTTAGTTGCCGTCGTATTTTCTTTAAACTGTATACCCACAAAAATTAATGACAGAAATAAAGCAACACCTCCAATTATTTCAGTTATTAGTGCAATTTTTTTTAAAGAGTATTTCATAATTAAATTAGTTAAGAGATTTAAATCTTATTGAAATGAAGGATATGATATGCCTATGGTTTAAATATAGTTATTCAAAACACTATCTAACATATTATGATTTTAAGGCTACCAGATTTGGCTTTGGAATACATTATAAATATAATTAATCATTACAAAATTCAGCTTTTACTTAAACTATCTGAAGAAGATAGCTATAGTTTAGTTTAAAAATTTATTAAGTTTCAATCATCCGCCAGGATTAACCCCAGTTAATATATTTTCAGCAAATAGCGATATAAGGACAACAGGGCCAGCGACTACCGATAAAGACTTCAAAATTGAAAACTTTCTAACTTTAACTTCATAAATTTCACTTACTGGCACTTCTTGTAGTTCCCCATTATTTTTTAAAATCATTAATTGCTCATTTTTAGAAACTAATCTCCCTTTAATATTTTTTCCTCCAACTCCTGAAACCTCAAATTTTTGTTTTTTTTCAATTGCAATGTTATTGTAATCAACGGTTTTGTAACTAAAACAACTTTGAAACAAAATTGAAAATGAGAGTAAAAAGATAAATTTTTTCATAATTAAACTAGTTTACTTTCAAATATAAGTTTTATTTTGAAAGTATACTTGTTAAACACAAGTTTAACCTACTTAAAGAGGGCTTTAAATAGCAGAACTGAAAGAAGAAGATATGCCACAAATTTAATAACATTAACAGCAATAAATAATGGTACTACTTTAGAGAGTACTGATAGTTTATTTCCTGGAGAAGTAGGAAATTGGTCAAGAGTAAATATTTCAAATCCTTGCGAATAAATAAATTACTAAGCTCTTTTTTTATATTTGGTACTGGAATTGCTTTTGCTTTAGATATATTGTCGAGTAGTTGGCTAGAGTAGTTAGAGCCATAAAAAAAAGGCTTACATTTCTGTAAACCTTTTTGCTCCCCCTCTTGGGCTCGAACCAAGGACCCTCTGATTAACAGTCAGATGCTCTAACCAACTGAGCTAAGGAGGAATTTGCTAGAATATTTTTATTTTAGCGTGTGCAAATATATATCTTTTACAAAAAGCACAAAAACTTTTTTCGTAAAAAAACACCTAATATTATAAATCATTAAAAAAAGAGTGAACAGAACATCTACTTTATGTTATTACATAGTTTTTTAGAGCGTATATTCTTAACTATTACAGTATATTTAAATACTGAATATTATTTCTATTTTTTGTAAAAGTTGTATTTTTACAGCTAATAATTAGCTTAGATACATAGTATTCTATTTTTATGGATAAGTTTTCTTTCTTAAACGCAGCACACACAGGCTTTATAGCCGATTTATACGATCAATATTTACAGAATCCAGATGCTGTAGAACCTAGTTGGAGGAGCTTTTTTCAGGGCTATGATTTGGCAAATGAGAATTTTTCTCTCACAGAGGAGGTAGAAACTTCTGTTGAAATACCACAATCTGTAAAAAAAGAGTTTTTAGTTGTAGATTTAATTAACGGGTATAGAACTAGAGGTCATTTGTTTACAAAAACAAACCCAGTTAGAGATAGAAGAAAATATTCTCCTAGTCTAGATATTGAAAATTTTGGTTTATCACAAAATGATTTAGATAGCACTTTTAATGCTGGAGAAATAGTAGGGATTGGTCCTAAAAAACTCTCAGAAATTGTAGCTCACTTAGAACTTATTTATTGTGATTCTATTGGAGTAGAGTATATGTACATGCGAAATCCAGAAAAATTATCATGGTGGAAAGATCGTTTAATAAAAAATGACAATCATCCTAATTATTCTGAAGATTCTAAAAAATACATCTTATCAAAATTAAACCAAGCAGTTACCTTTGAAAGTTTTTTACAAACAAAATATGTAGGTCAAAAGCGTTTTTCTCTAGAAGGAGGTGAAGCTTTAATTCCTGGAATTAGTGTTGCTCTTAGAAATGCTGCAGAAGTATATGGAGTGGAAGAGTGTGTTTTAGGAATGGCACATAGAGGACGATTAAACACCTTAGTAAATATTTTCAAAAAACCCGTTAGAGATTTATTTAGTGAATTTGAAGGGAAAGATTTTGAAGACACAAATATAGATGGTGATGTAAAATATCACTTAGGCTTAACCCTGAGTAAAACCTTTAGAAACGGGAAACAAATTAAAATGAATTTGGTGCCCAACCCGTCACATTTAGAAACTGTTGCAGCTGTTGCTGAAGGAATTACCAGAGCCAAAATAGATAGAAAATATAACGGAGACGAAAGTAAAATTCTTCCCATTATTGTTCATGGAGATGCTGCCATAGCCGGACAGGGTATTGCCTATGAAATTACTCAAATGGCAAAATTAAACGGCTATAAAACCGGAGGAACTATTCATATTGTTGTAAATAATCAGATTGGTTTTACCACCAATTATTTAGATGCACGTTCTAGTACTTATTGTACAGATGTTGCCAAGGTAACCTTGTCTCCAGTATTGCATGTAAACGCAGATGATACAGAAGCTGTATGTCATGCTATGGAAATGGCATTAGATTTTAGAATGAAATTTAAATCAGATGTTTTTATAGATTTATTGGGTTACAGAAAATACGGCCATAACGAAGGAGATGAACCTCGTTTTACACAGCCAAAACTATACAAAGCAATCTCAAAGCATAAAAATGTAAAAGATATTTATGCTGCCCAGTTATTGGCAGAAAACAATATTAATTCAGAATACTTAGAGACCATAACCAATAATTTTAAACAACTTTTAGAAACTGAATTTAACGAATCTAAAAAAGTAAAAACTTCCAAAGTTAGAGAGTTTATGGAGTCTACTTGGAAAGGGTTTAAAAGACAGCGATTAGCATCAATGCTAGAAACAGAAAATACTACTTATTCAGTTGATAAATTAAAAAATATTGCCAAAGTAGTTTCTACTGTTCCAGAAAATGTTCAGTTTGTAAGAAAAGCAGAACGTATTTTACAAGGAAGAGCTAAAATGGTATTTGAAACCAACACTTTAGACTGGGGGATGGCTGAAAATCTTGCCTACGGTAGTTTGCTAGAAGAAGGTTTTAACGTGCGTATCTCTGGACAAGACGTAGAAAGAGGAACCTTCTCTCATAGGCATGCAGTTCTTAGAGATGAAGTATCTGAAGAACGTATTAATTTACTAAATACCAACCCTAATAACATAGGGAATATGACGATTTACAATTCGTTATTATCTGAATATGGTGTCTTAGGATTTGATTATGGGTATGCCATGGCAAACCCTAATACCTTAACAATTTGGGAAGCACAATTTGGAGATTTTTCTAATGGAGCCCAAATTATGTTTGACCAGTATATTTCTGCTGCAGAAGACAAATGGAAAATGCAAAACGGAATAGTAGTGCTACTTCCACACGGATATGAAGGACAAGGATCAGAACATTCATCTGCAAGAATAGAGCGTTATTTACAACTCTGTGCAGAAGACAATATGACAGTTGCTAATTGTACTACACCCAGCAACTTTTATCATTTGTTACGTAGACAGATGAAACGAAATTACAGAAAACCTTTAATTGTTTTTACACCTAAAAGTTTACTGCGTCATCCAAAAGTAGTTAATACTATAGAAGATTTAGCTACAGGAGAATTTCAAGAAGTTATAGATGACACACTAAACCCAGCCAAGGTTACCAAACTTGTTTTTTGTATGGGTAAATTCTATTATGATTTATTAGCAGAACGCGATATCTTAGCAAGAGAAGATGTGGCTTTGGTTAGAATAGAACAATTATTTCCATTGCATTTAGAAAAATTACAACAAGTTATAGATCGGTACCCATCTGTAGAAAACTATGTTTGGGCACAAGAAGAACCTAGAAATATGGGTGCTTGGAGTTTTATGTTAGAACGATTAGATTTGGTGAAATTAAATGTGTGTTCTCGAAAATATTATGCAGTTCCTGCAGCAGGCTCTAGCACACGATTTAAAAAACGTCACAAAGCAGTCATAGACAGTGTTTTTAATGATGCCAAGTAAAATAGTAAAGAAAAAAAATAAATGTAAGCTGACTAGTTCAGCCTACGTAAAATAAGAACTGATGATTTTAGAAATGAGAGTTCCTTCGCCAGGAGAATCAATTACAGAAGTAGAAATTGCAACATGGTTAGTTGAAGATGGAGAGTATGTAGAAAAAGACCAACCGATTGCTGAAGTAGATTCAGACAAAGCTACCTTAGAGTTGCCGGCGGAAGAAAGCGGGATCATTACTTTACAAGCAGAAGAAGGAGATGCTGTGGAGGTTGGAGCGGTGGTCTGTTTAATAGACACTGCTGCAGCAAAACCAGAGGGGTCATCTACTGCGTCAGAAAAAGCTACAGTAAAAGAAACACCAAAAGTAAACCCAATAAAAGAAGAAGTTGCTAATACCTACGCATCAGGAACTGCCTCTCCAGCAGCTAAGAAAATTTTAGCGGAGAAAGGTATGGATACTACAACAATTAAAGGAACAGGTAAAGCTGGTAGAATAACCAAAGACGATGCTGTAAAAGCAGTACCTTCTATGGGAACCATGCCAGCAGATGGTAACAGAGGAACAACACGTAAAAAAATGTCTATGCTACGAAGAAAAGTAGCAGAACGTTTGGTAGCTGTAAAGAGCGAAACAGCCATGTTAACTACTTTTAACGAAGTAAACATGCAACCTATTTTTGATCTAAGAACACAATATAAAGAAGATTTTAAAGCCAAGCACGGTGTTGGCTTAGGGTTTATGTCTTTCTTCACATTAGCAGTTGTAAGAGCTTTAAAAATGTATCCAGATGTAAACTCTATGATTGATGGAGACTTTAAAATAGAACATGATTTTCAAGATATATCCATAGCAGTTTCAGGCCCAAAAGGATTGATGGTGCCTGTTATTAGAAATGCAGAAAAATTAAGCTTTAAAGGAGTTGAGAGCGAAGTAAAACGTTTAGCTATAAGAGCTAGAGATGGACAAATTACCATTGATGAAATGACTGGAGGTACATTTACCATTACCAATGGGGGTGTTTTTGGATCTATGCTATCTACACCTATTATTAACCCACCACAAAGTGCTATTCTTGGCATGCATAATATTGTAAACAGACCTATGGCAGTGGCTGGAGAAGTTGTTATACAACCTATCATGTATGTAGCCTTGTCTTATGATCATAGAATTATAGATGGTAGAGAGTCTGTAGGGTTTTTAGTAGCTATTAAAGAAGCGCTAGAAAACCCAGTAGCATTGTTAATGGATAGTAACCCAACAAAGTCTTTAGAGATGTAGTAGAATCTTTTTTTTAACATAAATTAAATCTCAAGCAATGTTGCTTGGGATTTTTTATATCCTAAAAACAAGGTTTATTCTTAATTAAGGTTGTGAATATCCCCATAAATGGGGATAAAAAAAATTCACCTTTTATAGGGATTGATTAAGAGGCCAAATATCCTCATCTTTATAAATTAAGAAAACCTCTTTTTTACTTATGTATAACTCCCCAATTAATACTTAGCTTCCAATGTATGATAATGAGTTATATATCATTAAAAATTTAGGAAGTCATTAATAAAATTAAAAGCTATATATATGTTATCAAAAGAGGAATGCAAAAAAGCAACTACAAAATGGAAAGAAACAAACACAAAAAATTGGTCTCATCCCTCTCCATCTTATGCAAATAAAAGTTTCAGTATTTTTAATTAAAAAAGGATAATGACATATTATTTATCTCTAATCTTGTACTGTTTTTTATTGCTTATTGCCTTTGTATATGGTAACAATGATAAACAAACACGCAATAATAAACTGAGTAAAAGATATGTTAGATATTTGGGATTTATCCTAGCAATAGAGTTTCTTAGAATACTATCAATATATGTTCTAGATATTAAAATAGCAAATTACCTTTTTCCATTTTATATTGCTGGTGAGTTCTTTTTAGTATTATCTTTTTTTCAAGTTGGACTAAAACAAAAAAGAAAGATGCAAATATTAATAACGATAGTTACCGGTTGTCTGTTTATTGAAAGTATTGCTATGTGGTTTATTTTTGATAATGCAACCATAGGTTATGGGAAAACAATTTCTCACTTAACTATAGTTCTAGCTGCTGCTTATATTCTAGTAAAAAACCTGAAGGAATTAGAAACAAATAATCCATTTTTAATTGTTTATGCAGCGTTGTTTCTTTATTATTCAGTATCCTTATTTTTGTTTTTATTAATGAGTCAGTTAACCAAATCAACTATTCATATCTGGACGATAAACAATTTGTTGTCTTGTATTTTATATGGTAGTTCTATTTATACTTTTCACCTATTAAAGAAATCGTACTAAATATCAATTATGTTATTGTTCTGATTGTCATGTTATCGATAATCATACTATTTGCTTTCATAGCATACAGTGCTTTTATACAAAAAATACTAAGGGAGAAATCTCAGCAGTATCAACTAGAATTAGCACACCAAAAAGAAGTGACACTTCAATACACAAGTGTTCAAGAAAGTGAACGCAAACGCATTGCTGAACTATTACACGATGATATTGGGAATAAATTAAACATACTCTCTCTTTGGATAAATAATGAAGACTCTTTAAATAATAAACGATCTAGAGAGGTAATTAAACAACAAATTCCGGCATTAATTGAAGCTACAAGAACAATCTCCCATTCATTGTATCCAGTAAATTTAGAAAAATTTGGATTAATACTTACTCTTGAAGCTTTGATCTCAAATGTTAATGAATCTCTCCCTATTCAATTAATTGTAAATCATGATTATCAAAAAAGACCAATCTCTTTTGAGGTTCAAATCTATCGTATTATTCAAGAGTTTTTAAGTAATGTAATTAAACATGCAAAAGCAAGCAATATGTTAATTCATATTAGAGATACAGAAACTTCACTTGCTGTAATTTTATCTGATAATGGTGTAGGTTTTGACAACAGTATACTTAAAAAAGGAATGGGTCTAAAAAATATTGACAGTAGAATTAAATCTATTAACGCCTTCAGCAAATGGAAAAGTGAAAAAGGGAATGGTTCACGCTTAATTATAATACTTCCAATACAATGAATAAAAAGATTAAAATAGCAATTATAGATGATGAAACTTTACTGGTTGAAGGGTTTTCTATTATGTTTTCAAATGTTAAAAACATACAAGTTGGAATAACCGCAAACAATGGGTTAGATTTTCTTAATGCACTAGAAGAATCTTCTGAATCAGATTTTCCAGACATTGCTATAATAGATATTCAAATGAAACCTATGGATGGGTTTGAACTGGTTAAAATTTTGAAGGAAAAACACCCCTACTTAAAGGTTATTATTTTGTCTTCTCATTATAAAAGTAATGTATTAGGACATATGATTAAGCAAGGCGTATCTGCATTTATTCCTAAAAATGCCAACAAAAAAATGCTAGTTACCGCTATTGAATCTGTGAATAATTCTGGGGTGTATTTTACAAAAACTGATCAAGAAATGCTTGCAAAATACATGAGTAGCCGTTCTAAAAAATTAAGATTCACCTCTAATGAGGTACTGTCTAAAAGAGAAAATGAAATTTTAAAATTAATTTGTTTAGAATATACGAATCAAGAAATTGGAGATAAACTATGCATAAGTAAACGAACTGTTGAAAATCATAGACAAAAAATTCTTGAAAAAATTGGCGCAAAAAATACTGTAGGATTAGTAGTTTATGCAATTGCTAATGATATTCATTCTTTAACATAATATACCTTACAATATTTACACTGATACTATATTTCCTTTTGTCTTCGATATTTTAACTGTGATAGATTAAAATCATATACAAATCAACTGCTGTTGATAAAATTCATTTTAGTATATTTAACTACTAATCTTATCTTAAGAAGTCATGAAAAAACTAAGCAATATTTTACTATTTACCCTATTAATTTCTGTAGCTATGTCAGCTCAAAAA
>OJFL01000199.1_pt1 | contig 33953 bp, 28 predicted proteins | sample 1594131 | NCBI WGS metagenome assembly OJFL01 (sample SAMN05416782, study PRJEB24817) | seawater metagenome | isolation source: Sea water | place: Canada:Atlantic | collected 2013-07 | reverse complement strand
GAGATTTCTGCCTGTCTCGTGGGCTCGGAGATGTGTATAAGAGACAGTCTCAACAGAAAATTCGCCCTGTGACATAGTAGGAATGAGTTCCATGCCTAATTGAGGTACGAGTAATGCGCCACCAGCGGCTACTGCCAGAGTAACGCCTAATATGGCTGAGCGAGCGCGCAAGCTTGCATGAAGCACCACCTCATACGCTCTAGCAATGCCATCGAATCCTTTTGAGAACACCCATATTAAGGGCTTAAATAACACTGACAAAAGCTTACTAGCAATGTGCCACGCACCAATTAATAACGTAACCAAAGCAGCAGGTAAAAACACAAAAATGAATTTTACTAGCGCATTGATAGGCCATGTTACATAGAAAAATAGTTTTCCTAAAAAGCTAACAGGAGGGGTTTTTGGCTTTTTAGTTGGTGCATCAAAGGTGTCCTGGTGACTGAGCTGTTGCTGCTTTTTACGACGGGCCATTGCTGGAATTATCGTAAGCGCTACTACAAGAGATGCCGCTAGCGCAAATGACACCGTAAGAGCCTGGTCTCGAAAAAGCTGACCAGCGATACCCTCAACAAAAATGAGAGGAACGAATACCGCCATTGTGGTTAATGTAGAAGCGATGATAGCGCCAGAAACTTCTTTTGTACCCGTTGAAGCCGGCTCTAGTAGTGACTCATTTTGCTGTGAAATTGCGTTGCCCGGCGCATCATCGAGTTCGCTATCTAAAGCGCGTTTATGGCGACGGTGACGGTCTATATTTTCGAGCACTACAATACTGTTATCAACTAACAAACCAACAGCCAGCGCAATGCCGCCCAAGCTCATCATATTAAGGCTTATATCGTTTGCATACATCAAGTTAAAGGTAGCGATAACAGACACAGGAATGGATACCGAAATAATTACAGTGGCCCAAAAATCTTTAAGAAATAAATAAAGCACGAGCATTGCTAATATTCCGCCAGCAACGGCAGCTGATTTTACGTTGTCTATGGCTTGCTTTATGAAAATGCTTTGGTCGTAAGTTTGTGTGAGTGCGTAGTTTGGCGGAAGGGCGTCTTGAATTTCCGCGATGCGGCTGGCCACCTTTGCAGCAACGTCTACAGAATTGGCGTCACCTTCTTTATAAATGGCAACTTCTACGCCTTCTGTGCCGTTAAAACGCGTAATTACGTCTCTATCTTTATAAGCGCTTCGAACAAGGGCAATGTCTTTAAGCTGAATATTACGTCCTTCAGACCGGCCCACAAAAAGGTTATTTATTTCGTCTAAACTTTCAAATTGATTGAGAGTTCTCACCAAAAACGCCTGCGAGGCATTGTCAATTCTTCCTCCCGCAGCATTTACGTTTTCAGCTTTTATTCGCGCAATTACATCCGTAATAGGTATAGACAGTTGGCTGGCTTTACGCTGATCGATAAGAATATGAATTTCATTTTCCAAGCCACCGCCTAAACGCACAGCCGCAATGCCTTCTACAGACTCTAACGCTCTTTTTATCTGCTGCTCTGCATATAAACGTAAGCGTTTCATTTCGTTTTCAGATAAGTTCTCTGAATCTGTGGTTAGCCCCAATTTTATAACGGGATCTAAGCTAGGGTTAAAACGCAAAAGCCTTGGCTTTTCAATGTCTAGTGGAAGCCTTAATACATCTAACTTTTCTCGAACCTCTAAACTGGCAAAGTCCATTTCGGTGCCCCACGCAAAGGACAAAACAACATCAGATTGTCCCGCACGAGATGTGGACGTGATTTTACGTACGCCTTTCACAACACCAACGGCTTCTTCAATGGGTTTAGATACCAGTTGCTCAATTTCAGCGGGCGCGGCCCCATCGTAATCGGTACGAATGGTTAAAGTGGGATAGGATAAATCTGGCAGCAAGTTTACCGACAACCGGCCTAGCGACACCATGCCAAATAGCAATACAGCAAAGGTGAACATAGACACGGCAACAGGGCGTTTAACAGCAATATCGACGATGCGCATAATAATATTTCCTTATTTTCGCAAATTTAGCTGTTAACAACTTCAACAGGCGCACTATCTTTCAGGTTTTGATGACCAGCGGTAACAACCTGCTCGTTCCCCAATAACCCGTCGGTAACCTCGACAACGTCGTTGTTTTCAAACCCGGTAGTTACATTAACCTTTTTTACAACGCCGTTATCGACGACAAAAACACTGTGGCTATTATCGATAGTAACCAGAGCACGACGAGGAACAAGTGTGGTATTGGCATGAGTGGCATATTCTAATGATACGTCGGTGAACATGCCTGCTTTCAACGTATTGTCGCCATTTGGGACTCTTAGCGTCACTTTGAATGTGCCGGTGGCAGAGTCGATAACCGGACTAATTCTTTCTACGTGTGCCGTTATCTGTTGGTCTTTCAGAGCAGAGACAGTAAGTTTTGCCACCTGTCCTTGAGACACATTAGTAAGCTCGTTTTCTGGTAGATAGACTACGCCCTGCAAGTCTTTTTGCTGCACTATATGAAACATTCTTTCACGTTGAAAAGACTCGGTTAAATTGCCTACTTTTGCATTTCTAGAGGCTATAAAACCACTGATGGGCGCAACAATCGTGGTTTCTTTTAAATCGAGTTCCGCTATAGATACCGAAGCTTTGACCGATTCATACTGGGCATTAAGCTTGTCGTAGGTATCGTCGCTTATAAGTTTCTGAGAGTAGACTTTATTCACCCGTTCAAGCTCGCTCTCAATGCCGGCTAAATCTGCTTTCGCTTTGGATAGATTGAGCTCGTAGCGGCGTTTGTCGAGCTGAGCTAACGCTTGTCCTTTTTCTACGTAATCACCTTCTTCAACAAAAATTGATTCAATAATTCCAGACGCTCGTGCAGACACAAAGGCTTCTTCTCTAGCCTCTAAAATAGCAGTGGTATCATAAGTAGAAGTGATGTTGCCTGTTTTTAAATGAGTCGCTTCAACAGGTACCGCAAAGAGGGTCTCTTCTACCTTTTCGGCGTTTGCCTTTGTATCAACGGCATCCGCTTCTGAGCAACCTGTTGCCAATAATGCCAGTGCAATTAATGTGCTGCCGATGAGCGTATAGCGTAAAGAAAACGAGGGGGTAACTGAATAGTTAGATGTGGGGGTAGATGAAAAGTCGTGTGTGTGTTCCATGGTCAATGCCCTAACGTTGTTGTCGTTATGTCGTAATGACCGGTTAGAGCAGTTAACGTGCCAGTAAGTATTTGTCTTTATTTATCAATGCTTTACTTTTATTTGAGCGGTAAAATTAAAAAGGCCAACTCTTTAAGTTAGCCCTTTTTAAAATTTGTTAGTCAATATTGCTAAACTAAGGCGTATTACGCCAAAGTATATATTGATGATATGCCTAGAGAGGAGCGTACAACTGATTTCTATTCTACCAGTGAATAGCTGGTGGTGATATTGACACTGTCTTTAAGCATTAACATGACTGAACAATATTTTTCTGCAGAAAGTTGAACTGCTCTCGCTAGAGCTTTATCGGTAATGCCTGTACCCGATACAACATAATGTGCGTGAACTTGTTCGAATACACGAGGAGCCTCATCTGCGCGTTTTGCTTCTAGCTTGCACTCGCAAGCGGTAATATCAAAACGGCCTTTTTTTAATATTTCGACAACATCTACGCTAGAGCAAGCTCCCATAGCTACCAAAACTGACTCCATTGGAGAGACAGCGTTACCACTGCCGTCCATAACCGTACTGTAGCCACTGTCCGTTGTGCCGGTAAATGTTAGGTCTTTATCCCATGAAACATGTGCTTTCATTATCGATCCTAAATGTTGTAATTAACGCGGTGCGTGCAAAATTCTTTGCTATTAGCACTGATGTTTAGTCGTTTTTGTTTAACCGTATTGCATCAGCACTGATCGTTATTTTCTTTTGTTTATACAAAGCGCCTAAGGCCTTTTTGTAAGCAGCTTTGCTTACGTTGAAATGACTGTAAATATCATTAGGCGCGCTTTTATCGGTAAGGGTTGAAATACCACCATGAGCGTCTAGATCATCAAGAATGGCCTGCTGCAGTTCATCACGTGCGCTTTTATCTATGCGCTGAAGAACAACATCAATTTTTCCATCTTCGCGAATAGTTTTTATAACGCCTGATGTTGCTTGTCCTACCTTCAATGGTTTGAACGCATCGCTGTGGAAGATAAGCCCCAAGTTTTTCTCGTTTATAACAACTTTGAACCCTAAATCGGTTTTCGCATAAACAAGACACTCTACGCTGTCGCCTTCATTTAAGTAGGCACTGCTTTCTTTAAGAAAATAATGCAGCTTTGTTGCACCCAAGATGCGCTGTGTTTTGTTGTCAAAAAACGTGTGAACAACGTAGTTCATTCCCGCGCTAACCGGCTCTGCCTGGTAATCATCTGGCACAAGTAGGTCGTTATCTAAGCCCCAATCAAAGAATGCACCAAAATTAGTGGCCGACACAGCCTTTAACACTTTTACTTCGCCAACCTGAATCAATGGTTTTTTTACCGTAGCGTAAGCTTCGCCCCGTTGATCTGTAGCAACAAATACCTCTATTTCAGCATTGGTCTCTAAAGGTGTTGTTACCTCATCAAGAGGAAGCGTTACCGTATCGTTAGCACCTAGTGTGTAAGCTTGCGAGTCAAAATTAGCCGCCGACGATATACTGTCATGACGGTCGCTCTCATAACCATTATCTTGAGCGCCATTATCTTGAAATACTTTGCTTTCTGCTTCATCGGCAACGGTATTTTCACTGCGCTCTAGCGCTGCTAACGCATACCCAAAAGGGTACTGTGCAACGACGCGCAATGTATTAATTTTTCCAATATTTATCATTAACACTGACTTTTTTAATAGAACAGGTAACATGATATCGGATTGAGGTTAAGAGCTAAACCATTATGAAGTTAAATTGCGATTTAGGTGAAAGTTTTGGCGCGTGGTCGATGCCGGTTGAGCGCGATATTATGTCTGAAATAGACCAGGCAAATATAGCTTGCGGCTTTCACGCGGGTGACCCCTTGGTAATGAAAGCTGCGTTAGACATTGCTAAAGCACACAATGTAAGTGTAGGAGCTCATCCATCCTACCCAGATTTACAAGGCTTCGGTCGTCGAAGTATGGCTATGCAAGCTAATGAACTCACGGCCTGTATTCAATATCAGGTGAGCGCTCTCATTGGTATGGCAGATATTGTTGGCACTACTGTAGATTATGTAAAGCCCCACGGTGCTTTATACAACGACATGATGAAAGATGCCGACGTACGCAAAACGGTCATGAAGAGCGTTGTTGTTATAGGGCAGGGTAAAATTCCTCTCATGGTTCAGGCAACCTCACAAAACGATTTGATTTATGATGAAGCGCAGGCGCTTGGCTTGAGTCTTTTGTTTGAAGCATTTTCAGATAGACGCTACACAGACGACGGGCTTCTGCAGTCTCGTCACATACCCGGTGCAGTGTTGCATGAACAAGAAGCATTAGAACAAGCTAAACAACTCATCGAACATCACTCAGTCACTACCGCATCGGGAGCGACACTGCATTTACAGGCCGATAGCTTGTGCGTGCATGGCGATACTGCCGGTGCTGTAGATATAGCTCGGCAAATAAGAGCCTTTCTTTGAGCAAAATAAGGATATCTTCATGCAACCCTTTAGCAGTATAAGGCAGCTTGTTCCGGTAGGTGCAGATGCCATTATGTTGTATTTTTCCGGTGACTCTCTAGAGCAGGCAAACTCTGCCTGTCAGCAGTGGTTACACATGCTGGACAGCTTTGCATCAAAAGCGGGTAACTCTTGGGTTGTTGAGTGCGTGCCTTCCTACGACAGTTTGCTTATTGTTTTCGATATAGAACAGGTTGATAGCCATTTTGTTTATCATTCACTTCAACAGTGGCAAACGCGATTACATAACCAAAACAATGACGGTTATCAAAAAGCGATTAAGCGACATACACTGCCAGTTTGGTATGGCGCCAAGGCAGCGAACGACTTAGACGAAGTGAGTCGTAAAACATCACTTCAGAAAGAGGATATCATAGCGCTCCACACCAGCATGGAGTTCAAAGTCTATGCCGTTGGGTTCGCACCTGGTTTTGCGTATATGGGAGAACTTCCAAAAGCGTTACAATGTGCAAGGCTAGCTTCACCAAGAAAGAAAGTTCCCAAAGGGGCTGTAGCAATTGCCGACCGTCAAACGGCCGTATATCCCAGTGATTCTCCTGGCGGGTGGAATTTATTGGGCTTATGCCCTGTACCCATGGTCGGCGAGAATAATATTCCCTTACTCAGTGCGGGCGATATCGTTACTTTTAGCTCTATAACAGAAAGTGAGTTTGTTAATTATCATGCAGGTTGAAGTTATCTCTAAGGGCCTTTTCAGCCTCATTGTTGATGAAGGAAGAAAAGGCAAGCAGCGCCAGGGCTTTTCTCAGTCGGGTCCAATGGATACGATTGCTTTCCATTGGGCAAATTTTCTCGCTCACAATGAAGATAATACGCCCTGTTTAGAGATTATGGGAAACATGTCTTTGCGTTTCAGCGAGGCCTGCGTGATCGCTGCCACAGGAAGGCAAGTAAAGCTGAAGGTAAACGGTAGCGAACAGCCCGTCTACAGAACCACATTTGTGGAAAAAAATGACATTGTTGATGTCTCTAGTGAGTGTTTGGGCTGCAAAGTTTATTTAAGTATTTTAGGCCAATGGCAAGTATCTAAGAGTGCTGGCAGTGCCTGCACAGTGGTGCGTGAGTCGCTTGGTGGTATTCATGGAAATGGACAAGTGCTGCAAGATTCAGATGTTATTGAAATTGTTTCTATCGCAGAACTAAATTTTAAAAACCTCAATTTAAGAGAGCTACCGGTAGAAAAGCGTTTCAATTACCAAGCAAACACTCCTTTTAAAGTAATAAAGGGTTATCAAGAAGCCTTTTTTAGCGACGTATGTAAACGGATTTTCACTAATAGTATCTATACGGTTAGCCCGTCGATAGATAGAATGGGGTATCGATTAACGGGAGAGGGTGTAGCGTCATCTTTAAGCACCATGCGCTCTGAAGCTATTCATATCGGTGCTATACAAGTGCCTCCCGATGGGCAACCAATAATTATGATGCGAGATAGACAGACGTTGGGAGGATATCCAAAACTAGGCTGTTTAAACCCGCTTGACGTAAGTCGCTTGGCGCAGCAAGTGCCCGGCGAGCAAATCTCTTTTGTTTTTCAAGATAACGAAGAGGCTAGGGCATCGGTGTTGTTGTTCCAACGGCAACTGCATCAATTAAAAAGAGAATTAGCATGACAATTGCATTTTTAAATGGTGAATACCTTCCCCTCAGCGAAGCCAGAATTTCCCCAATGGACAGAGGCTTCTTGTTCGGTGACGGTATTTACGAAGTCATTCCTACCTATGCCGGGCAGCCGGTTGGCTTGAGCGGACATCTTACCCGACTGGCCAATGGTTTATCTGCTATCGAGATTGAAAACCCGTTCGATAATGTGCAATGGAAAGCTATTGTTCTTGAGTTAGCAGGAAAGAACGCTGATTTTATAGAGAGTAAGAATATTGGCGTGTACTTTCACGTGAGCCGTGGCACAGACGCTAAACGCCATCATGCTTATGCTCGCAATATCTCGCCTACCGTATTTGCATTTGCCTTTGAGATACCGCCACCACAACCCGAAGCTAAAGGTGATGTAAAAGGCTTTAAGGTAGCGCTAGAGGAAGACAAGCGGTGGCAGCGTTGCCATATAAAGTCTACGTCTTTACTAGGCAACGTTATGCATTACCAGACAGGCGTCAAGGCTGGGGTGGATGAAACTATCTTATTTAACCAGCAAGGGCTGATAACCGAGGCCAGTTCATGCAACGTTTTTATGGTAAAAAATGGCATTATCACTACACCACCTTTAAATAACGAGTTACTACCGGGTATCACTCGACAAATCGCAATTGAGGCTTTTAAGCGCGCTCAACTGCCCGTTGAAGAAGATTGGTTTTCCAAGGAAGCGTTGCTAGAAGCTGACGAAGTTTGGCTTACGTCGTCTAGTAAAGAAGTTGCCCCAGTTATAGAAGTAGGTGGACATATTATTGGCGAAGGTAATGCAGGCGACATGTGGGAAAAAGCGATTAAGGCTTATCATGCCTATAAGTTTATTGCCTAACATGCTTCTATATTAAGTATACCTTTATGTAAGCAGCGGCGACCTTTTTAACAGCCTGTATGAGGTTTGAATAAAAGAGCTGAGCACTAAAACACAAAAAAAACCTGCCAATCAGCAGGTTTTTTTGTAATTATTCTCTAGCGCTTTAGCGCTCTGGCTAATTAGTACTGTAGCCGCGACTGAAGGGGGACGCTTAATCTACAGCGTCACAATTTCCGTCTGTACATTCGCCATACAGATAAAGACTATGGTGCGTAAGTTTGATGTTGTGCTGCTTTGCAACCATCTCTTGTCGTTGCTCTATAACGTCGTCCTCAAACTCAATGACTTTTCCACACTTCAAGCACACTAGATGATCGTGATGGTCTTTGTGGCTTATTTCAAAAACCGATTTTCCGCCTTCGAAGTGATGTCTATTGAGAATACCTGCATCGTCGAACTGATTGAGAACTCGGTACACAGTGGCAAGACCAATCTCTTCGTCTTGATCTATCAAAATCTTGTACACATCTTCCGCACTTATGTGTTGATTATTTGGGTCTTGCAGAATTTGTAAAATTTTAAGGCGAGGTAGGGTGACTTTTAGCCCAGCTCTTTTCAATTCTTTGTTTTGATCCATTACAACCTACTGAGAAAGTGTGAAAAACATTTGCACGTATTATAGGTAACTTGATGGGATTTTAAAGTAAAACTGCGGTTTCTTTAAGTCAGCGAACGATTTTTGCACAGTAGGGAAATAAAAGTAATTCTCAGGATGAACCACGAGGGGATAAACTTTGTTGAGATCATGAAATAAGTGTCGGATAAAAAACGCAAATATGTAAAAAAGATATAAACTTTTGGTGCATTGAATTTACATGCTGTTAAACTAGAATTGTAAGACTATTGTGACACTCCTTGCTTTTGTAGGGGGTATTCGTTGGATTCTATTATGCAGTTAACAATAATAAATAAAATAACATTAGGCTTCGGTCTTTTTGGGTGCTTACTCTTATTCACCAGTGTCTTATCCTACTTCGGACTCAACGATATACGCAAATCTGCAGAAGATGTTGTTGAGCGCAAAATGCCAGAGCAAACCAGTATGGTGAGGGTAAAGACGGAAATTCTATCTTTATCTGTTATTACCGCTAACGGTTTTTACGTTGAAAACGCAACCGCATTTGAAAAAAACAAAGCGTTGTTCGATGAGTTATCTGTAGAGTTCACAGAAGATCTCAATAACCTCAAAGCACTGATGCCGTCTAATAAAGACGCCCAGAAAGCCATAGCAGACAGTCTTTATTATGTAGAAAGCAGCAACAACATGTATGCCGCTATAAAATCACGCATTCAAATCGAGTCTCAGCTTCAAAATCAACTTGAGCAAGTTCTTATGACGGCCGATGAGGCAAGTGCACTCATGTTAGATTTGTCGTATATAGATTCTGACGACCCTGGAATTGAAACTCTTATTGGCGCTGGTACTGCAATCGATAATAAGCTCCTGACAATGAACGATTCATTTATCGAGCTAGCGGGGTCAAATCGCTCTGAGGAAAGCTTGGGAATTATTGATGACTTGAACTATCAGCTTAGTAACCTGCAGGTAGATAAAGATTATATTAATCGCTTAGCCTCTAGCATTGACGATGGCGGTACGGTAAGCGCATTTAACGAGCAATACGACGCCTTGCTTGTAGCGGTAGACAAGCTTACCGATTTGCAAAAACAGAAGCTCGACAGCATTGAAAAAACCATCTCCGAAAGGGCCAACGCCAATGCATCGCTCAATACAGCACTAGAAGACATAAACAACTTATTTAAGCGGGTTCAGTCTCAAGCGCTAAGCGGACAAAATGCCATTTTAGAATCGGTTCAAACCAACCTTGTTAAAAATACCGTTGTGGCTATTTTTGGATTGATAACAGCAATAGTGCTTGCGGTGGTAGTGACGCGCAGCATATCAAAGCCTTTGGGGCGCATTAATCGCGGTTTGAGTTTGTTGAGCAAAGGCGATCTAAGTCAAAAGTTATCAGAAGAGGGTAACGATGAGTTTTCCGCACTATCTGCCAAAGTAAATAGCCTTACAGATAGCTTGAGAGAGCTTGTTGGCAATATTTTAGAGCAGGAAAAGCGCTTAATTGAAATAGCCAAAGAAAGCGTAGAGCTTGGAGACAAGAGCCTTGCCGACGTTGATGAGCAAAGAGAGCAAGTAACGGTAACGTCTACCAATACGCTTAACGTTCAAGATAAAAGCCGTAGTAACCTGAAGCAAATCAATCAGGCCATGGAAGCGTTACGCAATATTACAAAGCAAAGCCAGGATATTGGACACTTGGTAGAGCGCAACCGTCTGCAAGTGGATAATCAAGCGAAACAGGCAGAGTCGTCAGCACAAATTATTGGGCGTCTAGATGAGAACTCCCGTTCTATTGGTAGCATTCTTGATGTTATTAAAACCATTGCAGAACAAACAAATTTGTTGGCGCTCAATGCTGCTATTGAAGCGGCAAGGGCGGGGGAGCAAGGTCGCGGATTCGCTGTTGTTGCTGATGAGGTTAGAACGTTAGCAAATAGAACCCATGATTCAACAGAAGAAATTGAGCAGATGATTGGGAATTTACAAAAAGATGCTGCTGAAGCCGTTAAAGCCATCAAGTTTGGAAGAGAGCAAGCCAGAGATGGCGTTGAAATAACCCATCAGGTTGCTGAGCAGGTAAGAAATATTCGCGAAATAATAGAGCAGTTGAGCAATATTAACGAGCATATTGTCACCGACACAGAGCAACAAGACGTGCTGCTTGCCGATGTTGCAGAAAGCTTGAATACCATAGTGAACTTAGCCGACTCCAGTGCCCAAAGTACACGGCAGTCTAACGAGTCTACAATGAAGCTCGATGCACAAACAGAAAGTTTACGAAAAGCGGTAGAGCGCTTTCAGCTGTAACAAAAAACCGCTCAAATGAGCGGTTTTAGTATCTTGAAGGGCGTTATTATAAACGTTATGCAAGCTCTGCTAGACAAAGCTCATCATGTATTTGTTTACACCAAGCCTTAACGCGTGAGTCTGTTAACTCAGGCTGTCTATCTTCATCAATGCCTAGACCGACAAAATGATTGTCGTCTGCTAAGCCCTTAGATGCTTCAAAGTCGTAGCCATCGGTAGACCATTGACCAACAAGGATAGCCCCTTTCGCTTCTACTATATCGCGAACCATGCCCATGGCATCAAGGAAATACTCAGCGTAATCTTCTTGATCGCCGCAGCCAAAAATAGCTACAAGCTTGTCGTTAAAGTCGATATTTTCAAGCTCTGGGAAGAAGTCATCCCAGTCGCATTGCGCTTCACCATAATACCAAGTTGGTATGCCAAAAATCAGTAGATCAAATTCGGCAATGTCCTCTTTACTACTTTTAGCAATATCTTTAACGTCAATGAGTTGCTTACCTAATTCTTTTTGAATCATCTTCGCGACATGCTCGGTGTTACCCGTGTCGCTACCAAAAAATAGGCCAACGCTCGCCATATCAAACCTCTATTAATCGTTACTGTCTATTTAAACGCCTGAATTAAGCCAGAACCATTCGATGATACCCTTGGCTAGAAACCCAATAGCACCTAGACCAAGCACACCGTAGGTTACTACTCTGCCAATGAGAGGAACATCGTTCTTACGCAGCACATCATGAACGGCAAACCCCATCAACCCAAAAAGAATTGCAAGGCCGCCATACAACATAATGGACTCAATTAGTTCGTAGTTTTCTGCAAGCATAGTGTCGTTTATCAAAAATTTCTGGCGCAACTATACCACAGTATCTAAGTGTGTGAGAGACCCAAATATTCAAAAAAATGTAATAGTGCGCAATGCTTTAACCGCTGTAAGTTGTCTCAGCGATGTTTTTAAAACTGTGTTTCAAAAATCCAACGATTCTGTGACATTGATTTTACAAGGCCACTCTATAAAACCCTTTCTACCACGGCGTTAAAAACAGAGGGCTTTTCTGCGTGTAGCCAGTGCCCAACACCATCAATGATATGCGCTTTTGCGTTCGGAAAATAGCGAGCTATATCGTCTTTATATTCGCTGATAATATAGTCGGATTTCGCTCCTTTAATAAATAATGTTGTGCCTGTAAATTGACTGTCTACCGGTTGCCAGTTGATTATCTTAGGGTAACTCTGAATTAGGCCTTTTAGGTTAAACTTCCACGCCCAATCGCCATTCTCTTTTCGATATAAACTTTTAAGCAGAAACTGTCTCACCCCAGCTTCTTTGATAACCGTAGCCATGGCGCTATCAGCATCTTTTCTAGTGGTTAAGGAAGTGAGATCTACCGCATTTAACCCGTCGAATATAGTTTGATGTCTGTGGGAGTAGGCTACCGGTGCAATGTCAGCAACAATTAAATGACTCACACAAGTAGGGTACTTGAGCGCTAATTTCATAGCCACTTTGCCCCCAAGGGAATGGCCTAGAATTGCAAATGTTTTCACCGATATTTGATCGGCTATTTGTTTTACCGCCTCGGCTGCCGTTTCAATATCAAAGCCGTCTGTCCATTCAGATTCACCGTGATCTGGCAAATCAATGCTCACAATATTATGTTTGGCTTCGAAATGACGCTTAACAATGGCTAAATTGTCAGCGCTTCCAAACAGGCCGTGAATCAGAAAAAGCCATGAGTCTGAATGTTCGCAAGGAGTTAGTTTATAGTTAAGTTCCACACAATTTCCAATGTTACGAATATAGTCTAAATTATCAACGGGCCATAATTGCAAGTAGGCCGAGATATTAAAAAGATAAAAGCCTGCAGAGCAGGCTAAAATTGATAACGTTTTAATTTATCGAAAAGTTATCGAGGCTTTGACCACCATCGAGTGCCTCTTTATACACTCTGGGCATTCTACCAATGCCTGTCCAAGGGTGCTCTACACCATTGCTGTCTACAAGCTTGTATTTGATGGGACGCTTTTTACCTGTCTTTTTACCTGAGTCTTCTGTTAAAGCCTTTAGGTCATCAACATCAAGACCGGCTTCTTCCATCTGCCGTTTTATTGCAGCCAGTTTTTCTCTTTTTTCTTGGGCTTCTTTTTCTTCTTCAAGGGCTTTTTCTTTACGCTTATCTATAATATTGGATAACTTTTCTTGAACTGATTCAAGTTCACCAATACTTAATTCCTTAATCGCGCCTTGTAAACGTCTTCCGTGGGTTAAAATATCTAAAAATTCACTCATTTATTAACCTTAATACGTTGAAGATAATATGTAGAATATACGTTATGAATTTAGTTCACTAAACATTGTAATTTGACAGCGGTATTTTGCATATTCTTTGTAAAGTATACTACGAAAATTAAAATGAGCAGATTAGAATTCTCAAAATTAAGCGGTTTTCTGTAAATGAAATGCCTATAAAAAATAGGTGTGCAGGAGAAAAAGTAGAGTAAAGAGGAAAGAGTAAAGAGTAATTGAGAACGGCTGTATTAAAAAATAATGAAAATAGAAATCGCAAATTCAGCGTGCAAATTTGGTCTTAAAATGTCCGTACATTTTGTCGTGTCACCTTGATGTAAAACCACTATACCTGCGGTAACACGCTGCGATTACGAACATTTTAAGTTTCGCTGAGTGGGTAAGTATCTATGCACAATGGTATTGATTAAAAAAAAGCGGGCGCTTATAAAAAAAGCTGCCCACTTTTATTGCTATTTCGTTTGTTAAGCAATAGTGGCTTTCATTCAAACAAAGACTAAAGCCACCCATGCATATTTCAGCCTTTACATATTGGGGTAATTTGGTCCACCTGCACCTTCTGGTACTACCCATCTAATGTTTTGACTAGGATCCTTGATGTCACACGTTTTACAGTGTACGCAGTTTTGTGCGTTAATTTGAAAACGCTTTTCACCCTCATCCTCAATTACTTCATAAACGCCGGCAGGGCAGTAACGCTGAGCAGGCTCCGCATATTTCGGTAAGTTTATTTGGATAGGAATTGAAGGATCTTTTAACTGTAAATGACAGGGCTGATCTTCTTCATGATTCGTGTTAGATAAGAATACAGAAGAGAGTTTATCAAAGCTTAGTACGCCATCGGGTTTGGGGTAATTAATTTCCTGCGTGTTACTCGCTTCTTTTAACTGAGCATAATCTTTATGCTCATCTTTCATGGTAAAGAATAAATTACCGTTGAAGAAGTTTTGCTCTAGGGTATTGAATGCACCACCCCAGAAATTACCCAGCTTATGAATAGCAGGACCAAAGTTTCGAGAACGGAACAGTTCGTCGTAAACCCAAGAAGATTTAAATTTCTCGGTGAAGCTATTTAGCTCTTTTACCGGAGATTCGCTGTTTTCCTGAATCGCCTCAAAAATGCTTTCTGCTGCAAGCATGCCCGACTTCATCGCAGTATGATTACCCTTAATTTTTGCAAAATTGAGAGTACCTGCGTTACATCCAACCAGCAAACCACCTGGGAAGGTCATTTTAGGTAATGAGTTAAAACCGCCTTTTGCAATTGCGCGAGCACCATAAGATACCCTTTTACCGCCTTCCAAATATTGCTTAAAGACAGGGTGATGTTTAAGTCTTTGGAATTCGTCAAATGGACTTAGATACGGATTGTCGTAATTTAAATCTACAATGAGCCCCACGAACACCTGATTATCTTCGGCGTGATACATGTAGCTTCCGCCAGTAGCCTCATCGAGTGGCCACCCTGCGCTGTGAACAACGAGTCCAGGCTGATGTTTCGCTGGGTCTATATCCCAAATTTCTTTAAAGCCTATTGCATAGTGCTGCGGAGAGCTGTCTTTATCCAAGTTGAATTTAGAAATGAGCTCTTTGCCGAGGTGTCCTCTGCAGCCCTCTGCGAAAACAGTGTACTTTGCTCTTAGCTCCATACCTGGCATGTAGCCATCTTTTTGCTCACCATTTTCTCCAACACCCATATCGCCGGTAATAACACCGCCAACACTGCCGTCTTCGTTATAAATAACATCTGCAGCTGCAAAGCCAGGGAATACTTCAACACCTAGTTGTTCGGCTTGTTCTGCAAGCCATCGACAAACATTACCCATAGACACAATGTAATTACCGTCGTTGTGCATAGTTTTAGGTGTAATACCGTTGGGTAGCTTTTTAGCCGAGTTCTCATCATTTAAAAGATAAATGTGGTCTTCGGTAACTGGGGTGTTGAGCGGTGCACCCTTTTCCTTCCAATCAGGAAACAGTTCATTAATAGCGCGAGGTTCAAAAACGGCGCCGGAGAGAATATGTGCACCCACCTCGGAGCCTTTTTCGACTACGCAAACCATCAGTTCTTGGTCGTTCTCGTTGGCAAGCTGCATTAGCTTGCAAGCAGTTGATAATCCAGCTGGGCCGGCACCGACGATGACTACGTCAAACTCCATCGATTCTCGTTCCACGGGAGGCTCCTTATGTTTGTATTTTTATAGTGCACTATTGATGAAACAAATAATGCTTTGTGTCAAAAACATGTAAATTAAATGTCGTTCTGCAAGGTAATCTAGGTTGACGTTTACGTCAACAGTAAGTACATTGCACAGCAGTTTACGTTAACGTTAAGTGAAAACGCATTTTATGCGATCGTAAACGTAGTGTTAACGTCTTTTTCAAGCTAGCCTTGTAAAAACGGACGTTCCACGGTTTCTTTTTTAACGTAAAACACGTATTAAAGTTTCAAAAAGCGTGGTGAAGTAATACGTTTTTAATTTTTAATAGATAATTATTAGTGAAACGTAATAGACACCGACGAACTCTATAATTGAGGTAATTATGAAAATACTCGTACCGGTCAAACGCGCGATCGATTACAACGTTAAGGTAAGAGTGAAGGCCGACGAATCTGGCGTAGACCTTACAAATGCAAAAATGGCCATAAACCCATTTTGCGAAATAGCGGTTGAAGAAGCGGTTAGACTTAAAGAAAAAGGCGTAGCCACTGAAATTGTTGTTGTCTCAATAGGTGACAAGAGCTGCCAAGAACAAATTCGTACTGCGCTAGCACTCGGTGCTGATCGCGGTATTCAAATAGACACCGACCAAAACCTTGATTCATTGCAAGTTGCTAAGCTTCTAGCGAAAGTGGTCGAAGAAGAAGCACCTCAACTTGTTATCTTAGGTAAGCAGAGTATCGACTCTGACAACAATCAGACTGGACAAATGCTCGCGGCATTAACCGGCATGCCTCAAGGAACATTCGCATCTGAGGTTACTGTTGATGGCGAGAAGGTGAATGTTACCCGTGAAATCGACGGCGGCCTTCAAACAATTGCACTTTCTCTCCCAGCAGTTGTTACTACCGATTTGCGCCTGAATGAACCTCGCTATGCATCGCTTCCAAATATTATGAAAGCGAAACGCAAGCCACTAGACGTGAAAGCTGCAGCAGATTTTGGCGTCGAATTGGCGTCTAATGTGAAAGTACTTAAAGTAACGCCTCCACCTCAGCGCGAGGGCGGTATTAAAGTAGCAGACGTTGCCGAGTTAGTAGACAAACTTAAAAATGAAGCGAAGGTGATCTCATGACAGTACTTGTATACGCAGAACACGATAATGCGAGTCTAAAAACTGAAACCAATAAGCTAGTGCATGCTGCAAAGCAAATGGGCGGCGACATTCATGTATTGGTAGCAGGTGAAGGCTGTCAGGCTGTTGCTGATGCAGCGGCGCAAGTAGATGGCGTTACCAAAGTATTGCTTGCCGATAACGCTGTTTATAAATACCAGTTAGCAGAAAATGTTGCTGACCTAGTGTTAGAACTATCTGGCGATTATTCACACGTGATTGCAGCAGCAACGACGACGGGTAAAAACTTTATGCCTCGTGTTGCAGCTTTATTAGATGTTGCGCAAATTTCGGATATTATTGGCGTGGAAAGTGAAGACACTTTCATCCGTCCAATTTATGCGGGTAATGCTATAGCTACAGTACAATCAAGCGACGCAACAAAGGTTATCACAGTACGTGCTGCCTCTTTTGATGCTGCGCCAACTGGCAACAGTGCCGACGTTGCTGGTATCGACGTAGTTAAAGCGAACGATAAGTCAGATTTTGTTTCAGAAGAGCTGACAGAGTCAGAGCGACCAGAGCTAACTGCTGCTGAAGTGGTCATTTCTGGCGGGCGCGGAATGCAAAATGGCGAGAACTTTAAACTTCTTGAGGGTATTGCAGATAAGCTGGGCGCAGCAATGGGCGCGTCTCGCGCCGCGGTTGACGCTGGCTTTGTACCTAACGACATGCAAGTTGGACAGACGGGTAAAATTGTTGCTCCTCAATTGTACATTGCGGTAGGTATATCTGGTGCAATCCAACATCTTGCTGGTATGAAAGACTCAAAAGTTATTGTTGCTATCAACAAAGACGAAGAAGCGCCTATTTTCCAAGTTGCCGATTACGGCTTAGTGGGTGATTTGTTTGATGTGCTTCCAGAATTGGAAAGCGCGATTTAAAACATAAATCGACGTTGGAAACCGCGAGATAAATAAAAAGGGCTGCCAATAGGCAGCCCTTTTTGTAGGGAATCTGTAATTATTGTTTTAGGTGTCTTAGCCGTGGCCTAGACGCGAACAACTGAATTTTCTTCAAAACTTACGGGCGAGCGCTTATATGCGTCAGCTTCCCAGTCGTTTTCCCAAGTTTGGCCGTCGATAAGATAGCGGAATTGGTATTCAGCATCTTTTTCTAAATTAACGGTTAGGGTGAAGTCTCCACTTTTTAGCTTTTTCATTGAAAGGGGTTTGTCGTCCCAACCAGTAAAATCACCGTAAAGCTCAGCGTTTTTCGCTTCTCCTGCTGCTTCCGCATTCAGTCGAAATGTCACTTTGCACACAGGCTTCGATTTAAGGTATTGTTTCTTAAGACTCATGATGTGTTTCTCTTCAACGTAGCGAAAATATTATTTTTTAGAAGAAATTGATTTCTTCTAAGCTCATTCTCTCTTGAGCGAATAAATAATCACCGATATTTGAAACTTTTTCAATCATACTTTTTGTCACCTGGGCTGGATTTTTACTGCTTTTGATTAGTGGGGAAGAGAAAGTTTTTATAAGAAATACATAAAATCTAACAATCTAAATGGAGCAAAATCGTCGAAAAATCAGTACACTTGGATTTACAAAATAATAAATAAAATGGCTTGATTCAAAAGCCTGAAAATAGTTTTCCTAGGGATAGTAAATGAAAGACTCTGTGTTGAAAAAAAGTGGTATACCACTTGCCATAGTGTGTGTTGCCGTCGTTGCTGCTGTAATAATGATAAGTGCTAAGAAACCGCCTGAACAAGTTCCTGTTGAAATACCGGCCTTCCTTGTTGACGCGAAAGAAGTGTCTTCCGAATCAATCAGCTTTGTTGTTGAGTCTCAGGGTAACGTGGTTCCCAAACATCAAACTTCATTGAGTGCACAGGTCAGTGGGCAGGTAGTTAGCTTGTCAGATAACTTTGTTGTAGGCGGAACCTTCAATAAGGGCGACGTACTAGCGGTTTTAGAACAGGAAGATTACAAAACTGATGTGAAACTTGCCGAGGCCGAACTTGCGCAAGCGCAAGCTGCTTTGCAAGAAGAGATTGCGCGGGGTAAGGTTGCGGAACAGGAGTACCGCTCAGTTCGAAACTCAACACCGCCGGAGCTGGGTTTACGCAAGCCTCAACTCGCAAAAGAGCAAGCGAATGTTAAAGCCGCTGAAGCAAAGTTAGAGCGCGCAAAGCGTAACCTTGAGCGCACGAATATTAAAGCGCCTTACAATGGTATCGTTGTTGAACGAAGTATCGATTTGGGGCAGTTCGTTGCAATGGGAACGCCTATCGGCATGATATATTCAACCGATACTGCAGAGGTTAGGTTGCCTATCACCGATGGCGATCTCAGATTTATCGATATCGCAAACCAATTTTCTGATGGCGGTGAAGTAACCCTACAAGCCATAGCAGGAGGTATTAAGCGCACTTGGACAGGGCGCTTGGTGAGAACCGAAGGTATTTTAGACACCGGAAGCCGTGTGGTATTTGCTGTAGTAGAAGTAGAAAAGCCTTATCAATTAATTGAAAACCGCGATGCGCCTTTGCGCTTCGGTCAATTTGTTGAGGCTCAAATTACGTCAGGTAAAAAAGAAGCATTAATTGCTTTACCGCGAAATATTCTTCGCCTCGATAATACGGTACTCACGGTAAACGAAAACCGAGAGATAGAAATTGTGCCCGTTGATGTTACCAGAACAACCGCAGAAGAAGTTTATATAGATGGCGGATTGCGCGAGGGGGCATTGGTAGTTACTAGTGCGGTTCCAAATCCCTATAACGGTATGAAGGTAAGGCTGCCGGGTGATGAGGTTGAGCTGGCTGAAGAAGCTACGTCAGATCGAGGCAAAGATACAAAAGAAATCGGTTCCGATTCTGCTAATTCTTCTAAAGGTGACAACTAATGAGTCGCATAGATACAAATAGCGGTTTAATCGCGTGGTTTGCACGCAACAATGTGGCATCAAATTTATTGATGTGGCTACTAATTGTTGGAGGATTATTCAGCGCATTTAGCATACAAAAACAAGTATTCCCCAGTTTTGAAATAGATGTCGTCAATGTTCGAGTGCCTTATTTGGGGGCAGCGCCTCAAGAAGTTGAAGAGGGCGTGCTGCTAAAAATAGAAGAGGCTGTGAAAGAGCTTGAGGGAATAAAACAACTCAATGCCACTGCTGTAGAGGGAATGGGTACAGTTAGCATTCAAGTTGAAGAAGGCTATGACGTTAAGTCGCTCCTCGATGAAGTAAAAGTGCAGGTTGATGCTATTCCTAGTTTTCCTGCCGATACTGAAAAACCAGTCATCTACAGACAAAAAATTCAACAAGACGTCATTTGGGTTTCAGTATACGGCGATGCCACAGAGCGTGAGTTAAAAGAATTTGCAAAAGACTTGCGCGACGATATCGCTAACCTACCAGGTATCTCAAGCGTACAAGTTGTGGGCGCCAGAGATTACGAAATATCAATAGAGTTGTCTGAATCAGATTTACAAAAGTACAACCTTACTTTTTCTGATGTTGTTGCCCGACTTAGTCAGTCGAGTGTGGATTTGCCGGGCGGTTCAATTCGCACAGAAAACGGCGATATTCTTCTAAGAACCAAAGGACAAGCCTACACCGGTTGGGACTTTTCACAAATTATACTGGTATCAAACAGCAACGGCACGCGTGTAACACTTGGCGACGTTGCCTATATCAACGATGGTTTTATTGAAAACAATCAATATGCACTGTTTGATGGAAAAGACGCAGTAAGTTTGCGCGTAAGAGCAGTGGGCGATCAAAATGCCTTAGAAATTTCTGAACAAGTTAATCGGTATATCGACAAAGAAAAAGAGACATTTCCAGCGCACATTACAGCAGACACTTGGGGAGACAGTTCTTTTTACCTCGCTGATAGATTGAACATGATGCTGGAGAATATGTTTTTCGGTGCGTTGTTAGTGTTTTTGGTCTTATCACTGTTTCTGAAAATTAAACTGGCGTTTTGGGTGATTGTAGGTTTGCCAGTGTGCTTTTTAGGCACCTTACTAGTAATGCCCCTTGATATGGTTGGCGTGTCAATCAACATGTTAAGTTTGTTTGCCTTTATTCTTGTTCTGGGAATTGTAGTAGATGACGCTATTATTATGGGCGAATCGGCCTATTCGGAGATAGACGCTAAGGGCCATAGCGCCGACAACGTAATAGCAGGTGTTAAGAAAGTAGCTATGCCTGCGACCTTTGGTGTTTTAACCACTATTGCCGCATTTTCACCAATGCTGATGGTGTCTGGACCCTTTGGTATTATATGGAAATCCATTGGCATGGTGGTTGTTGTATGCCTGATTTTCTCCCTCATTGAGTCTAAGCTTATTTTGCCTGCGCACTTGGTGCATATGAAGTTAAAGCCGTACGACCCAGCAAAAGCTAATAAATTCCAACGCTTTAGAGATTTTTTTAGCGAAGGCATTAAGAAGTTTATCCATAACACTTACGCGCCATTTTTAGCGAAAGCAGTAAAAAATCGCTACACAACCGTGGCTATATTCTTAGCTATGCTCATCTTAACCATCGGGTTATTCGGCGGTGGTATTGTCAGGTTTGTATTTTTCCCAAGTATTCCAAGCGACTTTATGTCAGCAAGTTTTGAATTAGAGCCTGGCTCTTCGCTTGCGCAGCGAGACCGTGTTCTTGACACGCTTCGCGATGCAATGCAGCGAATGGATGAAAAAGTGGCAGAGGAAACCGGCGGTAATGTAATTAAACATGCCATGACCTTTAATAATGGTAACCTTGGCGGTGAGATATTCGCTGAGCTAACAAAAGGCGAAACCCGCAGTCTCTCAGACTTTGATATTCAAGAGCGCTGGCGGGAAGAGATTCCTGAAATTCCAGGCGTGAAAACCTTTAGCATAAGCTCTCCAGGAGGCCCTGGTGGGGGAGCCGACCTAAGCTTCGAATTTAGCTCTAGCGATATTAATGCGCTTCGCGCCATTACCGATGAAATAAAAGAAGTTCTTGATACCTACGAAGGTGTTACCGACATCAACGATACCTTCTCTGGTGGTAGCGATGAAATACAGCTGGCACTTAAGCCACAAGCAGATGCGTTGGGAATTTCGCTTCAACAGTTAGGACAACAAGTTCGTTTTGGATTTTACGGCGCTCAGGTACAGCGTATCCAGCGCGATGATGAAGAAATCAAAGTCATGGTGCGTTATCCAAAATCTGAACGCAGCTCTATTGAGCACCTTGAAAATATGCGCGTAAGAGCGCCTAACGGACAAGAGATCCCCTTCGAACAGGTTGCAACTTTTAGTTTGGGGCAAGGCTTCGATTCAATCATAAGGGTAGACGGAAAACGCTCAGTAACCATTACCGGAGTGGTAGATAAGGCGCTAATGGACCCGTCAGAGGTTACCTATGACGTGATAGACAATGTTATGCCAGACTTACTTGCTCGCTATCCCAACGTTGAATTTAAACTACAGGGCAACTCCAAAGAGCAGGCTGATGCTATGTTTAGCTTTATGCAAGGCTTACTGTTTGCATTATTTGCCATATACACCCTGCTGGCTATTCCACTTCGCTCTTATAGCCAGCCGCTTATCATTATGTCGGTGATACCTTTTGGTGTAGTAGGTGCCATTGTAGGTCACTTAGTACTTGGCATGGCCGTTAGCGTATTGTCTATTTGCGGAATCATTGCGCTGTCGGGTGTTGTGGTTAACGACAGCCTCATTATGGTTGATTTTGTAAACCGAGCGAGAAAGGAGGGCCTATCACTGATGGATGCTGCAATAAGTGCCGGTACACAGCGTTTTAGGGCCATCATTCTTACATCACTCACTACCTTTATGGGGCTAATGCCAATTGTATTTGAACGTAGCCTACAGGCGCAGCTCGTCATACCCATGGCGATTTCACTGGCGTTTGGTATTTTGTTTGCTACTGTTATTACACTGCTTCTTGTGCCAGCGCTTTACTTAATTCTTAACGATATAAAGACGGTCTTTACAAACAAAAGTAAAGATATGAATAACGCGACAAGCAGTAATTCTGAAATTGAAAATGCAGGCTGATGTGAGGTTTTGAGTTTCTAAGGAGAGTAATTTGAAAACTAAAATAATGCGTTCGTTCGTTCTGATACTAGCTACTAGTGCTGTTGTTGCATGTAATTCAGCTTATAAAACCGATACGGCAAGCGATTCAAAAGCGTCAGGTTCAAGCATACAAGAAGCACGCCCTAGTTCAAGTGCAGTGCTCCCTGCTATATCGGCTTACCCTGCTACGAGAACGGTTGATCAGGTTGATAACTATCACGGGGTGAGTGTTAGCGACCCTTACCGTTGGTTAGAAGCTCAAAATGAGCCTGAAGTGAAAGAGTGGGTTGATGCACAAAATGCGTTAGCGAAACCGCTATTGAGTGAGTTACCCTCTCACGAACGCTATACAGAGCGCTTAACTGCACTGGGAGATTACGAAAGTACTCTACGCCTTTCATGGTCAACTCTAGGATATTTTATACCTACAATAATGGGCTACAAAATCAGTATGTAATGTATGTGTCGAGCGAAGAGAAAAGAGAAGGAAACTTTGAAGTACTTATCGACCCTAACACCTTAAGTGATGATGGCACAGTTTCTATGGCGTATACCGAGGTGAGTCCTAAAGCAGGCTATCTTGCCTATATGCTTTCTGATGGTGGTAGTGACTGGAGCACAGTTCACGTACGTGACGTAAACACAAAGCAAGATACTAACGATATTTTAAGCGGTGTGAAGTTTACTAATATCGCTTGGCTGCCCGACGAAACGGGTTTTTACTATTCTCGCTATCCAAAAGATGAAAACGGCGAGTATGACGATAGCAAAACGGTATCGATTTACTTTCATCAATTAGGTACTGAACAGCGCGAAGATAAACTTGTTTTTAAATTTGACGATAAACCAACGTGGGAGCCATATCCAGCGGTTATACAAGATGGTGAAACACTGCTTATTTCTGTGTTTGAAGGATATGAGTCGAATGGCGTCTATGCAAAATCGTTGACTGAACAGGGGCCTCTATTACCTATTTTTGATAAATGGGATGGCTTGTATGAACTTATTGGTGAAGAGGATAATAAACTCTTCTTCTCATCTACTCAAAACGCGCCTACTGGTAAGGTAATTCAGGTAACGCTAAACGATAGCCCTGATAGCAAAAATGGTGTTATCGATATTAGTACAATTATCGAAAGTAGCGATGCAACGCTTCGCGAAGCCTCCCTGCTTGACGGTAAACTTTTCGTGCAGTACTTAAAAGATGTAAAAGCTAACGTGGTTGTGTTTGATACCAAAGGAAACAAGCTTAAAGAGCTGGCGTTTTCAGACGTTGGTAACGTGTCAGGATTCAATGGCAGTAAAAATGCCAGCTCAACATTCTACAAGGTTACTGGATTTACTAATCCGGGGCAGGTTTTTAAATATGATTTAGATAGCGGAACAAGCACGGTTTTTAAAACCATCGATACGGGAATAAATTACGATAACTACGTAACAAAGCAAGTATTTTATACCAGTAAAGATGGCACTAACGTACCCATGTTTATTGTGCACAAAAAAGGCATAAAATTAGACGGAAGTAACAAAACGCTATTGTACGGTTATGGCGGTTTCAATGTTTCTCTTCTGCCTAGCTATTCTATATCTCATATGGTGTGGGTAGAGCAGGGCAACGTGCTTGCAATAGCAAATATTCGTGGTGGTGGTGAGTACGGTGAGAAATGGCATCAAGCGGGTACTAAATTAAACAAGCAGAACGTATTTGATGACTTTATTTCTGGTGCAAATTTCCTGATTGAAAAGGGATACACATCGAGCGGTAAACTAGCGGTACAGGGCGCCTCAAACGGAGGACTATTGGTTGGTGCGGTCATCACCCAACGACCAGATTTGTTCGCTGCGGCCTTACCAGCGGTAGGTGTGCTAGACATGCTGCGCTATCACACTCCAAGTGCCAATGCTCGTGGATGGTCTTCAGACTATGGTTTGAGCGAAGATAAAGAGCAGTTTGAAGCCCTTTATGCATATTCACCATTGCATAACACTCGCCCTGGTACATGCTATCCAGCCACATTAATAACAACAGGTGATCACGACGATAGGGTTGTGCCCTGGCATAGTTATAAATTTGCAGCTCAGCTGCAAGCATCACAAGGCTGCGACAACCCAATTTTACTCAAGGTAGAGACAAGAGCGGGCCACGGAGCAGGTACACCAACCTGGATGCGTATTCAAGGCTATGCCGAGCAGTGGGCATTTTTAGAGGCAGCATTACAGTAAGTTTAACGTATTAAAAAATGCAGGGTGAGATACCGCTTGTAAAAATTTAACTTAATAAAAGCCGCTTTTTAAAAGCGGCTTTTTTGTTTGCATTTTGAACAAACAGTATTATACTGTGCAAATAAACAGTGTGGTTTAAAATGGTTCGAGTTAATTTGGTGGTAATGCTCGATTATAAAAAAATTTGTCAGTAAGCGGTGGTTCAAGTTTAAGAAGCGCAAACTGCTAGGAGAGAATATATGCAAACAGGTAATAAGTCGGTTGATCAACTCATTGCAAAGTACGGTATTTTATCTACTCCAGGAGTGAACGAGTTCCAACGGCGGGTAAGGTTAACCGGTGGCGATGAGCGCGCAAACAACCTTCCTTTTTGTATGTACCAAAAGGTGGCCTATGCTCCTCTATCTCAATTCTTCAGTGTGCACCACTTCTATTTGCCTTCGCATAAGGGAAAGCTGGCAAGTTTTTTGTTTGATGAAAAGGGTAATTTGATAGAGCAGGTTTACTACCAACGCGTTGCGCGTTGGGTAAAGGTATGCAGAAAGTTAGAGCAGTTAGTAAAACGAAGTAAACAAGATATTCAGCTAGCGGCATAATCTTTGAGCTATTGGTATTACAACCGCCCAATATTTTAACCCCATATATAAAAATGGTAGCCAACTGGCTACCATTTCTATTTAATAAAAAAGCTATTTGTTAATAAATGGCTTAGTAATACGTGTATTTAAACTCTACACCCCAGATGCGAGGCTGGTTAACAATACCGGTCAGGTTATTGAAGTCGATAGCGCCTTTAACGTTATCTTCGTCAGTAATGTTGCGACCAAATAGGGCTACTGTGTAGTTATGAGCGAAGTTTTCGTAACCTACGCGTAAGCCACCTTCAAAGTTATTGTCGGTAGTAAACTCAACGGCTTCGTATAAGAAGATGTTGGTTTCACCTTGGAATGCCCAGTCGGTAAATACGAAGAACTCACCGTCGTCGCCCATAGGAATGGCGTAGCGAGCAGTGAAGTTAAAGATTGACTCTGGCGCCTGTGGGAACGGATTGCCATCAATAGACGCAACAAAACCATCAGGACGTGGGTCGGTCACTGTACAGTTGCCAGTAAAGCCCGAACCTGCGTTTGTACCACAAGGCGAAATAGTTAGAGAGTCGTCTTTAATTTCTGTGTGATTGTAGCTGTAACCTGCTGTGAAGCTAAGCTCATCAGTAGCAAGCCATTGGGCATCAACTTCAAAACCATACGCTTCACCTTGGTCTGCGTTTACTAGTGCAGTGAAGTTATTTCCACCACCAATAGCAGAGAACTGCATATCGTCAACAGTGTAGTAGAAAGCAGCCGCGTTTAAGCGCAAAGAGTCATCAAGTAGGTCAGACTTAAAACCAATTTCGAATGAATTAATGGTTTCAGCGTCTGCCACAGAAGGTGAGGCTTCAAATGCTACGTCACGACCTTGAATAGTTTGAGCTCTAAAGCCGTTGGCATAACGTGCGAAAACAGACATGTCGTCAGTAATACGGTAGTTTGCGCTTAGCTCGTAGCTTGCTTGGCCGTCACTTACATTAACGTCGTCATAGTCTTGAACGCTAGCAGCGCCAATGACCAACGCAAAGCCGTTTACGTTTTGCTCGCCCACAGCAAGGCTCTTAGAATCGTGTGTGTAGCGAATACCAGCGGTTACATTTAGCTTTTCGTTTACTTGGTAAGAACTTTGACCAAATAGTGCCCAGGTTTGGTTTTCGTGGAAAACCGTTGTAGCGCCGAAGAAACCGTCGATACTGGTAACGTTAAATGATGCATCGTAATAGAATGCACCTAGTTGCCAGTTCATAGGGTCGTTAGTGTTACTAGAGATACGGAACTCTTGCGTGTATTGCTCAAGGTCATTCAGCTCGTCTTTAGTTACCGCAGAGAAAGGAATAAAGCCAGGGCCTGATGTGCCGTCTGCATTATTAAAGCCACCATCAATGTCACCAAGGCTTGAACCTTCTGCTGTTTCTAATGCAGAAATAGAGGTGAACGTCACTGTGTCCATGTCATATTCAAGTTTAAGTGATGTACCAAAACCTTCGTATGCTTGTGGGTTGTTATCGATGCCGTCACCTTCAAGGTCACCGTCGTAGAATACTGTTTCACGATCGTAGTTAGCGTTTAAGTCGTTGCTACCTTTGTCGAAAACGTTAGCGCGGAAAATAGACGCTGTACCTTCAAGGTCGCGACCATGCACGTTAAGAAGTGCTGAAAAGTCTGCAGACGGTTCCCAAAGAAGCTGTAAACGGTATGCTTTTTCGTCATAGCCACCAATTGCATCATCTTCGCCCGTGAATGCGTTATCAATGTAGTCATCGCGATCTTGCGATAAAACAGATAACCGAGCAGAAAGGTCGTCGGTTAAACCTCCGCTGATAGCACCCTCAAAGTTCATTGTACCAAAAGTGCCGAAGCCTGCTTTGGCATAACCTTCAAGGTCTTGAGTTGGCTTAACAGTGTCAAATTTAATAATACCTGCAGTGGTGTTACGACCGAACAGTGTGCCTTGTGGACCGCGGAGTACTTCTACTTGTTGAACGTCAAAAAGTGGGAAGCTTTTAAGAACCACGTTTTCCATTACCACTTCATCCATGATAATAGAAACAGGTTGTGAAGCGGCAAGGTCGAAGTCGGTGTTACCTAAACCACGAATATAAAAACGTGGTGCTACGCGACCATTTGATGATTCAGCGTAAAGACCCGGAACGCGAACAGCTAGTGCAAGAATATCTTCGCCGCCTGAGAAAATGCTTTCGAACTTCTCGCCGCTTAATGTAGCAACAGAAATAGGAACTTCCTGAATAGACTGCGTACGCTTTTGTGCTGTTACAGTAATTTTTTCAAGTGCTGATTCTTTCTTTTCAGTCGTTGTAGTTTCTTGACTAAGTGCAGATGTACTAAAAGCAGCGCTTACCGCTAACGCCAATGAAGCGATTTTATATGAACTCATGTTTTCACCAAGATGATTGTGTCAGTTACTTTGTAGTGTTGTGCGCTTATTGTTTTTTTTGAAATGCGCAGCGGGCGGCAGTTTACCTAAATTTATGGGACAATGCTGTAGTTTTTGACGTTTTTTTGAAGAATTTACGAAAATCGAAGGGGTAAGAAAAACATCAATTTCGCTTGAATTTTGTTCTGTATTGAGAAGGAGAAAGTCCTGTTATTTTTTTGAATAATCGGGTGAACGAACTCAAATCCTCGTATCCCACGGCGTTAATGATTTTTTCTATTGAAAAAGCTGTTGTCTCCAATAATTTGCGGGCTTGTTCTATACGCAAGGCTTGTAAATACTGTATTGGAGTTGTGCCACAGGCTTGTTTAAAACGTCTGTTCAGCGTGCGCTCAGTCATATTATGGGTTGTCGCAAGGGTGTTTACCGTAATGCTGTAAGAAAGATTTTCTTCTATGAACGACTGCACTGCCATAATATCTTTATCTGAATGAAAATGTCGCTGCCGGCTGCTTGCATACGCTGTCTGATTGGTTCTTGAAAAATCGAGCACGTGTGATTTTGCGGTATCACTGGCAATTTGATGACCACAGTAACGTTCTATTAGCAAAACAGCGAGATCTATCCAAGCCATACCGCCACCTGCACAATAGATATTATCTTGTTCGGTTACCATTTTATCCGGTTGCAGATCTATTTGATGATAGCGTTGTGAGAATTTATCTGCATAGCCCCAATGTGTAGTAGCGACTTTATTATCGAGTAAACCTGACTCTGCAAGCAAAAACGTTCCGGTACAATTGGCGGCAATATCTGCCCCCACTTTCTGCAATCTTTTTATATGAACTAACTGCGATTGATTTTCGCTGAGGACAGTGTCGATATCACCTCCAATGGTTGGAATTAGGAGGATATCTGTGTGACTGACATCTTCAATGGCAATGTTTGGCGTAAGGGTAAGTTGGTTAGAACAGTGAAAGGGAAGGCCATGAGCACTGGCCAGTTGCACTTTAAATTTCTGAGACGTAGGCAGGTTATGAATTCGCTGCCAACTAATACCTGCAAATGCAAATACATCTAAAGCTCCTGTGATGGCAGATGCGAGCGCCTGATTAAATCCAAAAACGGTGACAGTAAAGGGAGCTTCATTCATGTAAATAATACAGCTTATGTTATCTAATTAGTTTTGATGATTGATGGCAGTTATGACCATTATTGTGTCATTAATGACAATAATGGCATGATAACGAATATGACACAATGAGTTAACAATTATTCGTGGAGACGAACATGGCCGATCAAATTATTCCCCGCAGAGAAATGCAGTTTCAGTTATACGAAGTGCTAGACACAGAAGCACTTTGCTCAAAGCCGCGCTTTGAAGATCATAACGTTGAGACTTTCAATGCTGTTGTCGATATGGCAGAAAAAATGGCAGAAGAACTTTTCTTACCGCATAACGCGCTTGCCGATAAAAATGAGCCTACCTTCGACGGTAAAAAAGTGACCATGATTGACGATGTTAAAGTTGCTTTTGATACCTATCGCGAGTCGGGCTTTATTGCTGGACACTTTGACTATGAAGATGGCGGCATGCAATTACCCGTTACCGTAATGAACGCCTGTGCGGGCTATTTTCTTGCTGCAAACCCATCTACAACATCCTATCCATTTTTAACTGCCGCAGCGGCAAACGTGATAAAGCACTTCGCTTCTGACGATATCAAAAATGCGTTTTTGCCTAAAATGCTTACCGGTGACTTTACCGGCACAATGGCATTAACCGAGCCCCATGCAGGCTCTGCACTAGCCGATATTCGCACCACAGCCAAGCCACAGGAAGATGGTACCTATCGTGTAAAGGGCAGTAAAATTTATATTTCTGGTGGCGAACACGAGCTTTCAGACAACATTGTACATTTGGTACTAGCAAAAATTCCTGGTGGCCCAGCCGGTGTTAAAGGGATATCACTTATTGCAGTGCCTAAGTTCCGATTAGATGCAGAAGGCAACCCGAGTGAGCGAAACGATGTGTCACTCGCTGGCCTAATTCACAAAATGGGTTATCGAGGTACTACATCAACGGCGCTTACCTTTGGTGATAACGACGATTGTCACGGTTACCTTATTGGTGAGCCGCACCAAGGTTTACGTTACATGTTTATGATGATGAACGAAGCGCGAATTGGTGTGGGTTATGGTGCTGCTATGATTGGCTATAGAGGATATCGCTACTCGCTAGACTACGCAAAAGATAGAACTCAAGGCAGAGCAGCACCAAACCTTGCTCCAGAGGACGCCCCTACACCTATTATCAATCATGGCGATGTGCGTCGTATGCTGCTTGCGCAAAAATCTTATTGTGAAGGTGGCATGTCGCTATGTTTATACGGCAGCATGCTGATTGATGAGATGGAAACCGAGCAAGATAAAGATAAGCGCACAGAGTTGTCTCAATTACTCGATTTACTAACACCTGTATTTAAAGCGTGGCCATCTGAATTTGGGCCAAAAGCCAATGATCTTGCTATTCAAGTGCTTGGTGGAGCGGGCTACACCCGAGAGTATCCTGTTGAGCAATGCTGGCGCGATAACCGCCTCAACCCAATTCACGAGGGGACAAACGGCATTCAGGCGCTCGATCTACTTGGTAGAAAGCTGTGGCAACACGACGGCAAAGGGCTTCAAGCACTACTTGCACGAGTTACTGCAGACATGAAGCGGGCTGAGACTCCTCGCGCACAGGCTCTCGCGGGCAAACTTAAGCCCTATTTAGATAAATTGGGTGCACTTATTCAGCAGGCTGGGGCAGATTTACGTTCAGACAAACAGAGTGTGCTTTTAACTAACGCAAGCTGTTTCCTTAATGTGTTCTCTAGCTGTGTGGTGAGCTGGATATGGTTACGTCAGGCTAATGTTGCCGAGCAAGCTCTGGTTCAAGGAGCAACAGGGCAGGATGTCGACTTTTATGAAGGTAAACTTGCGGCAGCCGAGTATTTTCTTAATTGGGAATTACCGTTAGTTCAAAGAGACATCGAAGTATTGTCGTCTCAAGATACAACGTGTGACAGCGTAAAAGCGTCCTATTTTTAGGGCTGTGGCCTTAGCTCCACGACTTTGTAGGACGAGAAAACGTAATTCACAAAAGAGAACAGATTTATGGAATATAAACAATGGCAGTTGGCCAAACGTCCGATTGGCGAGCCAACCAGTGAGAATTGGCATTTTGCAACGGTCACTTTGCCCGTTGTAGAGCAAGGTCAAATAGCGGTAAAAATCAAATATATTTCGTTAGACCCTGCCATGCGTGGCTGGATGAATGACGGTAAAAGCTATATTGAGCCAGTTCAAATTGGTGAAGTAATGCGCGCCGGTACTGTAGGGGAAGTCATCGAATCAAAATCTTCTCAATTTGCAGTGGGTGACCACGTTTACGGCCATTTCGGCGTGCAAGAGTACGCAGTGGTAAGCGAAGAGGGCGTGCATAAAGTTGATCCTAACTTAGCACCACTTGAACGCTATTTGGGCGTATTAGGTATGCCGGGAATGACGGCTTACTTCGGATTGTTAAAAACAGGACTTCCTCAACCGGGCGAAACCGTTGTTGTTTCTGGCGCAGCAGGTGCAGTAGGTACTGTGGTTGGACAAATCGCCAAAATAAAAGGCTGTCGCGTTGTTGGGATCGCAGGTGGAAAAGACAAATGCGATTATCTAACTAACGAATTAGGTTTTGATGCTGCGGTAGACTACAAAGCCGATGATTTACCCAAAGCCTTAAAAGCGGCATGCCCCAAGGGCATTGATGTGTACTTTGATAATGTGGGGGGCGACATTCTCGATGTGGTGCTAACTCGTATTAACATTCGTGCACGTATAGTTATTTGCGGTGCAATTAGTCAATACAACAATACCACACCAGTAAAAGGCCCTTCGAACTACTTGTCACTGCTTGTTAACAGAGCGCGCATGGAGGGAATTGTGGTATTCGATAATGTAAAAGAGTACCCAATAGCAGCGAAAGACATGGCAACGTGGATAGGCGAAGGAAAGCTTAAGGCAAAGGAGCACGTTGAAGTAGGTTTAGAAAACTTCCCTGACACATTAATGATGTTGTTTAAGGGAGAGAACTTCGGAAAACTCGTATTAAAAGTGGAGCACAACGCATGAACGTAGCGGCTAATGTACAAGGTAAGCATATTCTTATCACTGGCGGTGGCTCCGGCATAGGTGCAGCATCTGCAAAAGTGCTGTGTGAGCGCGGTGCACTGGTTGGTGTCGCAGACTTAAACGAAGAAAACGCTAAAGCACTTGTTGAGACGTTGACTAATGCAGGTGGCAAAGCATATTCGGTTGCGGTTGATGTGACAGACCCAGAACAAGTGAAAGCCATGTTCGATACTGCATATTCCCATCAAGAAAAAGTAGATGTAGTTATTAACAATGCAGGTATTGACCACTTTCCAGCACCGCTTACCGAAGTGGACGACGCTATGTTTATGAAAAACATTCAGGTAAACCTTGCCGGTGTATGGTACTGCATGAAGAATGCACTTAAACACATGAGTGCAAATGGTGGTGGTCATATAATTAATATTGCTTCGGTGGCAGGTCTGCGCTCTGCACCTATGATCAGTGCCTACAGTGCGTCAAAACATGGTGTCATCGGTCTTACTAAATCTGCGGCGGTGGAATATGCAAGAGCGAATATTCGTATTAACGCGGTGTGCCCAAGTTTTGTTGATACACCTATGGTGCAAGGGGTGTTGTCAAAGTTAGATGAACGTGGCCAGAAAGGCTTGGTTGGCGCTAACCCAATGAAACGTTTAGGCAAGCCTGAAGAAATAGCTAATGCTATTGCATGGTTGTGTAGCGAGGAGTCTTCGTTTATGACCGGTCAATCTGTTGTACTTGATGGCGGTATGTTGGCCTAAAAATTAAGACAGAAAAAATACAGCACAGAATGTAAAAATAAGGATTATAACAATGAAAGATTTGTTCGATTTAACTGGAAAAGTGGCACTTGTTACAGGTGCAAGTCGTGGTATTGGTGAGTCTATTGCCCGCTTACTGGCGCAGTACGGCGCACATGTTATCGTTTCAAGCCGAAAAATAGATGGCTGTGAAGCGGTTGCTTCATCTATTCGAGATGCAGGTGGCAAGGCGACTGCACTAGCTTGCCATGTAGGGGAGATGGATCAAATTACTAACGCGTTTGCCACTATTAAGCAAGATTTTGGAAAACTAGACATACTGGTAAACAACGCTGCTGCAAACCCCTATTTTGGTCACATACTCGATACTGACTTAGGCGCATACAATAAAACGGTAGATGTTAATATTCGTGGCTACTTTTTCATGTCTATTGAAGCGGGCAAAATGATGAAAGAGCAGGGCGGCGGTGTAATTTTAAATACCGCATCGGTGAATGGTGTAACGCCAGGCGACATGCAGGGTATTTACTCAATTACCAAAGCAGCAGTGATTAGTATGACTAAGTCGTTTGCTAAAGAATGCGGTAGCTTAAACATACGTGTTAATGCTCTACTACCAGGCTTAACAGATACCAAGTTTGCATCTGCACTAACAACAAATGAGCAAATTTTAAAACATGCGCTTAAAGTAATTCCGCTTGGAAGAGTGGCAGATCCTGACGAGATGGCAGGCACGGTGCTATATCTTGTTTCTGATGCGTCTAGTTATACTACAGGCACGACAGTAGTGGTTGATGGTGGTATGCTTGCGTAAAATTGTTGTACGCGTGCGTAGCTCAACGTCATGCACGAATTAGTACAATAGCGCAAGTTAGAACCACGTTAGAGAGAAAATTATGCATATATGGGTAGACGCAGATGCGTGTCCCGGTGCAATAAAAGAAATACTTTTTAAGGCAGCCCGACGCACAGGTCTGCCTTTATCTTTAGTTGCCAACCATTCTATGTCTGTTCCGCCTGTCTCTTATACACATCTCCGAGCCCACG
>OJFL01000197.1_pt1 | contig 34241 bp, 27 predicted proteins | sample 1594131 | NCBI WGS metagenome assembly OJFL01 (sample SAMN05416782, study PRJEB24817) | seawater metagenome | isolation source: Sea water | place: Canada:Atlantic | collected 2013-07 | reverse complement strand
AGATTTCTGCCTGTCTCGTGGGCTCGGAGATGTGTATAAGAGACAGGTAATAAGACTATCCCTAATAAATTAATTTTTTGAATCATATAGATCTTATATTTAAATATAGAAAACTATAATTAATCTATTAAGTTTCTAATATTTAATATTAATTAAATTTAATAAAAAAATTCTTTCCAAGAATAAAAATTATTCTTGGTAATAAAAAGTGGAGTAGAGGGGAGTGATGTCAGACTATTTTGGGGAGCATCCGAGTTTAATGGGGAGTGGTTGCATTTTGGATCAGAAAACTTCAAAAATTGGGGAGCAGTGCTAAATTATTTAAAGCTATAATTTTGCAGACACCACGATTTAGTTATTTAAAATTAATATATATTTACAAGTAATCTAACTAACTAAATTATTAAAATATGAAAAATTTATTTCTATTAATGGCTTTAATATTAGTCACAGCTTGTCAACAAACAGTTGAACCAACAGCTGAGCCAACAGTTGAATTATCAGCTGAGCCAGCAGGTCCTCACACATCTATAGAATGGAGAGTTTGGGCATACAGTACCGCAGCTCCATCATTTATTGCAGCTAACTGCTCAGTAATGGCAATGGACGGTACAATACTTAGAGAAGGAACTAACGGATGGACAGCAATGGCTGCAAATCCTAGAGGTATGTCTGATCCAGAAAATGGTTGGAAAGATGCTCACGAAGCAATGCCTATGGTTGGAGATGGTCCAGCTATGCAATGGGCAATGGCTTACATGGGTGGAAAAACACCAAAAATGGATGCAGATGGATGGGCATGGATGTTACACGGAGATATGGGAGAAGACAACACAAAACATCTTGTATTTAACAAAGAAGATGCTGTGGAAGGAGAATGGATTGAATCTGGAGCACATTTAATGTTATTCCCTAAAGATCCTGCATCACTAGATGGTCAAACCACAAACTTTAATTCTGGAGCACCATATGTAATGTTTAAAGGGACTGGATATGATCATTTAATGATACCTGTAGAAGGGTATTATGATTATCAAGCACCCAAATAGACGATACATCAATCAATAAAAATAAACTCACATAATTATTATGTGGGTTTTTTTATTTTAATAAAAAATAATTCAAGGAGTAGAAGAGGAGTGAAATTGAAGTGTTTTGAGGAGGATTTATTAGAATTATTAATTGAATTTACATAAAAAATCATAATTTTAGTACTTGATTTCATCGTCTATATTAGAGGCCTAACTGTTTAAGAACTAATGATACATTTTTTCGGATATTTTAAAGATACCAACCATATTGGAATTAGTTCTGTAGGTTTTGAAAAGGCAGCTATATTTTTAAGAAATAGAGATTTTAGAGTTGTTGAACTTATAGGATTAAAGGATAATAAAGAAGTAAATCTACTTTATGAAGATGAGGAGCCTCTTTGGATAACAAAAGATCACCACCTGGAGATATCTTCTCTACTTTCAAATAACGATCATACACTATTTACTCATGTAAAGATTGAATTGGCTGATGGTGGAGATATTAATTACAGTGCAGCTTCACTATATGTTAAATTTCCGGATGGAGAAGACATTAAATCAAAAACCGTAATGCTATTGGAAACCATGGGATATTATGCCGGTGAGAAGATTTTTGATTTTTGTTCTGAAAACCCTAATGAGTATTTATTGGAATTTGTTTTAGGAATGGAACCTGAGGATATTACTGATGAATTTGAAAGAATGAAATCTCATACAGAATATATTGATCGGGAGGGGTATCTTTTAGATTAAGATTGTTGGTAAGACTTATTTTTCAATTTATGTCTTAACTTAACAATCCAAAGGAACATAAGTATAAAAATTATGGGTTCTATGATTACAAAAACCCAAATATTAATTTCTTTATAGCTTAACCCAACAACGTTGCCAAGCCATCTTAAGAATTCTACACAAGCATCGAATAGATTATCCATAAATTTATTAATTATTTTTTCGTGAATCGATAAGATTCAATTTTCTCTGAAATACACTTGAAATAGATAGCTACCTCCTTATTATTTTTAGGAATATTCCAAAAATCTTTAAGGATTGGTTTTTCGTTTATGACTAAAACATTGTCTTCCCCAAATTTAAAAGACCCTTTATGTTCTGTATTAAGTTTTTCAATCAATAAATGACGATATTTAAACTTTTCAATAAGCCTATCAAATTCTTTTTCTTGTACAAGAGTATTTACTTCCCTTCCATATTCATCAGTAATAAAATAGCCTTCCCCAAAAACATGTGTCAACGTTCCTGCCGCTTTGTTTAAATGTAGCCTGTTTTCAAAAGATAATTTTATGTTTAAATTATTCATTGGTAAATTTCAATCAACTATATAATTAATTTTAATAGAGGTGGTTTTTTTCTTTAGCGCTAATTTATTTGATATAAATCGACATGCGATTCTTCAAATAAAACATCACATTGTTCACCTTCAATTTCTGGGCAATAACTTACTTTTAAACTTACATTAAATTCTATTCCCTTTTTTATTTTAACATCAACGGTTCTGTCAAAAATGAAATTTGTGGGTACATTATTATAATTTCTATGGGTTTCTCTATACAGATCGAAAGTCTTTTCAAATATAGGCTCTAGGAAGTTATGATCTTCGATAGAATGAATTTTATATGCCATTACAGTTTGTCCTCCAGGATATCCAAAACGATAATAGGTATTTAAATATTCTTTATCTTTTATTTTGATAAGTTTATAATTTACAACATTGCCCCATTGACCCCCAAAAATTGTGTCTGATAAGCTGCCTTTTTCTACTACTAAACTTCCGTAACAGTTTCTGCAATATTTGCTTTCAATTTCTTTAAAACTTATGTCAGATTTTTGCTGAGCACAAGCAAAAGATATACTGAAAATTAATATTGCTATAAGATTGTAGACTTTCATTTTGTATTCATTTTTCATTTTTTTTTATCCTGTAAAATCCCAATAGTATAAGAGCTAATGTTAAAATATTTACCATTCCATGTAGCTCCAAATTTTAAAGTCTTTAATTATAACCTTGGTGTCATCCCCAGTTATTAAATTTTTGGTAAACAATTAAATTAGTATGATTAACTATTTAAACTTGAAATCAAATAATCTGTTTTTAAAATTTGATTTATTTGAATAGTATAATTTATGATTAATCTGAATTCTCTTAAGATATTTAGAAATTAAAGTCTCATAGTTTTTTATATTTTCTTTTACATCTTCATTAGTTTTTTCAACACTGTAAAAATCATTCTGAATCCATTGAGTACTGTCGTTACTGCCAAAAAAATGCTGAAAACTACTATAATTGAACGGGGAAAAGAAATAGCGATCTAAATACTTGTCATTTTCCATTTTTTTTTCTAATGGTACAAATTCGAAATCGATATCACCCATATTATTAAACAGATCCTGAGCAAAATATAGTATTTCGGGAGTTTCTCTCCAATATTTAGATTTCCTTCCAAATTCATTAGCATAACTCCTGTAGTCTTTCATATAACTTACACAGTAGAATATTGTTAAATTAGAATTACTTTTTTTAAGTTTAATGTTTTTAAAGTATTCTCTTATAAAAAAAAAAACTTTCTCAACAGTTGTTTCGTTACTCAGAAATTCAGGTAGAGCTAAAGCAAAACTGTTAAAGTTAAATAATTTTTCAACTAATTTTTTAATTGATTTATTATTACTACTGATAGGAATAGTTAAGTAATCTAAGCTCTTTCCATTTGTAATATTTAAAATCGTTGGTACACCATTTTTTTCAAATGATGAACTAATATCATTTTTAAATTGAAACGAATTTAAACATAAGGTTGACCCGAAAGATAAACCACTAATATACCTCACTAATATGGAATAAATAGATGAACTATCATTATCTAAAATTAGTTGACTAATCTGTTCTTTTGAAAAACCGTAAAGTTCATATAAATCTTCTTTTGAAGAAACATTTTTTTGTTTTTCATAACAAAAACTCACATTAGAAGATTTAATAATGTTTAATAATTTTTGAAATTTTACTAAATCTGTATTATCTATAATATTATTCTTGTTTTCAAGAAGTCTATTATAATAATCTGTTATAAAGTTTATACCTGACTTGTCAATTTCTATTTTCATTAGTTTTGGTTTAATCTAGAAATTAATAAATCGGTTGCTAAGTTATTCGATTCATCCAAAAATCCAGAGCCTAGATTTTCAGACAAGCTACCATCCTCATTCAAATTTATTTTTCTTGGTTTTTGATTAGTTGTGTCAAAATAATAGATATTTACTAAACTTGGGTCTAATTTATTTTTGGCTACATTGAGTTGTAATTTTCTTAGAAAATATTCACTGTGAGTTTCAATAATAAATTCATTGTTATACTTCCAAAAAGAATCAATTACCATATCAGCCAATTTTGATTGAAAATTTGGATGAAGATTTGCTTCGGGTTCTTCAACTAAAAATATTTTACTGTCTGGTAAACTATAACTTCCCCAAAAATTGTCAACAAAATCTTTCTTATGTAGCTTATCAGTTAGTGAAAAAACAATTATTAGTGGAACTAACTGCTGTATACCGTATCCATGTTTATTGAACTCGTTAGGTTTAGATAAAAAGTTTAATACAGAATCTATGTCATTGTATGCCAATCCAAAGTCTATGTTAAATTGTTTAAACCAATAATCAACAAAAAAAGTTGAAGATGATAAATCATAACCTGCAGCTTTCAATACTTTTGTATATTTAAAAACAAAATCTATTGGGCTTTCATTATTTTTTTCAGAGAAATTAATTCTATTGGGTGGGATATGTTTTAAGTTTAGTTTTTTATCTAAATTTACAAGTGCTAAATGAAGATTTTCAAATAATAAATTATCCAATACTTTAGTAAAAGATTCATTTAATATAATCTTAAAATTTAATAGTTTTCTGAGGTCTGTAAAATCCTCACTGTCGCTAAGTCCAAGAGTTTTTATAATATCTGCTTGAAATAGCATCGAAGACTTATTGGTCAACAAATCGGAAATAAATAAATCAAATGGAAATTGAGTAGAATAATTGCAGTTTAACAATAAATCATTTTTATGTAAGGCTTTGGACAAACTTTCTAGAAAGTCATCATTTTTATATGTTTGATTGTCTTTTATAAGGCTGAAATAAACTGGAATATTTTGAAAATCTTTCAGAGTTTTATTTTTAATTTCTAAGGACCTACTCCCTTTTGAGATATTTTTATTTTTAATTTTAATATTTGTTTCATAAAACCCGGAGTCTATCAGATTGTTTAAGTAATCTGATTGAAGTTTTGATTCAATAGTTTTCATTTCAGTGTACTGCTCATCTGATATAGGTACTGCTTGTAATTTAGAAAGTATTTCACTAATTTCTTCTCCTTTATCTTTTTGCTTTATTATTTTTGAAATTTGATTTTTGATAAATTTATAGTCAATAGAAACTTTAATTTTTGATTCAAAATTCTCTTTGTCATGATTAATTAAGTCAACCTTAAGAAGTGTTTTTTTAATTTTTTTATTAAAGACTTCCAATCCTACTATGCCCTTTAGTTTATTTTGTTTTTTAAATGAAAGAATAATTTCAAAATCTCCGTCTAAACCTGACATTTCAATAGGTGCAGAATATTTAGAATTTTCATTTGCATTATCATTGCATTCTAAAATTTTAAAACTCAATTGTGTCAAAAACCCATTGTATGTCATAGAACGTTTCCAATCAAATATTTCTTTAAACTCTTTCAAAGCTGATATTGTAGAGCTTTTACCACTACCATTTTTACCTATCAATATTGTTATTGGAGCAAGCTCAATTTTTGTTTCATTGATTATACCCTTATGCCCTGAAATTTTGTAATACATGTAATTATTTATTTATTAAAACTAATTTTTTCTTTTTAAAGTCTAACAATCTATTTCTTATAAATTGTTAAAATTATGTTTAAGATCTTCATTTTTAAGTTATTTATTTTACTTTTTCTACTAACATTTTTAATTTACTGTGATACTCTTCATTACCGAAGTTTATGATTACTAAATTCGCTCTACTTCTTGTTATACCTGTGTATAAGATTTCATCAAAAGTCATTTGCATTTGAGAATACTTTTTTTCAAGAATTAAAAAGAGAGTTTCGCTTTCCCAACCTTTAAAACTATGAATTGTTGAAATTTTTACAGTACCACTATTCATATAGAAATGTATTTTTTTATTATTCCTAATCATTTTCAGATTACTTGTCTGTCTCTTTGGTCCAAAATCTTCAATGAAGTTATTAATTTCAGATTCATACTTTCTTCTAAATATCAAATATTCAGCGGTAGTAGTTTTAAATTTTGAAGTATAATAATCAAGTTTATTTTTAAATTTTTCTCCATATTCTTTGTAGAGGTCATAGATTGTGAATAATATACTTAGTTGATTAAAAGCATTTTCTGTTTTAAAATCATTTTCACGTTTTATTAATGCAATACCATCTTTAAGCCAAACTGGATGGTCGTTTTTCTTAATGTAATTTAAACCCATTCTATAAACCATTTCAAATGTTTCAAACATTGTGTTGGTTTTTTCATTTGAAGCATATCGATAAAAAGCATCAAATTTTTTAAGTAAAGAAATTGAATGACCTAGAATGGTTATGTCATTTGGTGGAATATCTTTATTTATAGCATTTTCGTGTATTATTGTGAACAAGCTGGTTACATTATCTGTATTTGTCAAATGAATATAGTTTATACTACCTTGTTGGTTTCTTCCAAAATCTAATTCTAAATTATTCTGTTTGGAGTTAAAATTGTCTATTTCGTACTTGTCTTTAAAAATATCTTTTTGATAATTTATAGCTAAGTCCTTTATTTTAAAATCTGAACGAAAACAATTTTTCAATTCAGTTACACCTCTAACGTTTGTTGAAACATCTTTACCGTCAGTTGTATTGTTGTAGATATTTTGTTTGACATCTCCAAAAAGAACATATTCTCCCTCAGGTGTTAAGAAACACTCTTTCAAAATTTCCATCCAAGCCCTTTTGTAATCTTGTATTTCATCAATAAGAATTACATCATATGGTTTTATACTTGCTCGATTTTGTTCAAATAAATTCTTGTTACTGTAGTATTCTTTTTCAAAATATTCTGCTTTTTCATCATCTGTAAGCTTATCAAAATCTGAGGGTACCACAACTGGTATGCCTAAATTATTTAATTCTGAATTAATAAAGTTATGATAGTTTGTAATAACAAAATTCCCCCAAGGAAATTCCTCTCTTACCTGAGAAATTTTATCTCTAATATAATTTTTTAAAGTAATATTAAAAGTTAGTATAAGTACTTTTCCTTTGGTTCTTTTATGTGCCTGAACAGCTCTCCCAGCCAAAACTGTAGTTTTTCCTGAGCCAACAACACCTTTAATTCTCTGCTGTTTTCTAGTGGAATCGTAAATGATTTCCATTTGCTTTTTACTGTAAGGGATTTGAATACCATCTTCTAATAAATGAATAGGTGGTTTTAAAAATCGTCTAAAACTTTCGTAAATTTCATCTGTAAATAAAAAAGAAGGTTTATTTGCTTTTAAATAGCGTCTAGATAAAATACTATTAAGGTCTGAATATTGACTAACAAACACCTTCTTTTTACCTTCAAATTTCTCAGTTATTGATATAGTTTTTAAACTTCCATCTCTCTCTCTTCCGATAAAATCAATATTGTATCTTAAAAACTTTAGATAGCTGTAATTTTCTTGAAATGGTTTAATTAGAAAATCGTTAATTCTACTTGGATTAGCATTATGAAAATATACTACAGAGGATACAATATTGAAATTTTGAATATCCTTAATCTTCTTTTCTAATAATTTGTCAATATGTAATTCATAAAGATTGTCTTTATACTTTAAAACTTGATTGATCGGGGATTTATGTGTTTTCGCCTTGTTACTTTTAATAACAAAATTCTTTCTGTCATCAAGTTCATATAAATCTAAATTATAGTCTTTTACTTCAATAACCATAACTCCAAAACCTTTACGCATGATTATAATATCAGGCCTATCTCCATTCATAAATGGATTAAAATAAACTTCAAATGAAGAATCAAGTTCATTATCTAAAAACTTCAATAAATATAATTCTCCCTCTTCAGGTTTGACTTTCATTGTCAAAACTTTTTCATAAGAAGGAATTAGTGTCGCCATTTATTTTTTCAATTTATTCAGTTTTTTTTCAAATTCAAAATACTGTACCTCTTTTTTAACACCATTAATATGATTATTTTACTTGGTAAAGTCAGCATTTTGTGAAAATATTGTAAAGGCAATGCTAAAAATATAGAAAGGAAAATTAGTTTTTTTATTGTAATGGCTTAAGAATTAGTCATCCCAAAATAGGTTAATTAATTCTCATATGCAATTATCGTGAAGCCATGTTTTATTCTTTTGTGAATGTTGTTACATAACTATCTCCATCATACAAAGATGAAAATGTCAGAGTATTATTATTAACCTCTGCTGTTCCCTCTTCAATATCATCTGCATCATAATTCCAAGACATTGAAAAAGTATTTTCTGTAATAATCGTTGAACTTACATTAAAAGTGTCATCTAAACCACAAGGTTCAATTTGTGGATCATCAGGAAAATCTGTATAATAAATATAATAAAGACCATTACCATCTTCAGATAGCAGCATATAACTTTGTAAACTGCAACTATTTAAATTTGAAACAACTCCATTAAACTTCTCTGAAGTTAAATTCCATTTCCCTTCGATTGAGGATGAATTAGAATTATCATCACTGTTACAAGCGAAAATTAATAAGACAGAAAGTAAGAGTAGTTTTTTCATGATTGTATTTCTTTTAGTTTGTTAAATTTAAAAAAAATAATTCAAGGAGTAGCAGGGGAGTGAAATTGAAGTGTTTTGGGGAAGATTTGACTTTGTTTCAAAACTAGCAATGCATTTATATACTTCATCTATAAGCGATATTTTATTGGATTGGCTGCCCCTTTTTTCTTTGTATGCGCTAATGATATATTGATGTATTTATCTCGTATTTCTTTTTTTGCAACTTTTCCATGAAAACCCCAACGATTTTTTCTTTTATTTTGGGGTGTTTCAATTTCATACCATCCCAAGATTTCAAAAACTTCTATGACAATACCACAATATTCTGAAAGTGCATATTTTGTTGTTTCCCTTTTTTGCTTTCCAACTACCCAAGCCTGTTTTGTAGATTCATAGATTTCTTTACTTGAATTCCCTCTTACATATTTTTTGTTGATATTTATAATGATAACAGGATCTGTTAATTCTGTGAGCGGTTTGGCATTATGAATTCGAATAATTTCGTCTGCAGTCATAAGTCCTTTATCACTGGAGTGTTGCCCTAAAACTAAATTTGAAAATTCAAAACCAAATTTAATTCCAAAATCTATGATTGCTGCTTCAATTTCAAAGGCTTCTTTTTCAGACAATCCGTGTCTTATAATAAGATGTTCAACTTTATATCCACTGTCAATAATCTCTCGTATTGTATCTAGTTTTAAATTAGAATTCTGTTCTTTTATTGCACAATTTTGATGGTTGAAAACTCTATTACCAACTCCTTTACCAATGTAAAAAGGTTTTTTGTTGGTAGGGTTTATGAGTGCATAAACGTAATAATTAAGCTTTTCAATAGTGAGTTGATCAAACATGTAGTGAAATTTTAATCACAAGGTACTAATTTTAGTAGGCTTAGGGAATTTCTTTTGCTTTTAACGATACAATACCCTCTTCTCCTTTAATATAAATAGGTTAATTTTCCTATCTTTACCACGCATCAGGAACGTAAATTTACGTACCAACCGACTTACTCGAAGCACGGTGGTTTAGCATGCGGGAATTCTCCAAAATAAACGAGCAACCCACATTCTTTCTTGTTGTAAGATATTAAATAATTAATTATTAAAACAAGCACAATGGACAACAAGACTTTTTTAAAAGAAATGGCAAAACACGCCCAGAGAAACACATCAAGTACAAAAAGAGAAGCATCAAATCAAAAGAAAGTTCAAGTTAAATTTAGTAAAGAAGCCTCTATTTTTGATCAAATAGATGTTGAGAGCCTAGCACTATTTCGTGAAATGATGGCAGACCGGTATAAATCATTGCATGATGAGGAGGAGTAAAAGATTAAGTCTTAAATTTATCTACTAATTACTTTTTTATTTAAGAGGTTTTTTTTAAAAGCATTTTTGAAAGCTTTTTTAGCTTTTTTGAGGCAAACCTAGAGATAGATTTTTGTCAACCTTTTTAAATTTCTTATATATTATTTAAAATTTTCTATAAATCTTGTTAGCGCAAGTTTTTTTATTCAGTTTTTAATTTTAAATTTGTAACCAATGTATAAGGTTGTTTAACATGGTTAAAAAAAAATATTATTCTCTAAATGAGGTTTCTGAGATTTTAGGGAAAAGTAAAGAAACTCTCAGGCGTTGGGATAGAGACGGAAAATTCACAGCGGTTAGAGAGCCTATTAGTCAATATAGAATTTATAAAAAAGAACAAGTAAATCTACTTCTTGAACAATTATCTATCGATTACGAAGATACCATAGATAATTTAGTTATTCCAATAAGAGAATTTAATGTTTTAGAATTATTTGCAGGAGCAGGAGGTTTGGCGGTAGGTATGGAAAAAGCAGGTATTAAATGTGTTGCTTTAAATGAAATAGATAAATGGGCTTGTAAAACATTAAGAGCAAATAGACCTAAGTGGAATGTATTAGAAGGAGATATCAAATCTTTTGATTTTACAGAGTATAATAATCAAGTTGATATAGTTACTGGAGGTTTTCCTTGTCAAGCGTTTAGTTATGCAGGTAAAAAGTTAGGACTTCAAGATGCAAGAGGAACTCTTTTTTACGAGTTCGCAAGAGCAGTACAAGAAGTAAATCCATTGATTTGTATTGGCGAGAATGTAAAAGGTTTGTTATCTCACGAAAAAGGGAAGACAATTGAAGGAATGATTTCAATTTTAGATGAAATTGGCTACAACGTTGTCCCAGTAAAAGTTTTAAAAGCAATTAATTATAAAGTTCCTCAAAAAAGAGAACGAGTTATTTTAGTTGGAGTTCGAAAAGATATCAATACAAAATATGAATATCCTTTACCTCATTATAAAATCTACAATTTAAAAGATGCTCTTAAAAAAGGAGAATTATATACTTGTAATGTTCCTAAGTCAGAAGGGTCTAAATACCCTGAACATAAAAAGGCGGTATTAGACTTAGTTCCTCAAAAAGGATATTGGAGAAATTTACCTTTAGATATTCAAAAAGAATATATGGGCAAGAGTTTTTATTTAGGAGGTGGTAAAACCGGAATTGCCAGAAGAATTGGATGGAATGAGCCAAGCTTAACACTTACTTGTAGCCCAGCTCAAAAACAAACTGAAAGATGTCACCCAGAGGAAACCAGACCATTTACTGTAAGAGAATACGCTAGAATTCAAACTTTTCCAGATGATTGGGAATTTATTGGGTCAGTCTCTCAGCAATATAAACAAATAGGGAATGCTGTTCCTTGTAATTTAGGACAAGAAATTGGTTATTCAATTGTTAAATTTTTGAATGAATATTATTTGAGTTTATCAAAACCCAAATAATAATTATAATTTTCAAAGGTAATTTCGTCTAAAATACTTCTTTTTGATTTTTTTGAACTTACAGTAATTTCCTCAAGAGCAGAGTTGCTTTGATTTTTTTCATTTTCTTGTTTATTCAAATAATCTGAAATAGCTTGAGGCAAAACTTGATATAACTCGAAAAGAGCATTTTCCTTTCCTGAAAGTAGTTTGTAAAATTGATCTCCGGATATTTTATAAACTCTGCTATGGCTATATTCTTTGCCATTAATTTCACCGTACCACTTTTCGTTAAAACTGTTTTTAGCTAAAACTTGAACCCAGTAACATTTAGCTTTTTTATAAGTATCTGCATAATTTGCTAACTTTTGAAATAGACTTTCAGCAGAGCTACTATTCATTGTGTTGTGCTTATTTTTTATGTCTGCAAATAAAGTGTTATCAGTTGCTTTAATATCAAAACCGCTTAGATTTCCCATTTCAAATCCTTCGATTCCATCTAAAATCTCTTCGTGAAAAGTTCCAATAGAGTTATTTATAGATTTATCAATTTGACGATTTATTTCAGTCTTAATAAGAGCTTCTTCATCTAAATTATTGAATTTAGCGTCAAAAGTAAGTTTAATGGTATCTATTTTATTTTTATAAAACTTCTTTTTACTCACATTTGCTTTTGCTTTTAAGTATGATTTGTGAAGATTTTCAATACAACTTAAAAGATGTTCGTCAGATATAAAGCTTAGGTATTTATTTGCCATTTTTATTTATTTTTTAGTGTTACGAATTTATATAATATTATTGGGTTTCTGTTTTTTTCCGGAATTTGTGCTAATCAAACTACAATTACTGGGTACCTGTTTCTGGTATTTATTTTGTCATATTTAGAGTGTTATGTAATACACATCACTCTTATTCCTTCTAATATTTTTTTTGACAAAACCACCAAGTTCCGGTATGTCCTCAAATAGATCAAAGGCTTTACAGTTTTTTGGTAGTGCTTTAAAGAATAATGTGAAGTTATGTTGTCCTTTTGTACACCACATCCATTCCGGATGAAATGTAATATTTTCAGCATGAGTCATACTACTTTTTTTTCCACTACCGTGAGCAATTAAGTTTGTGTTTTTCCATATTCTTAAATGTACACCATAGGGTATTAAAACCCTACAATGCACAATGACTTGACTTTCTTCTTCACAAAGTATTTTTAAGTCATTTTTAAGTTTTTCGTCTATTTTAGTTTTATTGGGTTTTATGGTTATAGGTTCCATTTTAAATACTATTAATTAAGTTAATTTCAAGTTTCTATTTAATAATCCATTTGTTATCAATCTTTCAATGCATCATCAATTGCTTTTACGTTATTTTTTAATTCAAAATGATCTTCAACATAAGAATACAAGGTGTCATCTTCAAACGACCAATCCTCTAGGTCTTCTAAGTTCTCGTAAAACTCAAATAAAGATTCCAAATGACACAACATCATTTCTTGACATATCATTGGGTAGTTCTTTTTATTTTGTTCTATGATTTCTGGGATTTCATCTTTTTTTACCAAGGATAAAATATCTGCAGCTGGTTCAGATTTTCCATTGGCGAACTCATCTAATTTTAATCTGACTACGATAATAAATTCCTTTTCTGTGACCCAAAATTCATAACTTAAATCTCCACTACAATCCGGCATTCCCATCATTGCTTGAGGGTGTGTCATCCTTCCAATGGTAAAACATGTATCAAGGTCTTCATGTTCAGGCATTATATGTGTTCCATTCAAGTATACTTGAAGTCCATGAAATGTAGTTATTGGTGTTTCTGAACTTCCTTCTTGAGGTCCTTCTCCAATAACCAGAGGTTTGTTCAAGATATTTTGATTTAAGGCCAGATAATTCATGTGATTTTGTGTGTTCATATCTTTAAAATTAAGCTGCGTTATACATTGAATCATTTTGCACCAATGTTTCTTGGGCTCTCCATTCTTTTACACCAGAGGTAATAATTTTTATACCTGTAACTCCGGTTGAATTTCTGATATCATCTGAAGGGTAGTTGCTAATTAGCATACCGAAATTATATTGATTTTTTTTGAAAAATACATTTCCAAAATCTGAATTTGTGTTACAGTCCCAGTTTTTATAAACTCGGTTACTATTTTGATTGTAACCTGATGCTATACGTACCGTAATCCCTTTTTGTTTGAATCTAGTACCTTTAGTTTCTCCATCATAAAATGTAGGTTGGAAAAAACTCAACAAACGTTCATAGGCTTGGTCATCAATAATTTGAAGTTTATTTCTACCTTGTTGTGTTTTCAATTCGTCGTAAGAGATAAACTCAATATTTTCAATCGATATAAATTCACCTTCTGATTGATTTTTTACAAACTTTGTATGGGTACTTAACCCTCTTACCTTCGCATTAAATAAATCATTTCTCCATTCTGGTTCTGCAAACACTTCCCAATCTTGCTCAAATTTTGAGTAATGGTTTAATAACTCAAAACTTGCCATTAATTTAAAATCTCTATTTTTATGGTAGCCACAAAAACGACCCGTTATTCCTTGGGCACCATTAGCTAATTGTTTATCTCTAGGTTCAATACCAAAACGAACTTTTTCTTTTAGCATCCCTAAATCTTTACCGGCTGTTAATGCCTGAACAATTATAAGTATTACTCTTTGTCCACGTCTTAAAATTAAATCTGAGATTTCTTTAACACCCTCATTGATGCTGAAATCACAAGTAGAATTAGAACCAATTAACACCACTTTGCATTCTCTCTGATATTTTTTTAATAATAATTTTCTTAATTCAGAGGCTCTAGTGGTATTAGATTCTCTAATGATGCCTAGGCCATCTTCAAAACTATTTAAATGATTTACATATTCCTCTACTTTCGGATGAATGTTGTATAATGTTCTATTATCAACTTTTTGAGATTGTAAAGGTTTAAAATTAGTTGGGATATCTTCTATTAATCCATCGCGTAACATCTCTGTTATACCATAATATTCTGGAGGACGAACCCCAACAATAACATCTACATCTGCATCACCATTAAATTGAGCATCTAATATGTCATAAGGCGTTGCGCTTACAGCCAAAAGTTTAATATCTGCGATACGGCGTCTTAATTCATTAAAAAAGGCAACTTGAAAACTTGATTCATCGCCACAACCATACTGGTCTTCATCACGCACAATTAATTGTACATCAAATTCATTAACTACTTTGTGAGGGTTTGGATGATTGAAAAAATCACTCATTTTCATGACCTTTACCTTTGATGGCATCATTTGATGCGAAGCGGCATCATAATACTCTCTTTGTAAGACTCTACAGTTTTGGTCATACAAATCTGTATCACGCATACTGGTTACAAATAAAATTGATTCGTATTCACGAATTAAACCAATTGCTGGCAAGACATAATTACATAGAAAATATATAGTACCAGATTTACCACTTTGCATTGAAGCTACAAAAGCCATATTCTGGTTCCCTTCTTGGATAGACAAACCAAGACGCAAAGCGTTTATAATTTGATTTGGAAAAATACCAGTACGCCTTGCATTATTTAGCGTATCAATGATATTTTGTTCTAGGGATTGAGGAGCATTTAACTCCTTTAGTAAGGTTTCAATTTCGGCATTCCAATGTTTCTGATAAGTAGTCATAAATTATAGATTTAAAATTATACTACAATATTACGACCAATGTGTGCAATGTAATTACACTAATTTATCCTGCAACAGCATTATGATTTATAGAGTCAATAATTTTAAAAACTTTTATTAAGTCATCATTATCAAATACTTTTTCAACACCATCACTATTTATATCAGTAAATGGTGGCTCGTACAACATTGATTTATTAATAGTGCCATTTTTACTTAAATAGGTAACAATAGTTTTTACGAATGTCATCTGATCGGCTCTAAGATTACCTACTTGTAAAAATTCGCTAAATGCTTCATTTAATGCTTGTTTTTCTAAACCTGTTACACTTCTTATGAAAGCACCCAAAGGTCTTTTACCATATTGCTCTACAAATTGTTGTTTAGTCCCTGCTATCCCCTCTGTAAATAGTATTTTTTCTAAAATCTCTAATTCTTTTTTTGTTATAGCTATATTATTTGAAAGCTTATGAATGGTTAAATGATTTTTATTTTTTTGAATGTAGCTTTCTACCCGATCTTTGTAAGATTGCAGACTAACATAACTTTGAATAGGTTCTTTTACCACAATATTATCATGGTCTATAAAGTCTTCAAAATGGGTATATATAGGTGTTTGTTTTTCTATTTCTAAATACTTTATTAATTCCCTTAAAGCCAGGCGTACATCATCTAATTTTTTAATATTAATGTTCTCCCAATAATGATCTGTTTGTAATTTTGTAAGCAAAGGTATTTGCGTTGATACTTCTGGAATTGTGTCTTTTTTTTCTAGAGCTGCTGCTGTTCTATATATTTTATCTCTATATTTTATTGGATTACCACTACCAGTTAATAAAACTATCTGGTAAACTAAGACTAGCATATCAAATCTTCTGGCTAATTCATCATCGCCTTTTATAGGTGCTTGCAGATGAGATAAATGGGTATTTATTTCTAAAACATCACTTTTAGATAGTTCTTGCCATTGATTTTTATTACTGTATTCTTCTACATAGCGCAATTGTTTTCTTACCATAAATCTATTTTTATCTAGGTTTTGGACAATTTTATGCAATTCGTTTAGATACAAAGTTCTTACTAGTTTTTCCTCTTCTATCTTCTTGGGTAAGTGGGCAATTAGTTGCGTAATTTGTAATTTGGCTTCAAAGATTTGTTGCATTAGAGGCTTTGAGTTATTACCAGATGCACCATCAGGATATTCATCAAAGAATTCAAAATTTTGACAATAATCAAAAATCATAAAATTCTCTTTATGCATACCAGGTCCTAGTAAATTTGGACACAGTCTAGTTCCTCTTCCAATCATTTGCCAAAACTTTGAGGAGCTTTTTATCATTTTAAAAAAGACTAAATTTACTACTCTGGGCGCATCTACCCCTGTGTCCATCATATCTACAGATACAGCAATTTGTGGTTCTTGTTCTTCAAAAGGATCAACAAATTTTTCTAATAAATCTTGAGCTTTAGTTTCGTAATTATCTATTACCCTTAGAAATTTTCCTCTAAATTCAGGGTAATTAAAATTAAACCTTTCCTCTATAAAAACAGCATGTGCATGATTTTTAGCAAATATTATTGTTTTTCCTAATTTATCACCACCATTTACTTTGATGCCGTTATTCATTAAATGCTCCAATACTTTATCTACAGTATCTGTATTAAAAAGCCATTTATTTAGCGCTGCACTCCCAATTTCTTCAGGAGCCTCTTCATTTGTTGGATCCCCAAATTTTTCTTCATACTCTTCTTTTTCTCTATCTGAAAGCTCAGAATATTTAATACCATCTCTTTGAAACTTTAGCGGAACACTTATAGATGTTGGAGGCACTAAATATCCTTGCTCTACAGCAGTATTTAATTCATATGCAAAGGTTGGATTATCATCTTCAATTTTAAATAAGTCGTAGGTATTTCTATCTATCTCTTTTTTAGGTGTTGCTGTTAAACCTATTAACATGGCATCGAAATACTGAAAAATGGCTTTGTATTTTTGGTATACAGATCGATGGGCTTCATCAATAATAATTAAGTCAAAATGCCCTACACCATAAAATCGATTGTCATTGGTTTTTACTTTATCTATTTTATTGATGATTGTTGGATATGTTGAAAACACCAAGCGCGCGTTGCTATCCTCTTTTTCTTTAGTTAAATCTATACTAGAAAGTTGTTCTAAATGTTCTTTAAATGAATTTTTAGCCTGGGTAACTAGGGCGTTTCTGTCTGCTAAGAATAGTATTCTTTTTGCCCAATTACATTTGGTTAGCATTTCTACAATGGCTGCAGAGGTTCTGGTTTTACCACTACCTGTAGCCATCACTAATAAACTATCTCTTCTTGCACCTCTAAGCTTTCCTTTTTTATCTGTTACTGCTAAATTTTCTGCAACTCTTTTAATGGCCTCTATTTGATAATCTCTACCAGCAATTTCGGTATTTACCTTAAAGTTTCTAATGTCTTTTCTAGTACTTCTTCTATCAATAAGTAATTGTAATTCATCTAGTGTATAAAAACCAGCAATTTCTCTATCTGTATAAAAAGTATCGTCCCAAATAAAAGTTTCAAAACCATTAGTGTAAAATATAACTGGTCTTTGCCCATGCATTAGCTCTAAACAATCTGCATAGAGTTCTGCTTGATGTCTTCCTACTCTGGCATCTGTCATGGTTTTTTTGGCTTCTACCACTGCCAACGGTTTCCCATCTTTACCCCAAAGTACATAATCTACATAGCCAATACCTGAAGGATTGGTGGTTCTTGGCATACCTGTTACCTCGTATTCTAATTCCTTACCATCCTTTAAGTTATCCCATCCTGCATCCTTCAATAAAACATCTATATATAACTTTCTTGTAGTAGATTCTGGAATTAAAAGAGGAATGGTTACTTCTGGAACTTTTACTTTTTCACGCTCTACTCTTCGTTTTGTATTGACTTTTTGTTGGTTTTCTAACTGCTTTTGTAGCAACTCTATTTGTGCTGCCTGAGACTCTATTTGGGCACGTTCTTCCTTTTCTTTTTCTCTTTTAAGATCTAGTTGCTTTTCTAAAAGTTGTAATGATTTTAAAGTTTCTTTTTGTTCGTTTCCATCAGGTATCAACCCCATTGTAAATGTTGGAATTTCAATCTCCTCTTCACTATAATACACACTTAAAAAACTTAAAAAACGGAATAAGTTTTTAATACTAGCTATAGATTGGTCATGCCGTATAGATTTTCCATGTGCAGCAGCATTACCATTTAAACGAATTAAATTCACTTCTCTAAACATAGAGGGTTTTATAATTTCTCTAAAACACTGTTCGTGAATCAAGCTAGATAACTTGGTGTCATAGGGCCATTCTAGATCCTCATCATTTTGGTAGAGCCATTGTACTGTTTTTTCTAGTGCTGACCTAGCTATCATAGCACTTGCTTTAGGGGATGTAAGTGTTAGCTGTTCTGCTTCTTTTGCTTCTTTAAAAATAGAAGGCCATTCTTTTTGGAGGTATTGAAAGTTACTCATAATTTAATTTATATAATCTATCATACATTTGTTAAACCATTCTATAGCTGCTTCTCCATCTTTTCTTTCTACAGTGGTTAACTCATTATCATGTCTTAATTTATTTCTCATAGTACCCAATTGTGTGTACCTGTTAAGCACATTCCCTGGTGTACTATATATATCTTTAAAAAAAGTCCAATTTGCTTTTGATATTAAAATATCTTTATACTCAGAAAGGGTTAAATAATTTAGTACCATTCGAAGAGAAAGAGGATCTTCTATTTCCTCTCCTGGATTTTTTCTTAAAAAACTCTCGTATTTTCTAGAGGCTGATTCAATAATTTTGGGATTAATATGAATTATTCCGTTATGATGAACACCTGGTAATTTATCTACTATTAATTTTCTTGTTGCTAATTCTATCTTACTCACTTCTTCATCTAGCTCCCTTCTTTCAAAAGAAACTCCTGTATTTTTAGATAATATTGAGGCTGTTGTTATAGACATTCCCTCACATAATTGAGTAGCCGCTTCCTTAATGAGAGCTGCTCTTTCTTTAATAAAGAATTCAAACTGACGTTTTAAATAGTTACCATCTGAATCTGTATATTCTTCAATTTCTGTTAATCTATCTGTAGGAATAAGATGACTTTGTAGTCTAAACTTTACAGTTTTTTCATCAAATACATTGTATTTTTCTTTGATGTACTTTAAAGGAGCTTTTGCTCCTAAACTTTTATTTGTAGAAGATGTTATAATGGCACAGTTTAAGGCTAAATTTGGATTTATATTTATTTCTTGTAAAATAGCTTTTGGAAAAATATGATGATAATCTCTATTTGCTAAGTTATCTAACGTTAATTTTTGACCATCAGAAAAATCATAACTTCCTAATTTCGATGCTACACACATAATTGCTCTTGCTCTAATATTTTCTCTTTTTGGCCAACCTGTTTTGGTCAGAAAATCTATATCCGAAATAGCATGTAGTTCTCTATTTAATACTGGCACATCGTCTTCATGATAAGGCAAGCCATTTTCTTTATGATTTTTAAGAATAATATTCTTTAAATTGGTAAAGTCCCTAAAAGCTCTAGAAGCTGCTGAGTTTTCGTATCTGTCTGTAAAAAATGCCGACCAAACATATTTTTTTAATAAAATTTCTGCTTTACCTCTTTCATCTAAAGTTTCTGGGATATACCTGTATAAAGCTGCTACTACTGCTAAAACTGCATTAGTAGGTAGAATTTGTCTATTATAAATACCTTCATTTGCTAGAAAACAGGTCATTTTGTGAAGACCATTTTGTAATAGGTGCCAATTATCAACAACTTTCTCTTTACTCATTTCTAACATCCCTGCATTATTTGGTGTTTTATCTTGAAGTAAGGCTGAAGTGGCTAAAATAAGCTGTTCTAATTGGAAATATCCAGCTATTTTTGGGTGTTTTTCATTTAAATTACTCTGTAAATCATGCAAAGAGACGCCTTTAACACTTTCTATCTCAGCAACAATTACATCATATAAAGACAATGGTTTAGTATTAGTATTCATATTAATAAATACACGTAAAGCAATATCTTTTGGTGTACTTGTTGGTAATGCTAAAAAAGGAAGGTTATAATGACTTATAACTTCTCTTAATTGTGTTATTGTTTTATCTAGTTTTGTTTTAGTTTCATTAAATTCTATGAATTTTTCAACAAACTCAGGATCTTGCTTATCTTTTGGTTCTAATTTACTTACAGCTGAATTAATCCATGTATCTATTTCAGATCTAATATCAGTTGGTCTTAGTAAATCTATAGGGATTAAACCTTTTTTGAAGCATGCGCTTGGGTTATCAGCCCACAAGGGATATCTCTTATCTTTTTTCATCCACCTTCCCTGACAATAAGCCATCATATTTTCATTACTAATCCCATCATCATCATTATCAAATTCTGGAATGTAAATGAAGAAAGTTTCAGTATCATAATTATTATGCATGCTCCTCCATAGTGAAGTCAAACGTTGTTGTCCATCTAATAAATGCTCATTAACTTTCACTCCTGTCTCAGGAGCAGTGGCTAAATATCTTGAGATAAATTTTTCTTCATCAACTTCCAAAAGTAAAGTGATTCCTAAAGGTAAATTATAGGTAATGGTTTCTAATAAACTTGCAATTCTTTTCTTGTCCCAAGCTTGAAAACGCTGAAAACGAGGTAGCTTAATTTCTCCATTTTGTAATTTTTGAAACCAAACAGTTAAGGTTCTGTCTTGTGCTTTACTTGATTGTTGATTTATATTCATAATATCTAATTCTCAATTAATTCTCCTTTAAATGCCCTTTGTAAAAGGCTGTTAAACAAATCTTCTGCCTGGGCTAAACTAGCCTGTGCTTGGGCTTTTTGTGCTTCTATAGCTTGAACTCTTTCTGCAAATTGGTTTTGTAAATCAATTTCTGGCAGATTAACTTTAAGCTTTGTGATGTGTTCAATTTTAATACCTTTCACAGTAGCACCTGATGAAACAGAGTCAAAATAATTTTCCTTACTCTTAAAGAGGTATAACAAATATGTTATGTTTATTTCACCTATAAGTTGTATTGCTTTCAAGTCTTGGTTTATAGCAACATCCATTTCACATATTGCTGCTCTTCCTACAGCCATTCTAGTTGCAACAATTAAACTCCCATTTGGAATAACTCTTGTAGCACTATTATCAACACCAGCTTGAGTTATATAATCTTGTGTCTTATTTAACCTATCAGACTTTAAATCTTTAACACTAGCCCATGGAATATTACCATTCCAATATTGCTCATTATCTTTACTTGGTGTACCACCACCAACTGTTTTAATAATTTTCCCTAGCTCGGTTAAACTTCCTGCTTCATCCCCAAACATGTCTATAAATAAACTCTGGGTTAGTTCATCATACTTTTCAATGAGTGCTTTTGTTTTTTGTCTGTAGGCATCTGCTGCATCCAAAATGGCGGCTATCTTTTTTTGCTGGTCTATTGGGGGGAGTGGGATTTTAATATCTGATATATATCCTTTAGATATATGTTTTAATCCAGCTCCTTTAAATCCATTTTCTAAAATATGAATATTCCCACTTAGAAAGTAATAGATGTATTTTAAAAATAACTCATCATTATTTTTTGGTTGAGTGACAAAACAATCCGTTGATACTGCAAATCTTTCATTACAATAATGAACACTTGCTGAACCACCAGTTCCAAAAATTAAACTATTGCCATCAAAAAGAAATTTATTTATTGATTTTTTTAAGATATTACTAGATGTATAAAAAGGATAACTTCCTTCATTTAAAGGTAGCCCATCACCAGCTTTTATTTTTGACTTTTTTTGAAAGTCAAATAGGTTACTAAAACTTACATTATTCATCCCAACATCTCTTTTAAAGCAGCTAAAGCTTGGTTTCTTTCCTTGTCAAGTGTTTCAATATCCTTTATAATTTCAGAAGGAGCAGCATATTCAATCTCTTCATAGATGATTTCCTTGTATCTGTTTATAGACAAATCCCAATCATTATCTTTAATCTCATCAAATGGTACCAAGAAACTTTTGTCTGTTCTGGCTCTTTCAGACTCTCCTGTTAGATTGTGATACCTGTCTAGTAAATCAGGAATATCATTGTCTTTAATTTCATTCCGCTTGTCATCTAAACTATAGCCATCTGCAGTCATATCATAAAACCAAACAGTATCTGTACCACCTGTTCCTGTTTTAGTAAAAAATAGCACTGCAGTACTTACCCCTGCATAGGGCTTAAATACTCCACTTGGCATAGAAATTACAGCATCAAGCTTGTGTTTTTCAATAAGCTCTTGACGTATTTGCTTGTGTGCATTAGAGCTTCCAAAAAGCACCCCATCTGGCACAATTACAGCAGCTCTACCACCTGTTTTAAGCATCCTTAGCATTAGACCTAAAAAGAGCAGTTCTGTTTTCTTAGATTTGACTGTTTTAAGTATAGAATTCTCAACAGCATCATAGTCTAAACTTCCTTTAAAAGGAGGATTTGCTAGTATTAAAGAATACTGGCTTCTAATGTCTCCAGCTCTTTCACTCAGCGCATCATTCTTAATCAAATTTGGGCTTTCAATACCATGAAGCTGCAAGTTCATAGCTCCAATACGGATCATAGTATCATCTATTTCTACACCATTAAACATTTCATTGTTAAAATGGTCTCTAAATGACTTGTCTAAAAATAAATCCTTGTGGTTGTCTCTAAAATATTCCCCAGCAGCTACTAAAAAACCAGCTGTTCCTGAAGATGGATCACAAATGACATCATCCTTTTTGGGTTGGGTCATATCTACCATCATTTTAATAATATGTCTTGGTGTTCTAAACTGTCCGTTAGTTCCTGCAGAAGCAATCTTAGAAAGCATGTATTCATAAAGATCCCCTTTGGTATCTCTATCTTTCATGTCAATCTTGTCAATAAGCTGCACCACTTGATCCAATAGTCTTGGCGTAGCTATAATAAAAGTAGCCTTACTCATAAACTCAGCAAATACTCCAGCAGAATCACCTACTTGTTTCATATGATCAAAGACCGTCATATTATCAACTACAGGCTTTGTAAACACTTCAAACATAGACTCAGGGTCTTTGTTTTTAAACGAGCTCCATCTAAGTTCTTTTTGAGCAGCTGTAAAAATAATATTTTGGATTGAGATACCTAAAGTATTGGCTCTGTTCTCATCTAGCAATTGGCGTTCATCCAATCTTCTTATAAAAAGTAGATAAGTAAACTGTTCTATGACAGACAATGGGTTAGAAATACCACCTGTCCAGAAGGCTTCCCATATTTTATCTACTTGTGATTTTAATTCTCCTGCAATCATATTATACGTTTATTTTCTTTAAAGTATTAAACTTTTCTTTCATAGTTGGATTGTTATAGGTCAACTTTTTAATCGTTAAATCTTCTGCTTTATCATTTGCCAAGCGAAGGTTTCTTTCTGAGGAAGTTAAAGCAGCTTTAATTTTATTTAAATGTAAAATGCTTTTATCAATCTCTTTAATAGCGTCTCCAAATTGTTTTTTGGCTAAATTAAAATTTCTTCCAAAACCAGACTTAAAATTTTCTATATTTTCTTCAAAATTGGTAATATCTATATTCTGGTTTCTCATCATGGTTAATTCTGTTCTATACCTTAAAGACTTCATTCCTGCATTACGTAGCAAGGTAATAATTGGTATGAAAAATTGAGGTCTAATCACATACATTTTTGGGTATTTATAAGAAACATCTACAATACCAGTATTGTAAAATTCATTATCAGATTCCAGTAAAGAAACCAATACGGCATATTCACAACCTTTTGCTTTTCTATCTTTGTCTAGTTTGGCAAAGAAATCCTCGTTTTTCTTCTTGGTAGCCGTTTCATCTCCTTCATTTTTCATTTCAAACATAATAGAAATAATTTCATGATCATTTTCATCATTATCTCTAAATACATAATCTCCTTTGGTGCCTCCCGAGGCATCATTGTCCTTTTCAAAATAGGCATTTTGAAAACCGGTAGCTCTTAACTTATTAAATTCTGTTTCACAGTGTTGCTCCAGTGTTTCACCAATCATTTTGGTAGATAACTTCTGTTTAAAATCTTTTAAGCGTTCAATTTCTTGGTCTTTTAACCTCAGACTTTCTTCTTTATGATTTAGCTTATCATTGAATTTTTCTTTTAAGGATTTTTCTAATAATTCCCTTTCAGTATCCTTAGATTTAAGGTCATTTTCAAGTTGGTCATTTTTCTTTTCAACTTCATATAAGGCTTCAGAAAGAGCAAGTTTTTTGACAGTTTCTGCATTTTCAAGTTTTGATTGTAAATCAGAAATTTCCTTGTCTTTTTTTGTCACCTCTTCTAATAAATCAGATTTACTTTCGGCTCTTAAAACGTCAATCTCGCGCTGCTTGTCTCCCAAAACTATTTGAAATTTATTATTGAGCTCTAGTTCTGTTGTTTTTAAGGCCGATTCCTTATCTCTTTTTTCAGCATCTATTCTAGTTTTCAATTCATCATCAAATTGCTGGTCACGCACTTGACTTGCAATATTGTTGTATACAGCATCATCTACTTTAAAAACTTCTTTACAACTTGGGCACTTTACGGTATTGTCTTTCATAACATTTAGTTTAATAATTACGCTACAAATTTAAGTTAGATGTGTGCAAGGTAATTGCATTAATTTTTTTTAATTTCAATAATGTGAGTCTTTTCACCACTAGGTTTGGTAACTACATTTATTTTATCACCTTCTTGCAATTTATGATTCTCAACCATTTTTGGTATTATACTTGTAATTAAACCTGATTCAGATTTAAATGTGCCCCAACCATCTGTAATTCTAATTACCTTACCTAAAATCCAATCATTACTATTATATGATTTATTTACTATAGCCTCCCATTTTGTTTTGTTTTTATCCACATCACCATTGTTATCTATAAAAGGTTTTAAATACTCTAAAACTTCTATCATTGAATAGCAAAGTGATTGATATAAAAAGGTATTTGAAGTGTTGCTTAAATACGTATCAGCACCTAATTTATTTCCTTCATTATGAGAAGCATCTTGAGTTAAACCAATTAAATGCCTGATAGATTCAGAAATTACTGGGTGAATTAATTCTTCTTCATAACTGTACTCATTGTTAATTCCAGCTAAAAAAATACTAGCACCGTTAATTGCACCCTGACCATTTTGTATTTCATCAGGTATTAAACCAATGTTATTTAATTTCTTGAATATAGCTTCTAAAATTTTACGGATAGGAGATAAAGCATCTTGCTGATTTATTATATTTTCTGGATGTTCAATATCTTTAATTATTTGAAGAACTCTTGAATACTCCTTGTTGCCTAAATATTTTTCATCACATAATGAAAAAGCATTTGGATATTTCTTTTTTAAATTTGTGATTTCTTGTTTATCAATTGCAATAATTAAATCATCTATAAATCCTTTATTATCAACACCCTTAATTACAATAGGCACATTATATTTTTCAATCCATTTTACATCCCCTTTATATTCCATTTTATTAAGCTCACCGGTAAAAATATAAACAGGGAACCATTTTGTTTGTCTTAACTTTTGAATTATATCTAAAGAATTTATTAAACCATCAATACTATGTTCTTCATCCTCGGATTTATCATAAGCTAAACCATCCAAAATTACAGCATCATAAGAATTAGTTTTTTGTCCTAATTTTAAATTAGACATCCCATCTAAAGATGTTGTGAAGTGAAAGAGCTCAATACCATTTTGATGAGCTAACCTATCAAAATCTTTATTAAATAGGTCATCAATCCAGAGTACTTTATATCTCTTCATATTTTTTAAGATTTATTTTAACACCTACTTTAAATTCTTCTTCTGGACAGTTAATCAAATCCCAATCTAAACCATGAGATTTTGCAAAAACACCTACATGATAACCCCCCAGACCTGTATTACCAGTTTTGCCTGCTTTCATTGACTTAGTACTATAACTTTCTTTAGTTACTCCTTTGGGTAGATTTTTTCCATTATTCTCCATAAGTAATTCAATATAATTATCATTATTCTTTAAAGTAATTTTGAAAACATAATCTTTAAAGTTATTTATAAAACTATGTCTAATCGCATTATCTAAAACAGATTTAAAAACATTTCTGAGCTGTTTTTTGTCGGCCAAAGTTTTAGTGTTAAATTGATTATCATCATAAAACTCAACTATAGTATAAGCCTTACTAGTTTCTCTTTTGACTAATTTTTTTAAAAATAATTTTACATCAAAAACTTCTGTATCTAATTTTTCCTCTTCATTCGACAACAAATTAACCTGTTTAGAAATTACTTTTACTGTTTCTGACAAGGAATCTAATAAAGTTTTCATTGTTGTATCATCTCTATCATCTAAAACTGTTTCTAATTGAATTCCATTTTTATGTGAAATAAATTCACCCCTAATATATTCTACAATAGAATTTAGACTAGATACATCCTGATTTAACATATGCCTTTTAGAACTTAAATCAGCTTCTTGTTCTTTCTTAAAGTTTTCTAATTGTTTTTGAAATCCAGATTCTAGAACTAATTTTTCAAAACGAATTTTCTTTTCACGTTTTACAATTTCACTCTGTTGTTTAATAGTTGAGGGTACATCTATAATAAATTTTTGAATATCTGTTTTTCTAATATGTTTAACTCCAAAACCTCTTAAAAAACTCAAAAATTGTCTGGTAACATATTCTTTATTAAGTTCTTGAATCAAAAAGTCAATTAAGACAATCTCTTCATCGATATTATATATAGCAACATTCTTTTGAATTGCAATATCTTCATTTAAAGTATCTATAAATGAAGGTTTTAAATTCCTTCCTAAAGTTGCGAGTAATAAAGCTCTTCCTCTAAAAATAAAATGATTTTTTAAATCAATTCTTTTATTTAATTTGGAGGTATTAATTTCAAAATTATCTACGTCATCAGATAAATCTTTAATACTTAGATATTTTGTATTTGAAGAAGGAAAATTTGTTCCAACCTTTGTTGGTATCAATAAATCACTTAAATATACTGGATTTGTTATTTCTTCATCTTGAAAAACTTCAATATATTGAGAAGGGTGAAGGTTATAATCATTTCTCTCCAGCTCTATTTTATTAACTATTCTAGATATATTTTCAACCTCTAAAAATTTATTATAAATCCCTGTAATTTCTTTTAATGCACTCTCTGAAAAAATAATTTTTTTGTTTTCTCTTTTTGAGAAAGAATCAGCCTCTAGTAGCAATATATTTTCTGTGTCTTTTGCTTTATTTAAAACCCAAATACAAGTGTTCGCACCACTATAATTTAATACCCCTCCAGGTAATGTAATAACAGCCTCTAACAGGTTGTTTTCAATAATATTTTTACGAATTAACATCTCATTTTTACCTGAAGTAAACAATGAACTTTGAGTAAGAAATACAACTGCTTTTCCATTTGAATTAAGATGATAAATAGCATGCTGTAACCATGCTAAGTTTGCATTATTTTTTTGGGGTAATCCATAATGAAATCTTGGATCATTAGTACTGTAACTATTTATCCAATTTTTTAAATTAAAGGGAGGATGCATAATAACATAGTCACTCTTTAAATCCGGAAATTGATCCTCTGAAAGTGTACTTTTTGATTCTCCAAACTGAAATAAATTACTATTATTAAATGCAAAACGTAGCTTTGCAATGGCAAGTATAGAAGGATTAAGCTCTTGTCCATAAAAATGAAATTTTTGTTGCGGATTTAAATCTTCTATTTTTTGAAAAAAACCTCCAGTGCCACAAGCTGAATCTAAAATAGAGCCTTCTTTTGGATTTAATAATTTTACCATTAAATTTGTAACTGATTCAGGGGTTGTGAAACTAGTTACATTTATTCCCTCATAATCTTGAAATTTCAAGAGCAATAGGTCAATAAAGCTTGAAAAACTAAGGTTATCAGGTAAATCAAATTTTGAAATTTTTAAAAAAAGATTCTTAATTAGAGGTAAATCAATATCATTTTTAATTTTATTGATAAAATCAAAATCACTAAATGTATTTTTTAATTGTAGGTTTCGATCTTCTAAAGATATAAATGCATCATTTAATAATTCCAGAAATCTAGTGGATTCTATACGTTCAATTAAGTAAACCCATTCTGAATTTTTAGGTATTGAAACTTTACTGTTCGTGCCAGAATAGTTTTTGTCATTCGCATATTTTAGGAAGATTAAAGAAATTACAATTTCACGAAGTTCTCCTATATTATTATGACCCCTTACATCATTAAAAAAACTCCAAAAATTAGATTCTATCTTATTCATTAACGAAAAATTTATAATAGCTATGCAAATCTAAAATCAAAATATGCATTGTAATTGCACAGTTCTCATTTTACATAGAACTCTTGCATAGTAACTGCATGCTCTTTTAGTGCTAATTTTAATTCTTTTGGTTCTAATACTTCAATATCTTTTCCGTAGGATAAGATTTGCTGAATTAATTCTTTATTAATTATAGTTTCCATCCATACCTGGTCTTGCTTATCATCATCAAAAAATTCATCAAAATCAGGATTGAAAGGTTTTGTTTTAAAATACTTTTCTCTTCCATTATGAAAACGCAACACTATTTTTTTTATTTCTGCATTCTGTGGTCTTACTACACCCACCATAGTCCTGAAGAAAGCATCCCAGTCATTATTAGATTCTATGAAGTTAGTATTCTCTAAAATTATAAATTCTGTTAACCTTTCATCTAATGGAATACTCCATTCATTATTTTTGTTGGTATTGTTTAAACCAAAGACAAACCATCTTCTATTGTACTGTTTTAAAATATGAGGATGAAATTCATATGTTTTTTCTGATGTATCTTGAAAACCTTTATACTTTATTTTTAAGACTTGTTTCTTTTGAATAGCCAGATAGAGCGGTTTTAAATATTTTATTCCTTTATACTCCTCGTTTTGATCATAAAAAAGTACTTGAAAGTTGTCATTATCATTTTCTTCGTCTTGAAATTTAATTAATGCTTCTGCTAGTTTATCATATTTTGGATGATTTTCAAACCGCTCCAACAATTGCTGTGAAGCCTCTATTAAATAATTTTCAAATGGAAGTAAGGGTTTAGTTGCAATAGTAAAGTTTGGTTCCGAATATTGAAGGACTCTAGATTTTTCTGGGAGAGGTGCTCCAAATCCATTAACTGGATCTCTAAACAGTTTAAGATCTTCTCTTAAAGTTCTTGTAGCAATTGTTTCTCCGGGATATAATTCAGATATTTTATTATTAATATATTCCAACAATTGAGTAAAGCTATATGCTTTATGCCTTAAACAATAATCTATTAAATTATATCTTACATGTGCGTGTTTACTGTTTGCCAATTTTTAATTTATAAATTGTTAATAATTTTAATCAAATCAAATTTAATAATTATATGCAATTATTTTGCACAATTTTTAAAAATTTTAAATAAACTTGTGTAACGGTCTCGGCTATGAGTAGTTGCGTGGGCTAGCACTTAACTTTACAAGTACACACCAAGCTGAAAATCCGCGAGGATTTTCGTAAGTAGGCTAAAACCAAGCAATTAATTTTATACGGTGTTGGCAACTGGCTTTTCTTTCCGATTTCTATTTCTCAATCGAAACTAAAACTTTTTCAATTCCGAGTTTTTGCCATTCTCCATTTCTGAATTCTGGTCTTGACCTTAAATTTCCTAAAACTCCCGAAGTTTCTCTTAATCTGTTAGCATTCCAAACTTTTTGTTTAGAAGTTCCGTTTTTATAAAATGTCGTTATATAAGCAGTTTTGGTCAATAAAAGTCTCCTTTTAAATTCATATTCAGTTGACGGATTTAATTCAATTGGTAAAATACCATTTGAATAATCAACTATTCTTTGTTTAGAAAACTCTCTTTTTGGTAATTCACTTTGCTTTGATAGAGCATTTTTTGCTCTAATCTCAACTGTTAGATTTTCCAAAACGGACTCAATTAATTCTCCATCATATTCGTCAAGAAAATCTTGTTTGATAAGTTCCGATATTTTTGCTTGATAATTTTCGTCGAGTAATTTTTTCGTCAGTTCTTTATGCTCTTCTCTGCGATTTAATTTTTTTAGTCCGTTAAGAGTGAAATTCCGCAATGATTCTTGGTTAAAATTTTCTTTTGCAAATATTTCGACGAATTTTAATCCTTTCTCATTATCCTTTGTGAACTTTATTGTTTCTAAGAGGATTGGGTCTTCTTGTTTTGCCAAATCTCCATCATAAAAAATTTGGATTCCTTGTCCGATTAAAATTCCGTATTCTAGTTTTAACTGACGCATATATGAAAATAATTGTTGCTGAAATCTTGAATTAAGTGGAATGTTTGGCTGTTTAATTTCAATCACGAACAATTTTCTATTATCGGAATCTCTTATAACAAAATCAGGCGTAATTCTGTTAGCAGCACCAACTTGAAAGGAAGGTCGAATTTCAATGTCTCCAAAATATTCTTTCCAATCCAAAACTCTTAAAGCTTGGACTACGTTTTGTTCAAAATCACTTTCGCTAATATCAGTCCGAATATTGTCGGATAATAAAAAGCAGATTTCATTCCATTTTTCGTTGTTCATTTTTGGTTTTCTCGTTTTTTAGCTTGTTGCCAACTTGTTATATCCAAATAAAAGCCATTATTAACAGCTTTATATTTCCGGATAAGACAACTTCTTTAATGTTCTAAAGTTCAAAAAATAACCACCGCTACACAATCCCTATAAATGGTGAAAATAACAGCTCCCTGTTTTTTGTAGAGCCATAATTTCTAGCCTATTACTCCTCTACAGACCAACTGTACACCAAAGAAGCATCGCCACTAAACTCTTTTTTTCTATCAATTTCATAAAGGTCTTCAAACTCAGGCCCAAACCGTTCAAAAGCACTTAAAAACCCAAAATCTCTATCTTTTAGCTTATAAAGGATCTTCCCAATCAAGGGTACCGCTTTTTTAGCCACCACAAGCCAAGGTAGGGTAGAGGTGCCTACCACATCGGTAACCATACCAAAAGCATCTCCTCCAATACCCGCTTCAATGTCTTTCAAAATTTCACCCAAATCTCTTGTGGCTTTTCGAGTATGCCGTAGATAAATATGAACGTTTAATTCCCGATCTTCAGGGAGGTCTCTACTCAAGACAAACAGCCCATTAGATCCAGCATCATCCGTGTCAAATTGGAAAGAATTCTCATGCCTTCTAGACAACTTAAAAGGTTCGTGAGGTAAGGTTGTGATGATCATTTTATCCTCTTCTGTGGGATGGTCTGTAACCACTAAAAAGTAGAGTTTCCATCTTTTTTTTGGGCGATGAATTTGCACTTCATCAATTTCTAAACGTACACGAGTCATAGGGTTTAAATTTATTACTAGTGATAAAAGTGTGTCTTCACCTTCAACACCTGTTACAAATTTATAGTAAAGGGCAGTAGCGGTCAATCCCTAAAAACAATGAAAATTTTTAATCCCTAAAAAAAGAGGAGTGTGGTGTAATGGCTTGCTTTAGGTTTTGTGATTTTTTTTTAATTCATTTTCACGCAACCTATTGTTAAAAGAGTCACCACAACCCGTTATTAATAAAAAGTAGAAAATAATTGGTTAAGAATTTATAAATAATGGTGTATAACTAGCATGTAATTTTTTTATTTTTTGTATTAAAAAATAATATACTATATTTGGTAAACCAATCTGGTAAACCAATTACTGAAATGATAGCCCTTTTAATTATTCCAAAATTGGAAATTGTTCAATTATAACGGACTTAGAAGTATTTCTTATGTGAAGTATTATAAATCATATTAAAACTATATTATGAAAACAAAATTACTTTTTATTGCTATGATATTAATAGCTGTATGGTCAAATTTAACTGCTCAAACCGTTGTTTTTGATGGAGAGACAAGTACTGATTGGAATACAGCCACAAATTGGGTTGGTGATGTTTTACCTGGAATAAATAATGACGTTGACTTAGACGGAAATACAGTTGTTTTATCAGCAAATGTTCAGGTTCAAAGAGTCTATGCAGGAGGAAGTTCAAATTTAACTATTGATAATGAAGTTACCCTAGTAATTACTGGCTTTGCAGGTGGTGATGATGGTTTAGAGGTTCAAAATTCTGGAACTGTAATTAATAACGGTACAATAACCATTTCAAATATAGATGCAGCTAGTACCGATTCTGATGGATTATATAATAAAGGTACTTTTACCAACAATGGTAGTATTACAATAGATGGAGTAGGACAACATGGTATGTACTTACAACAAGGTACTTTTACCAATAGTGCAACTGGAACTATAACGATAACGAATACTGGTCAAGGAGATAGTGGCGCTGATTATGTTTACATGGATGACAACGGAGGAACAATATCTAATTTTGACAATTTTGGAAGTTTAGCAATCACAATGACAGGAAATGACGATGGGATTTACATTAAAGATGGTTGTGTTCTTACCAACCATTCAACAGGTACAATAGATATTATTTCAACAGGTGGAGGAGATATGCCTTTGCATATTGTTGGTGGAAGTAGTCTTACTAATCCCTCTAAGCTAGATAACGCAGGTACGTTTACTATTAATGGAACAGGAACATCAGATTATGGTGTTCAAGTTGATGGTGCTAACACTACCTCTACACCAACTGAAACTGCTATTTTAATTAATTCCGGTACTTTGACTATAAATGATGCAGGTGATAATTCAAGTGATGACGGTATAAGAATACGAAGAAGTGGTGTAATCACTAATAGTGCTGGTGGAGTTATTAATATAAATAATGCTAAAGATGAAGGTATACAAATAGAGGATGAATCGCTTTCAACAGGGGTGTTTAATAATAGTGGAACTGTCAATATTACATCAGCTGCGGATCACGGAATGGAATGTTTTGGAACATTTAATAATTTGAATGGAGGTGTTTTCAACGCTACTAATAGTTCTGATGATGGAATAAGACTTCAGAATGATGGTGTTTTCAATAATGATGGTGCTATTGGTATTGATGGATCCGGTTCAGAAGATATTGAAACAGAAACTGTAGCAAGTTTCATTAACACAGCTAATTCAACTTTTGCACCTGGATCAAGTATTGGTGATCTTGAAATTAGGGATGATTTTGATTTGGGAGCTGCCACTGTAACATTTGAAATTAATGGTACAACTGCAGGTACAGACTATGATCAAATTAAAGCCTCTACATCTAGTAATACATTTACGATTGGGCCATCAACAAAGATTAATTTAGTTTGGGGCTATACCCCTAGTGTTGGTGATAAATTTGATATAATTGATGCATCTGGAACATTAAGTGGGGCTATAGACATGCTTAATGTTACAAGTTCACATAACGTAACAGTGACCGTTGTTGACAATAACTTAGAAGTAGAAGTTATAGCTGTTTTATCAACAAATGAGATTGATATTTCAGATTTTAAAATATACCCAAACCCAGCCAGTGATATTTTACATATAGAAACCCACAATAATATTCAAATTACTTCAGTGCACATATATAATATTTTAGGGAAACAAGTTTTAAACAAAAAAACTATCAATAATGGAATTGATGTTTCTAACCTTAAAAAAGGTGTATATATGATAGAAATTGTATCAAATAAATTTAGTACAATAAAAAAAATAATAAAGCAGTAATTTTAAAATTTCACAAATAGTTGTCTGTTAAAAATTCAGACAACTATTTTTAAAAAAATTTCGATGACCAAACAGATTTTTGCAAGACTAATTTTACTGGTATTAATTTTTTCATGTAAAAATAATGCCAATCAAGATAATAACCTGTCTCTTATACACATCTCCGAGCCCACGAGACAGGCAGAAATC
>OJFL01000192.1_pt1 | contig 34595 bp, 29 predicted proteins | sample 1594131 | NCBI WGS metagenome assembly OJFL01 (sample SAMN05416782, study PRJEB24817) | seawater metagenome | isolation source: Sea water | place: Canada:Atlantic | collected 2013-07 | reverse complement strand
TCTACACACTGCATATCGTCGGCAGCGTCAGATGTGTATAAGAGACAGGGGCCAGGCCGTCCAGAACAGGCGATTTGGAATGCGCGCGCGACGTACTCAGGAATACGTTCAGATCGATCAATTTGTGCAACCCATTTGCTCATCTGACCGAACATTCTTCGGTAATCCATCTCCTGAAATGCTTCCCTATCAACCATATCACCACCAACTTGACCAATAAATAGAATCATTGGTGTGGAATCCTGAAAAGCCGTATGCACACCAATACTGGCATTCGTGGCTCCCGGACCTCTTGTCACAAAACAAATACCCGGTTTCCCTGTCGCCTTGCCGTATGCCTCTGCCATGAATGCAGCACCACCGTCTTGCCGAGCAACATACAAAGAGACTTGATTCCGTTTGAGATACAGAGCATCAAGAACTGCAAGATAGCTCTCACCAGGCACACAAAATGCATCTGTAACACCCTGATTGATGAGTTGATCAACAAGCACTTGGCCACCACTTCTCAAATTATTCTCCACGTATGACTCTCCATAATTGAGCTACTTAGATTTTACGTGCCAAAAAAAACCCGCCACAAGGCGGGTTTTTTTAAAGCTGTATTCCTTACTCAGACTCTTGAGCAGGCGCTGCATCAGCAGGCGCTGCATCAGCAGGCGCTGCATCATCAGCAGCAGCTGCCTTCATGCTAAGTCTTAAACGACCCTTATCATCCGCCTCGAGCACTTTAACGCGAACTTGTTGGCCCTCTTTAAGATAATCAGAGACAGCATTGACACGCTCTTCGGCAATCTGAGAAATATGAAGCAAACCATCTCGTCCTGGCAACACACTCACAATTGCACCAAAATCAAGCAATTTGAGAACTTCACCTTGGTAGATTTGACCTACTTCAACATCTGCTGTTAATTCCTCAATTTTTTTACGTGCCGCCTCACCACCTGCTGCCGACACACAAGCAATCGTTACAGAACCATCATCCTGAATATCAATAGTCGTACCAGTTTCCTCTGTAATCGCTCGAATGACTGCGCCACCCTTTCCGATCACATCACGAATTTTTTCAGGCTTAATTTTAAGCTGGATCATTCGAGGCGCATAAGTCGACAACTCTTCTCTTGAATCGCCCATTGCCTCCTTCATCTTGTCCAAGATGTGCATACGTGCGTCTTTCGCTTGTTGAAGTGCGATTTGCATGATCTCTTTGGTGATACCTTGGATTTTAATGTCCATTTGAAGTGCTGTAATGCCAGCTTCTGATCCTGCAACTTTAAAGTCCATGTCACCAAGATGATCTTCATCCCCCAAAATATCAGTGAGCACAGCAAATCGACCACCATCCTTAATCAAACCCATCGCAATTCCAGCAACATGCGCCTTAAGAGGCACGCCAGCATCCATCAATGCGAGACATCCGCCGCAAACCGAGGCCATTGAGCTGGAACCATTAGACTCCGTAATTTCGGAAACTAACCGAATGGAATATCCAAATTCTTCCTTAGAAGGTAAAACGGCTAAAAGCGCTCGCTTCGCAAGACGTCCATGACCAATTTCTCGACGCTTTGGTACTCCAAAACGCCCCGCCTCTCCAGTTGCATAAGGGGGGAAATTATAATGAAGCATAAAATGGTCACGGTACTCACCCTCTAAAGCATCAATAATTTGCTCATCCCGAGCGGTACCCAAGGTAGAAACGACAAGAGCTTGAGTTTCACCTCTTGTGAATAACGCCGAACCGTGCGTTCTAGGTAAAACCCCTGTACGGATATATATGGGTCTAACTGTTCTAGTATCTCTCCCGTCAATTCTTGGCTCCCCAGCAAGAATCTGGCTACGAACAATGTCTTTTTCTATGTATTTAAGCTGATCGTAAACAGCCCCCTTGTCGTAAGCATCCTCAGCGTCGCCACACAGTGCTTCAATGACGACATCAGATACTGATTCAATTTTTTGAGATCTCTCTTGCTTTTCTTTGATTGCATAAGCATCACGTAGACCTGTTTCAGCAAGCTCTTTAACACGAGCTTCAAGCGTCGCATCCTTTTCTGGCGCTTTCCAATCCCAAAGTGGTTTACCTATTTCTTCGGCCAGGTCATTAATCATGCTAATCACGGCTTGCATCTGCTCATGACCATGAACGACGGCTCCTAACATGACGCTTTCAGATAATTGTTGCGCCTCTGATTCAACCATCAAAACAGCCTGCTGCGTGCCCGCAACGACGAGATTCAACTCACTATCTAGCAATTGACTTGCAGATGGATTAATGACGTATTCACCATTAATGTAACCGACACGCGCCCCACCAATAGGGCCGTCAAATGGAATCCCTGATATCGATAGAGCCGCGGATGCACCAATCAGCGCAGGAATGTCTGCATCAATTTCCGGGTCAGACGACATCACAGTAGCTATCACCTGAACTTCGTTTAGAAACCCCTCTGGAAATAGTGGTCTTATTGGTCGGTCTATCAAACGACTTGTGAGAGTTTCTTTTTCGGAAGGACGCCCTTCACGCTTAAAAAAGCCGCCTGGGATCTTTCCCGCCGCATATGTTTTCTCAGTGTAGTCAACCGTCAAAGGAAAGAAAGACTGTCCAGCCTTCGCTTCTTTTTTCCCCACAACAGTAACCATGACAACTGTTTCGCCTAAAGAGACCAGAACCGCGCCAGATGCTTGCCTCGCAATTTCACCGGTTTCTATAGTTAATTGATGCGCACCATACTGAATTGTTTTTTTCGTAGCTTTCAAAATCGTAACCTCAAAAAAATAGGCGCGGACAACCCGCGCCATATAAATTAATTAATTCTCAAATCCATCAACTTGGCTTGAATCTTAGTCCTTGAGATATTCACCACGGACCGTTTTACTTTCTCAAACCAAGGCTTTCAATCACCTTGCGGTAACGATCGACATCGTTACGTTTTACATAGTCCAGCATCTTACGACGGCGACTGACCATTTTTAAAAGCCCTCGTCGCGAGTGATTATCCTTCGCGTTGACCTTAAAGTGCTCAGTCAAATGATTGATTCTTTGCGTCAGCAAAGCGATTTGAACCTCTGGAGAACCCGTGTCCCCCTTCGCCTTCTGATAGTCACCTACAGTTTTTGCTCTATCCGCAGCAGTTATCGACATTAATACTTTTCCTAACGGTGAAAAAAGCGCGAATTATACAGCATAAACCGCAATTAGTTAACAATAGGGGTATTACGAGAAGCCGCGATATATTCTTGCGACATCAAACGTTTAGGTTTTAGCAAGCCAGTATCCGTTAAATCAGCAAGACCAACGAAAATTCGATCATGGGTGTACACCGCAACAGCCCCACTTACGCTGACATTATCTAAATTTTCTACCTCAATCCCATTCGTAAAGCGTGGCTCGTCATTCTGATTAAGTGACACTCGAGGCAAATGAGATAATGAGAAATCTATATTTTTCAACAATTTAAGCCGTAAATCTAAACTTAAATCTTCAATTTTTTCAAGAGTAATACCTGATGAAACCGAGATGTCACCTAGGCCAGTACGCCGTAACGAGGTCAAGTAACCATCCGTCCCTAACCAAACAGCAACATCTTCAGCAAGAACCCTAATGTATGTGCCTTTAGAGCAGCGGACAGAAAGACGCAACTCATCATCGGCTTTTTTCACGATGAATAATGAGTGGATCATGATTCGACGCTTGGCACGAGGGATCGTTTTACCCTCCCGAGCTAATTTATAAAGAGGTTTTCCGTCTACCTTTATCGCGCTGTACATGGGAGGAATTTGATCTCCACTGCCAGTGAATGCTTTGACAACAGTGTCTAGTCCTCGCGCATCAATCCCTACAAGTGTCGTTTTGGACAATTCCCCCTCCGCGTCACCTGTTGTGCTGCGATACCCTAGTTTTACGATTGATTCATAGGATTTATTCGAATCACTAAAAAAACTAATGAACTTAGTTGCCTCTCCAATACAAATTGGAAGCAACCCTGAGGCTAGCGGATCGAGCGTTCCAGCATACCCCGCTTTTGCATTACCGAAAAGCCGCCTAACCTTTTGCAAGGCATGATTAGAAGACATGCCGCAAGGCTTATCTAGCAATAAAATTCCATTGTAAATATTCGGCATACCATTACCCCTAAACAGTAAACTGGATGCTCTCGAGCTTTAGATCTTGACGTTTACTTCCGCAAGAAGCCTACTGATACGATCACCATGCTCGAGCGTATCGTCATATTTAAAAGATATGTGTGGCGCCACTCTCATATTCAAGTTTTTAGCTATATGCGTGCGCACAAAACCTTGTGCCTTGTTGAGGATATTCTCTAACATCAATTTATCGTAATCATCACCTAACCGGGTGAAATAAACTTTAGCGAAGGAACTGTCTAGACTAACCTCGACATCCGTGATGGTTATTTGCCCAACGCGAGGATCTCTGATTTTAGATCGAACTAATTCCGAGATCTCACGGAGCAGGTAATCTCTCAATCGTCCAGACCTTTGTGTGCTTTTAACCAAAAGAAATCAGCAAGTAGATGCGTTATAACGAACGGGCGGTTTCCACAACTTCAAATACCTCGAGTTGGTCACCTTCATTAATGTCTGCGAAGTTCTTAATAGATAGTCCACATTCAAACCCGGATTTCACTTCCCTAACATCGTCCTTAAATCGCTTGAGAGTATCCAGTTCACCCTCATGAATCACGACGTTATCTCGAAGCAACCTGACTGAGGAGCCACGTTTGACTAAACCCTCAAGCACGTAACATCCGGCTACAGCGCCAACTTTAGTGATTTTAAAGACTTGCCGAATTTCAACTAATCCTAATGTCTCCTCTTTTCTGTCAGGTGAAAGTAAACCACTTAAAGCGGCTTTTACCTCGTCAACTGCATCATAAATAATGTTGTAGTAACGCACATCGATGCCGTGCGTTTGGATCAGCTTTCGCGCCGTGGCATCAGCTCGGGCATTAAAGCCAATAATGACTGCGTTTGAGGCTACAGCAAGGTTAATGTCTGATTCATTGATACCGCCAACACCAGAATGCACGATATTAACCTGGACCTCTTCAGTCGATAAACGTATCAACGAGTGAGCCAAGGCCTCACTCGACCCCTGAACATCAGCCTTGATGATGAGCGGTAATGATTTAACTGCACCTGCTTTAAGATGATCAAACATGTTCTCCAACTTAGCCGCCTGCTGCTTAGCAAGCTTCACCTCTCGGAACTTACCTTGACGGAATAGCGCAATTTCTCTTGCTTTCTTCTCGTCCTGCAACACAATAATCTCTTCTCCAGCTGCAGGCACGTCGGATAGACCCTGTACTTCGACGGGAATAGATGGGCCAGCTGATTCAATTGTTAGGCCATTTTCATCGACCATGGCACGAACGCGACCAAACACCGCACCTGCCAATAGAACATCTCCTCGACTCAGTGTACCTTCACGCACCAGAATAGAAGCAACAGGGCCTCGTCCTTTATCCAATCGCGACTCAACGACTACACCTCTTGCTGCAGTTTTCACAGGCGCTTTCAAATCAAGCATTTCAGCTTGCAAAAGAATTGCGTCTAATAGCCCGTCAATTCCTTCACCAGTTTTAGCTGAAACGTGCACGAACATTGTATCTCCGCCCCAATCCTCCGGTACAACCTCATATTGACCTAATTCTTGTTTGATACGTTCTGGGCTAGCCTCAGGTTTGTCAATTTTATTCACGGCTACTATGATTGGCGTATTGCCCGCTTTAGCGTGATTAACTGCTTCAATTGTTTGAGGCATAACACCATCGTCTGAAGCAACCACTAAAACTACAATATCGGTTGCCTTAGCTCCTCTAGCACGCATCGCGGTAAAGGCCTCATGACCTGGGGTATCTAAAAAGGTAACCATGCCTTTTTGAGTATTTACGTGATATGCACCGATGTGCTGAGTAATACCACCTGCTTCACCACTAGCCACTCGCGTTGTCCGGATATAATCCAGAAGCGAGGTTTTTCCATGGTCGACATGTCCCATTACTGTAACAACGGGCGCTCTCGTTTCAAGCGGAACGTCCTGATCGGGACTTTCTATCAAAAACGCTTGTGGGTCCTCTGTTTTTGCTAACTTCCCGATATGACCCATTTCGTCAACAACAATCATCGCGGTCTCTTGGTCAAGCACCTGATTTATCGTAACCATTTGCCCCATCTTCATGAACACCTTGATGACTTCAGCGGCTTTCACGGACATTTTATGGGCAAGCTCAGATAAAGAAATTGTTTCCGGAACAAGCACCTCACGCACCACAACCTCTTGCGGTATCGCAGGAGCGCTGTCTGAGCTGTGCCCCCTTCTATTTCTACTTCTGCCTGAGCTTCTCCAACCATCACGTCCACCTGACCCAGAGAAACCACTACGGGTCTTGATCCCACGCTTTTTACTCTCCGCATCAAAACGTACTTGGTTTGCTTTTTTCTTAAGCGCTTTTTTGGCTTCGTCTTTTGATATTGGGCTATGGAGCGTACCCTCTGGGGCCTTAGCCACCTCGACTTTCTTTACGCCAGCTAACTTGGCTGCTTCAGCAGCAATCGCTGCTTGCGCAACCGTCTCTTTCTTTTGAAGCCGACGCTTCTTATCCTCTTCCTTTTGAATGATTTCAGCAGCTTGGATAGCCCTCAAATCAGCTTGACGCTTAGCTTCCGCTTCACGCTTAAGCTGCTCTGCAGTTTTTTTAATTACCGATGGCTTAACACTTGGCGCCTCAACGGCTGCCTCAACCGTTACCTCAACGATAGGCTCAACGATAGGCTCAACGATAGGCTCAACGGTGGCCTCAACGATAGGCTCAACCGTGGCCTCAACGATAGGTTCAACCGTGGCCTCAACGATAGGCTCAACAGTGGCCTCAACGATAGGCTCAACGGTGGGCTCAATCTCAGGAGTTTTAACAATTACACGCTTCTTACGAACCTCAACTTGAATCGTACGTGACCGTCCAGCTCCATCAGACTTTTTAATTTCAGTTGTTTCCCGCCGCTTTAAGGTGATTTTACTTCTCGGCTTCTCATCCCCATGCGACTGCTTCAAAAAATCAAGTAATTTATGCTTATCAGCTTCCGTGAGATTGGTCTCTTCAGTCAAAGCTTTTTTTATTCCAGATGCCGCTAGCTGTTCAAGCAAACGCCCAACAGGAAGTTTAAGTTCTGATGCAAACTCTTTAACATTCACATTTGCCATTTATTTTTTGCCCTTAAATTCATTAAGACTCTGTGAACCATGGTGCTCTCGCAGCCATAATTAAGCTTTCAGCCAATTCGTCATCAATTTCAATGATCTCTTTGAGATCATCAATAGCCAAGTCAGCCAACTCATCCTGAGACATGATGCCGCCGCCAATTAGAGACCGCGCAAGATCTTCCGTCATGCCGTCCACATTCATTAGGTCAGTAGACGCTGTCGTGGCCTGTTCCTCTTTAGCAATTTCTTTGACTAATAAAGCATTTCTAGCCCTAGACCTCAATTCCTCGACTGTCCCTTCATCGAACCCCTCAATTTCAAGTAATTCTGACTCAGGCACATAAGCGACCTCCTCAAGAGTACTGAAGCCCTCTTGAACCAAAATGTCAGCAAGGTCTTCATCAACATCAATTTCATCCATGAAATGTTGACGAACTGTGGTCGATTCTTCTTCAACTTTTTGCTGCGATTGCTCTTCTGTCAAAATATTTAACGTCCACCCCGTGAGCTCCGAGGCAAGTCGCACATTCTGCCCACCCCGTCCAATCGCCTGAGCAAGATTCTCTTCCTCAACAACAACATCCATCGAATGTTTCTCTTCATCAACCGTAATACGACTGACTTCGGCAGGGGATAACGAGTTTACGATAAAGGTTGCAGGATCCTCTGACCAAAGCACGATATCGATACGTTCTCCTGACAACTCGTTTGTAACGGCTTGAACTCGGGACCCACGCATCCCAACACAAGTACCCACTGGATCAATACGTCTATCATTTGATTTGACAGCAATCTTAGCTCTAGAACCAGGATCCCTTGCGGCCCCTAAGATTTCCACCAAGCCTTCTTCTATTTCAGGAACCTCGAGCTCAAATAAACTTGCAACGAATTGCGGCATGGTTCGCGATAAAATCAACTGATGACCTCGTCCCTCTCGATCAACCCGGCTCAGATAGGCACGAATCCTGTCACCAACACGAATATTTTCGCGCGGAATCATTTGCTCCCGGGGCAGCAACGCCTCCACACGGCCCGATTCAATAATTACATTTCCTCGCTCAACGCGTTTTACAGTGCCCGATACAATGACTTCATCTCGCGCGAGGAAGTCATTTAAAATCTGTTCACGCTCGGCATCACGGATTTTTTGCATGATGACCTGTTTGGCCGCCTGAGCACCAATGCGCCCGAACTCAATTGCCTCCAATGGTTCTTCAACAAATTCATGGAGCTCAATAGTGGCATTTCGCTTTACACCATCCTCAAGCGTTAACTGCTGATCTGGCAACTCAAGCTCTTCATCTTCGACAATTTCCCATCTTCGAAAACTTTCATATTCGCCTGTAGTACGATCTATCGAAACCCGCACGTCAATATCCAGTGCGTTTTTACGCTTTGTCGCTGAAGCCAGTGCCATCTCTAACGCTTCAAAAACAATATCTTTCGCGACATTTTTTTCTCTCGCTAAAGCATCGACCAGCAGTAACATCTCTCGTTGCATGTCCTATACCTTCTTAAATTAGCTAAATTGCAGGAATTAAGTTTGCTTTTTTAACTTCATGAAGCTCAAAAGTGACCAATCGACCATCTTCGACCTCCATGTCTATCAGATTTTCTTTAACACCAATCAACCGCCCTCGGAACTTTCTCTGCCCCTCGAACGCCAACTTAAACTGAACAATCACTTGTTCACCCTTAAAACGCTCGAAATCAACGAGTTTCTTCAGCGGCCGATCAAGCCCCGGTGAAGACACTTCCATTCGGTCATATTCAAAATGCTCAATTTCAAACAGCCGTGACAGGTGATTACTAACTGCCGTGCAGTCCTCTATGCCAATCCCTTTGTCAGAATCAATCAAGATACGAACTAATCCAGATCGCCCAACCACCTCAACGTCGACCAACTCATAGTTCAATCCAGTCAACGTTTTTTCAAGTAAGCTTTCTATATCCATTGGCTCATTTACAAATAAAAAATGGGCCTAAGGCCCATCTGTATTCAAATACTACTGATATACAAATTATACCAGAAGTTAGCACTTACAGAACCACAAAAAAGCCCCAACAAATTGTTGAGGCTTATTAAGCATATTAATTGGTTGCGGGGGCAGGATTTGAACCTACGACCTTCGGGTTATGAGCCCGACGAGCTGCCAGACTGCTCCACCCCGCGACCGGCAAAACAGGAGCCGAAGCATAACAGAGTTTATCGAAGTGGTACAAGCCAACTACACAAATAAACTGCATATCGAGATAATAAAATTTATTCCTCGGAGAAATCAACCCATTCAACATGCATATCAATTCAATGAGTGCGGCGCGACAGATCCATGAACAAACAAAGGGTCCGGCGAGGCATCACCATCATGCTCGACATCAAGCGTCATTTGCTCACCATGGTTTGGAACCACCTCGACCAACTCACCCAAATCATCTAACGGCGGCAATTCACTTAATGCTTTTAGCCCGAGGTCATCCAAAAATGTATCAGTTGTCCCAAATAAGGCCGGTCTACCCGGTGTTTCTCTCACCCCGATCTGGTCAATCCACCCTCGAGCTTCTAATGTCTTAAGAATATTTGGAGAAACGGCAACTCCACGAACATCTTCAATATCCCCCCTGGTGACAGGCTGTCTGTAGGAGATGATGGCCAAAGTTTCCAACACTGCCCTAGAATATTTAGGCGGCCTTTGCGGTTCCAGCTTGTCCAGCTTTTGCTGAAATTCCACTCGAACTTGAATCCTCCAACCGCTAGCCACTTCTATCAGCTCCCCACTACGAGTTAACCACTCCTCGGCAAGCTCGGATAGAGCAGCTCTTACCATCACTGCAGTAACTTCATCATTAAACATGCGCTTGATATCATAGATGGAAAGTGGTTCAGAGGATGCTAGAAGTGCGGCCTCTACCGCCCCCTTGATATCTGCAATATCGAGTTCATTAAGCTCCATTTGATAACCTCACATAAATCGTGGAGAACACTCCATGCTGGGACAGCTCAATCGAAGTGTCCTTGGCCAATTCGAGTATCGCCAAGAACGCAACGACAACGTACTGAACACCTTTATCAACTTCAAATAGCTCATCAAACCGGAAAAATTGCTGATTTTTTAGACGACGCAGAATTTGGCTCATATGCGCCCGAACAGAAAGCTCTTCTCTACTGATCGTATGGTGTCTATTATTATTAACTCGATTGATGATTCCCACCCAGGCCATCCGAAGGTCCTCAGGATTTATCGACGGCGGGGAAACATAGTTGGACTTTTCAAAACATGCAGAGGCTTGATAAAAATCGCGATCAATAACCGGATGCTCATCTAAGAGAATCGACGCCTTTTTCATCCGCTCGTACTCAATCAATCGCCGAACAAGCTCTGCCCTCGGATCCAAGTCTTCGTCCTCAACTCCAGTAGATAAGCGAGGCAATAACATCCGAGACTTAATTTCCGTTAACACCGCGGCCATTAGCAGATATTCAGCGGCCAACTCCAGATTATGCACTTTCATCGACTCGACATAGACCATGTATTGTCTGGTCAAATCTGCCATTGGGATGTCAAGCACATCAAGATTTTGCTTCCTGATCAAAAATAATAATAGATCAAGAGGGCCCTCGAACGACTCCAGCATAATCTGAAGCGCTTCGGGTGGGATGTACAAGTTGGCAGGCAAATCAATGATCGGCTCTCCACGAAAAACGCCAATGCGCGCCTCTTCTACAGGTGCTGTTAATAAGTCGGTAGGGTCCATAAATTACCTAAAGAAACACTATATATTGTGTATTAAAGCGTAAATTACCCTATATGCGGTAAATTTTCCAGTACTAAATTAAACACCCATAACAAACTTACTTACCAAACCGAAGGTCACCCTCATGCGTATCAATAACCACCATGTCACCAGGCCCAAACTCCCCCTCCAAAATTAACTTCGAGAGCGGATTCTCAATATCAGATTGGATCGCACGCTTCAGCGGTCTAGCGCCGTATGCCGGGTCAAAGCCAATCTCACCGAGTCTATTAAGTACCGAATCATTGAAGCTCAAGCCAATATCAAGCTTCGCTAGCCGTTCAGCTAGTCGAGTCAATTGAATTTCCAGTATCGCACTCACATCTTCACGAGCCAACCCATGAAATACTACGGTTTCATCAATTCGATTGATGAATTCAGGCTTGAATGAATCCTTCACCTTGCCCATCACAGCTGTTTTAAGCGCGTCATAATCGGAATAACCCATCGCTTGAATCACATCAGAACCTAGATTAGAGGTCATAACTATGACTGTATTCTTAAAATCAACCGTTCGCCCTTGGCCATCCGTCATGCGACCGTCATCAAGCGCTTGCAACAAAACATTAAAGACATCTGGGTGCGCTTTTTCAACTTCATCGAGTAAAATTACGGCATAAGGTTTGCGACGAACAGCCTCGGTTAAGTAACCACCCTCGTCGTAGCCAACATAACCCGGGGGCGCACCTATCAATCGAGATACGGAATGCTTTTCCATGTACTCAGACATATCTATACGAATGAGTTGTTCTTCTGAGTCAAAGAGAAACTGAGCAAGCGCTTTACACAACTCAGTCTTGCCTACACCCGTGGGCCCCAAGAACAAAAAAGAGCCGTATGGTCGATTAGGATCACTCAAACCAGCCCTGGAGCGACGAACTGCGTCAGACACAAGTCTGATGGCTTCATTTTGTCCGACAACACGTTGATGCAATTGTGACTCCATACACAATAATTTTTGCCTCTCACCTTGCATCATTCTAGATACGGGAATACCCGTCGCTCTAGACACCACATCGGCAATCTCATCAGCGCCTACTTCAGTCTTTAATAAACGGAATGCCGATTCACCTTCGCGTAGCTCAGAATCTTGTAACAATTTGGCCTCTAAGGCAGGCAACTTACCGTACTGCAATTCGGACACAGAAGACCAATCACCTTGACGTTTTGCCACATCAATTTGAAGTTTAATTTGATCAATATCTTCTTTAACCTGCTGAGCACCTTGCACCACAGATTTCTCAGATTTCCATATTTCATCCATATCTGCATATTCTTTACTGAGCCCTGCAATCTCATTCTCAATACCCTGCAATCTTTTTTTGGACGCCTCATCTGCTTCTTTTTTCACAGCTTCTCGCTCAATTTTGAGCTGAATCAAGCGGCGGTCAATTTTATCCAACGCCTCAGGCTTAGAATCAAGCTCCATTTTTATTCGAGCCGCCGCCTCGTCAATCAAGTCAATAGCCTTATCAGGCAAAAACCGATCCGTGATATAACGATTCGATAACTGGGCTGCGGCAACGATTGCTGGATCGGTAATATCGACTCCGTGGTGAAGTTCATATCGTTCTTGCAAACCCCTAAGAATCGCTATTGTGTTTTCAACAGTCGGCTCATTAACTACCACTTTTTGGAACCTTCGCTCCAGCGCGGAATCCTTCTCGACATATTTACGGTATTCATCGAGCGTCGTCGCACCTACACAATGAAGCTCCCCACGCGCTAGAGCTGGTTTAAGCATATTTCCGGCGTCAAGAGCTCCTTCTGACTTGCCCGCACCAACCATGGTATGCAACTCATCGACAAAAATTATTGTCATGCCGTTATCTCTCGCTAACGCCTTGAGCACTGACTTAAGCCGTTCCTCAAAGTCTCCTCGGTACTTCGCTCCGGCCAGCAGAGCTGCGATATCAAGAGATAAAACACGTTTACCCTTTAGACTCTCAGGAACTTCATCGTTGATAATTCTCTGAGCTAGTCCCTCAACAATCGCAGTTTTACCCACGCCAGGCTCGCCAATTAGTACTGGGTTATTTTTTGTTCTTCTTTGTAAAATATGAATCGTTCGCCGGATCTCATCGTCACGCCCAATAACCGGATCTAACTTACCCTGCCTTGCCCTCTCAGTGACATCAACGGTATAACGCTCTAACGCTTGACGATGACTTTCAGCATCGGCACTTGTGTTTGGATCTCCTCCTCTAACATCTTCAATCACAGTCTTTAAAATAGATTCAGATCCGCCATGCTTGAGAAGAATTCTCCCGATTCCATTTCTATCCGAAATCGCAGCTAGTAAAAATAACTCCGTAGAAACATACTGATCATTTCGATCTTGAGACAGCTTTTCAGTATCGATCAATAAACGATTAAGAGCACGGGATAATGAGAGGTCTCTGACATCATCCACTCGAGGCAAATTAGAGATCGCTGTTTGCAATTCTACTTTAAGCTTGTCGACCGAAACGCCAGCACGACTTAAAATAGAAAGTATCAATTTCTCGTCCGACTCGAGCAAAGCAAGCAAAAGATGGTCGGGCTCAATGGTAGAATTTCGATTAGCCGAAGCAAGTGTCTCAGCAGATGCTAACGACTGTTGAAAACGAGTTGTGAATTTATCGAGTCTCATAACAATTCCTCATATCCATGTCTAGTTAGTAATAAAATTGGGCATAACTTACTAATTTCAAGTGCACACTGCGTAAGAATAACCGTCGAGGTTTCTCATGAAACAAAAATTATGCTTAATGACTGTCCTAATATTACTGTTTAACAGCGGGATATCTCACACCAAAGAGCCGATATCAAATGAAGTTCTGATTGGCAACATGCAATCCGCAGCCTTAAAGTTCATGAAATCATTAGGTAAAACACTTCAGACTGCAATGTCCACCAATGGGCCGGAGGCTGCCATCCAGGTTTGTGAGACTGTCGCACCCAATCTGGCCAATCAACTCTCAAAAGAGACCGGATGGAAAATTTCTCGGGTTAGTCTTAAGGTGCGAAACCCGCTGATTGGCACTGCTGACCTGTGGGAACAGCAACAACTGCGACAATTCTCCGCAAGAGTTCTCTCGGGTGAGGCAGGTAGAAATTTAGAGGTTATATTTGTCGACTCTCGATCAGAAACAAACATTGTTCGCTACATGAAAGCACTACCTACCGCACCAATTTGTTTAACTTGTCACGGAAGCGAAAATGACATTCCCAAAGAGGTAGCCAAAACGCTCAATCGGTTATACCCTTTCGACAAGGCTAAAGGATATAAAGCCGGAGAAATCAGAGGCGCCATATCCATTCAAACTCGAAGCCAATGAGCACTTACAACCTTCAACCGTAATTGTACTGCTATGAGTAATTTCGATTTAACATCAGTTATAACTAACGACGTTGATTTGGCCATTAGAGAGGATGTAGGTAGCGGTGACCTCACTGCATCTTTAATTCCACAAAAAACACGTGGTGAAGGCACTATTTTATCCAGAGTTAATTGCGTACTTGCTGGGAGTGAATGGGTGAAAACAACGTTTCAAAAAATCGACCCATCAATCGTTCTAGATTGGCAATATCAAGATGGCGATCGTGTGGCAGCGGGAGAGACCCTTTGCAGACTAAAAGGACCGGCTCAAGCGCTTTTAACTGGCGAGAGAATCGCGTTGAATTTCTTACAAACACTGTCTGCCGTGGCCACAAAAACAAGAGTTTACGTCGACGCCGTCTCCCATACTAAGGCCACCATTTTAGACACTCGCAAAACACTTCCAGGACTAAGAAGGGCTCTTAAGTACGCTGTTCTTACCGGTGGCGGGAAAAACCACCGCATTGGTTTATATGACGGAGTCCTTATAAAAGAGAATCACATTGCCGCCTCCAACGGTATTACGGCTGCACTTGCCGCCACACGACATATCGACAAGAGCGTTCCAATTCAAGTAGAGGTAGAGTCGCTCCAGCAATTAAAAGAGGCTCTAGATAGTAACGCGAACTCAATATTGCTTGATAATTTTACAGTCTCCGAAATGAAAGAGGCAGTTGCGCTAACTAATAAACGAGCATTATTAGAAGCGTCTGGCGGTATCACTCTGGGTTCTATTGTAGCCATCGCGGAGACAGGTGTTGATCGAATATCTATTGGAACTTTAACAAAAGATATTGAATCCATCGATCTTTCCATGCGCCTTGTCTTCTAAAGGAATAAAAGTCCCCATGCCCTCTATTGATAACTCAAACAAACATTTAGATTTAGGATGCGGGGACCATGCACGGAACCCATATAGTGCACCCGAATTATATGGCGTTGACCTATCATTAGGAGATAGAGAAGCTGACGATAATTTTAAAACATGCAATCTTGTATGCGAGCCTATACCCTTCTCAGACGCATTCTTCGCCTCTGTGTCTGCATTTGACGTTATTGAACACATACCAAGGCAGTCAGTTGATCATGAACGAAAAATTATTGTGAACCCATTTATTCTGGTTATGAATGAAATTCACCGCGTACTGAAACCTAATGGTTTATTCTACGCATTAACGCCCGCGTATCCTTCGCCGGAAGCGTTCCAAGATCCGACTCACGTGAACATCATCACCGAGGGCACACATCAATACTTCTGCGGCGATAACGCCGATGCAAAACGCTATGGGTTTATCGGAAAATTTAAAGTGATCGAAGCGCAAAGAATTTACCCAAAATACGCTCAAACTGCAGAGCGCTCCTTAGTCACTGTGATCAAGAATGCGCACAAAAAATATGTCAAACGCTCAATTTCACACTTCGTTTGGCAATTACAAGCAATAAAGTAGCGCTCTACAACAAGTCCCTTATGATGGCGCTTATTCCATCTCGATTAGCGTCAACCACAACTGGCGAAGCGTTTTGTGCTATTGCCGTATCAGGGTCCTTCAACCCGTGACCCGTGAGCGTGCATACAATTTTTGACCCTCTCTCGTAACGACCACGCTCGATATCTTTGGACAAACCTGCCACTGTAATTGCCGAAGCAGGTTCACAAAATATGCCCTCTGACTCAGCCAATAGTTTCTGTGCCTGTAATATTTCTTCGTCTGTACACTCTTCAAACCAACCTGAAGATTCTTTTTGCGCGGCCCAAGCCAAATCCCAAGACACGGGATGGCCAATACGAATCGCCGTCGCAATAGTCTCAGGCGAATCCACCATCTGTTTCCTCAGAAATGGGGCTGCTCCAGACGCTTGGTAGCCGACAATCGTAGGTCGTTTTGTACTGAGCACAGATCCCCTAAGAGTGCACTCTCCATCACACAAGTTACAACTGCCACAATTCTGACCCGCAGCTTCACTGTAGCCAATCCAATGTGCCGAAATGTTGCCGGCATTTCCGACAGGCAAGACGTGATAATCAGGGGCATCACCTAAAGACTCAATTACCTCAAAAGCAATTGTTTTTTGCCCCTGAAGACGATAAGGATTAATGGAATTGACTAAATTTAAAGGCATACTCGAAGATAGTTCCTGAACAAGCCGCATGCCATCATCGAAGTTACCTCTAATTTGAATGACGGTTGCTCCATGCATCATGGCTTGTGACAACTTTCCCAAAGAAATTTTTCCGTCTGGAATTAAAACGAAACTTTTAATGCCTGCACGTGCGGCATAAGCTGCCGCTGAAGCTGAGGTGTTACCGGTTGAAGCACATATGATGGCCTTTGCACCCGACTCAACGGCTTTCGTTACTGCCATAGTCATGCCTCGATCTTTAAATGACCCAGTGGGATTTAATCCCTCAAACTTACAAAACACCTGAAGATCCCAACCCAAACGTTCAGGCAGATTTTTTAGCTCAATTAGTGGCGTGTTACCTTCGTTTAAGGAAATAACCCTCGTGGAATCACTGACAGGAAGTCGATCCCGATATTTGTGAATTAATCCGTTATAAGAAGTATTGGTCATAAAATTTTTTCTTTAGAATTTTTGTGTTAGGAACTTAACTATTAAAACGTCTCGATACGGAGACGCACAGGTTTCTCAACCACACTGTCGAGCGCGTCGATTTTTTTCAATGCGTGATTGATTGAACGCTCATTTGTCTTATGGGTAAAAATGACAATATCAACGCCTGCATGACTACCGTTTGACTCGCGCTGACGCATGACCTCTATTGACACGCCCTGCTCAGCTAAAATACCAGCAATGTTTGCGAGCACACCGGATTCGTCCCGAACTCTGACACGAAGATAGCATGAGCACTCAACTTCACCCATATCAAGAATTGGAACGTCACTCAAACGATCAGTCTGAAAAGCAAAATATGGTACCTGCGCACATGCAGCGACACCTTGTAATCGAATTACGTCAACTAAATCCGCAATCACAGCCGACGCTGTAGGCTCGGCCCCTGCGCCGGCACCGTAATATAAAGTCTCACCAACCGCATCCCCGCGCACTAATACTGCATTCATTGCGCCATCAACACTCGCGATCACACAATCGTGCGGCACCAATGTTGGATGCACCCGCATTTCGAATCCATTCGCACGGCGTTTGGTTATAGCAAGAAGTTTAACCCGATAACCAAAATCTTCAGCCGCTCGAATATCACCTTCCGTCAACTGTGTAATACCCTCACAATAAACCCGTTCAGCTTGAATGGGGATACCAAACGACAATGCCGCGATGATTGCTAATTTTTGTCCCGCATCAATCCCCTCAATATCAAAGGTTGGATCAGATTCCGCATAACCCAATCGTTGCGCATCGCTCAAAGCGTCCTGAAACGACAATCCTCTCGCGCGCATTTCTGAGAGAATAAAATTGGTTGTGCCATTCAAGATCCCTGCAACTGATTGTATGCGATTGGCTGTAAGTCCTTCGCGTAACGATTTGATGATCGGAATACCACCTGCAACCGCCGCCTCAAAGGCAACAATAGACCCACTTATCTTGGCTAATGCAAACAGTTCATTACCATGTTCGGCAATTAGTGCCTTGTTAGCCGTAACTACCGGCTTTGCCAAAGCGATTGATGCCTCAATAACTGATCGCGCCGTTGTCACACCACCCACCAACTCGATAACAATATCCACGTTTTCATCACGAACAACGTCCAACGGGTCCTCATGGAGTTTAATAGTCGGCCCCAAAAATCCTCTTGCCTTTTTCAGGTCACGCGCAGTGGCGGCGCTGACGACAATCTCGTACCCAGTTCTCCTACAAATTTCCTCACGATTTCGATTCAAAACATCAAACACACCTCTACCCACAGTGCCGACACCTATTAAACCCAATCTCACCTTATTCACTGAAATAACTCCGACTCCTAAAGTTAACCATATGCAATCTATCTCTCTGAGGTCAGTCTCAGACCTTCATATTCTTCAAAATTTTTCCGCCCAACGAATCGAGCACACCATCTTTACGGAACATATCCTTAATACCTCGGATTGCTTGCCGAATACGTGCTTCGTTCTCGATCAAGGCCAAACGTACATGATCGTCTCCATACTCTCCAAAACCAATACCAGGAGCCGCTGCGAGCTTAGCGTCCGTTAACAACCGCTTAGAGAACTCCAAGGACCCTAGATGCAGATAGGGTTCAGGTATTTTGGCCCATATATACATCGCAGCTTTAGGCATATCAACATTCCACCCAATCTCATGCAAGCCCTTAACCATCACATTACGCCGGCTCTCATAAGTTTTCCGAATCTCTTCAACACAGTCTTGCTGGCCTTCAAGCGCGACTATCGACGCAATCTGTAATGGAGTGAACGTCCCGTAATCATGGTAACTCTTAATCCTCGATAAAGCCGCCACCAAATCAGGGTTTCCGACCATATAACCAATGCGCCATCCAGCCATATTGTAACTTTTAGACATGGTGAAAAACTCGACTGCGATCTCCTTGGCGCCAGGCACTTGAAGTATTGATGGCGCTTTATAACCATCAAACACAATATCCGCATAGGCCAAGTCATGGACCACATAGATGCCATGCTCACGTGCAATGCCTAGAAGTTTCTCGAAAAATGATAAATCAACGCATTGCGCCGTTGGGTTGCTAGGAAAGTTAACAATAATCATTTTCGGCTTGGGGAAGGATTCTTTGACCGCTCGTTCGAGCTCTTCAAAGAAGTCCACTTCTGGTGTATTACGAACGTGACGAATATCAGCCCCTGCAATGACGGGTCCATAAATATGTATGGGGTAACTTGGGTTAGGCACCAGAACAACATCGCCTCGATCCAATGTTGCTAACGCCAAATGTGCAATGCCCTCTTTCGAACCGATCGTGACAATTGCTTCAGATTCTGGGTCCAGAATCACGCCGTAGCGATCCGAATACCAATTCGTGATCGCTTTACGTAGACGAGGAATTCCTTTCGACACAGAGTAGCCATGATTGGCCGGACGTCGCGCAGCCTCAACTAATTTCTCAACGATATGAGGCGGTGTTGGCCCATCAGGATTCCCCATAGACAAATCAATAATATCCTCGCCTCTACGACGAGCAGCCATCTTGAGCTCACCCGTAATATTAAATACGTACTGAGGCAGTCTTTTAATGCGAGAAAATTCAATCGACATAAAATATAATTCTGTTGTTTTTGGATGTTATGCCCAGCTCAGTCTTAAATCGAGACTAAGTTTAACTGATATGCTTTACCGCAGCAAAATAAACGTTTATGAAATTAGGGCGTCAAACTAAACAATATTGATCCATAAAAACAAATGCAAATAGCCGTACAAAATAGCCTAGACATCGTAAAGATCACCAAAATCGAATCAACGCATATCGAGGTGGATAACGTCAAGGTCTCACAACCTTTTTTTGTTGGAGTCGACCATGCGTTAACACCCTGGTCACTCAGTCATGAGCTTGTTGATAAAACTTCAATAGAGCGATTACCGCTAGCTGGATACGAACTACTTCTCATCGGAACGGGAGACCGATTCTCACGAATCGATCCGGAATCCATGCGGTATCTGAGTAACATGGTAGGGTTCGAAGTCATGACGACGGTCTCCGCATGCAGAACTTTTAACATCGTTGCCGGAGAAGGCAGAAAAGTCTTGTTAGCTGCAGTACTGTCAACAGGACTTTAATTTGTCGGAATGACCATTTATCTTCATAAGGTTTTACCCCTGCTAATCTCTCCGCTACTGCTCTTTTTAGCACTGGTCCTGGTTTACTCAATAAAACTGCGTATAAATCGATTAACGCTCGCTACATGCGCTGTTGCCGCGCTCAGCATGCCGTTCACTGCCAATTGGTTTTGGCAATACCTTGAAGCCGACTACACTTTAGTCTTAGCCGAACAAGCTAAAAACTCAGAAGCCATTGTGGTACTCAGTGGTAATGTGGGAACAATTCAAACGGATCAAGGCTTTGTTTTACAATGGGGTGGTGCTGGGCGTTTTTTTGCAGGAGTAGACCTTTTTAAAGCTGAGAAAGCGCCCTTCATTGTATTTACTGGGGGTAAGCTACCTTGGGACATTGGCCCACTCAATGAGGGTGAGCACTTAAGAAACAAAGCCATAGAGCTGGGCGTTCCGATAGATCACCTGCTCCTAACACAAGAAGTCCAGAATACACAGCAAGAAGCTAAAGCAGTTAGAGTGCTGCTTGGTGACGAGGTCAAAATCATAACGCTTGTAACCTCAGCCTTTCACATGAGTCGAGCTTCAAACCTCTTTGCACAGGAGGGCTTCAAGTTGCACCCCTTCGCCGTGAACTTTAAGGGGAGCTCCGCTAGTCCCACTATTTTGAGTTTTATCCCATCAACCGGCGGGCTCCATGGTAGCTTTAGCGCATTACGCGAATTAATGGGTCGGATCTACTACGGCATTAAACATTAATTATTTTTAACTCTAAACTTTTATAATTAGCATTGTTAAAGATTCAATTTTGAAGAAATAAATCTCAGACCATCAACATAATAAAAAAATTAGATTCCAGCCACCATGAATCCGTTACTAGAACAATTACAGCCCTATCCCTTTCAAAAATTTTCAAAAATTCTTAGTGAAATTGAGCCAAGCAGCAACCATAATCAGATTAGGCTTTCAATTGGGGAGCCACAACACAAAACGCCAGAAATCATTCTAGAGGCACTCCAGAAGCACTCGAAGCAAGTCGCTCAGTATCCGACTACACAAGGATCATTCGAGCTAAGGTCTACAATAAAAGACTGGGTAGAAAATCGCTTTGGCATAGACAACATTAATCCCAACACCGAAGTTTTACCCGTCAACGGAACGCGAGAAGCGCTGTTTGCCCTAGGCCAGATCGTATTGTCCCATGCGGAGCCACAATCTGTCGTTGTGATGCCTAATCCTTTTTATCAAATATACGAAGGCGCGGCACTACTGGCCGGCGCTGTGCCTCAGTTTCTCAACTTAGGCACAGAATCCTCTGATGGTTGGCAACTTAACGAGCTTGCCGAAAACATATGGAAGCGGACAAAACTTTTATATGTTTGCAATCCCGGCAACCCAACAGGGCATGTGATGTCAATCAGAGAATGGGAAGAGTTATTTGCATTCAGCGATAAATACGGATTCGTGATTGCTTCGGATGAATGTTATTCAGAAATTTATTTTGATGAAAGTGCCCCGCCCCTGGGCGCAATAACCGCAGCAAAATTACTCGGTAGAGATTTAAAACGTTTAATCGTTTTTAGCAGTCTTTCCAAACGGTCGAACGTCCCTGGCATGAGGTCTGGATTCGTTTGTGGCGATGCCGAAATTTTGCAAAAATTCCTTTTGTATCGTACCTATCATGGTTCTGCAATGAGCCCAATGGTGCAGAGTGCAAGCATTGTCGCGTGGAAAGATGAAGAGCATGTAAGAGCGAACCGCGTTCTTTATAAAAATAAATTTGATTCATTTATTGAAAAATTAGCATCCCACTGCGCCATAAGGTATCCCTCTGCAGGATTTTATATCTGGTTAAAAACCCCAATTGACGACGTATTATTTGCTAAGCGGCTCTACTCTGAATACGGCGTAGTCGTGCTTCCCGGCAGCTTGCTTGCTCGTGACGCACACAGCATAAACCCTGGTAAAAACCATGTTCGTATCGCTTTAGTCGCAGGCCAAGATGACTGCGATGAAGCAGCGCAACGCATTGTTAATTTATTACATGACGGTTTTGTCTAAAATAGAGTTTTCGTTTTAACCAACTTGGAAAATACCATGAGTAACTTACAAAGTATCATTGAAACCGCATTCGAAGCACGCGCTGACATAAATCACAAAACGGTATCCAATGAAATTAGAGAAGCAGTCGAGCAAACCATCACCGATATAGATAGCGGGAAGATCCGCGTTGCTGAGAAAAAATCTGGCGATTGGATCGTTCACCAATGGATCAAAAAAGCGGTATTGTTGTCGTTTAGAATAGCTGACAACCAAGTTATTCGAGACGGATACACCAACTATTTCGACAAAGTTGACTCAAAATTCTCGGGCTACAGCGATGATGATTTTCGTAAAGGCGGCTACAGGGTTGTTCCTCCTGCTGCCGTACGAAAAGGATCATTCATCGCAAAAAATGTAGTCCTTATGCCTTCCTTCGTTAATATTGGCGCCTACGTTGATGAAGGTACGATGGTAGACACATGGGCCACGGTTGGTTCGTGCGCGCAAATTGGAAAAAATGTCCACTTGTCGGGTGGTGTTGGAATTGGTGGCGTTCTCGAACCTCTTCAGGCTAACCCCACAGTCATCGAAGATAATTGCTTCATCGGTGCGCGCTCCGAAATTGTAGAGGGCGTTATTGTTGGCGAGGGATCGGTAATCTCCATGGGAGTCTATATTGGACAGAGCACTAAAATCTTCAATCGTGCAACAGGCGAAGTATCCTACGGACACATTCCTCCCGGCTCAGTTGTAGTCTCAGGAAACCTACCCTCGAGTGATGGCAGCTGCAGCCTCTATTGCGCAGTCATTGTCAAGCAAGTTGATGCAAAAACACGTGCTAAGACCAGCATTAATGATCTTCTCCGAGGCGATTAATTGCGACATGATGCAACAGGCAAATCCATGCAAGTATTGAAGCTGATCAGGGCACCATTCTTGCATGGTTAACGGAAACAACCTGTCAACCGTTCGAGACTTTGTTCGCCATGCGACGACTGAGTTTGCCGAGCACGAGGTCAATCTTGGTCAAGGTACAGAAACACACTTTGACGAAGCGTGTTTCTTAATATTGCGGACGTTATCCCTGCCATTACATTCTCTCGACGTTTTCTTGGATGCTGCACTCACACCACCAGAAGTTCAGAAGGTACTCCACAATATTGAACAAAGAGCAAAGGAAAAGGTACCTGCAGCATATATTCTTAATGAGGCCTGGTTACGAGAGTACAAATTCCATGTCAATAAAGACGTCCTCATTCCTCGTTCACATATTGCAGATTTACTCTTTGACCAAATGGACGTTTGGATCGCCAGTCCAGAATCAGTTGAAGAGGTTCTCGACCTGTGCACAGGCTCCGGGTGTCTCGCCATATTGGCGGCACACCAGTTTCAAAATTCTCGGGTTGTTGCAAGTGACCTCTCGCAGTCTGCCTTGTCAGTCTGCGAGACCAATATAGAAAAATACCAACTTAAGGGTCAAATAACACCCATCCAGTCAGATCTTTTCTCTGCCATCAATCAACGATTTGATCTCATTATTTCTAACCCACCCTATGTCGATCAAGAATCTATGGACGAGCTGCCTCCAGAATTCCAAATGGAGCCAAAAATGGCGCTCGCTGGGGGTGACGATGGGATTGATCTTGTTCAACGAATCATAAAAGAAGCACCGGATTATCTCGCCACCAATGGGATCTTGATTGTAGAGGTGGGACGCGACCGAGCAGCTATTGAGAATGAATTTCCTAAAATGCCATTTACTTGGATTGAAACTCAATCTGGTCGTGATTTTGTTTTTCTCTTGTCACGAGAGGACCTTTGCTCAGGCTTGACAGGCTGAGCAACCGAATCTTTGGACTCGATACCACATTGCTCTTCTAATTGCGTCACCTCACCGATTTTAAGTTCCAACCATTTTCCTCGCGTGAGTCGTGGCGGAAGAATAATACCTCCAAATCGGATCCTAATGAGGCGAGAAACTTGATAGCCTAAAGATTCAAACATCCGCCGAACTAACCTATTCCGCCCCTCCTTTACAATCACGCGGTACCATCGATTACGACCTTCGCCTCCGATAGCCTCACACACTTCGAACTGTCCGTGACCGTCGGACAACTCAACCCCGGCGAGCAAAAGATTCATTTGGTCTGAAGTCAATTGACCAAAGATACGCACACTGTATTCTCGCTCAGTATCAAAACTGGGATGCATCATGCGGTTTGCTAATTCACCTGAAGTCGTAAAAATTAGCAGTCCGCTCGTATTAAAATCAAGCCGCCCTATCGCGATCCACTTGGCATTTTTTGGTTTAGGAAGGTTCGAAAATACATTCTGTCTTTCTTTCGGGTCATCTCTAGAAACAATTTCACCTTCAGGCTTGTGGTAGAGAATCACTCGAGTAATCTCCCCACCGCTCACGTCTACACGCCGACGACCAAACTCAACACGATCCACGCTGGACACACGCATCCCGAGTGTAGCTACCTGACCATTAACTTTGATAAGCCCCTGTTCAATTAGCTCTTCCATCTTACGACGTGAACCGATACCGGTCTGCGCCAGAACTTTTTGCAGCTTTTGAGTTTCTCCATTCGCAACAGGTTGGGGCTTAGAATCAATCTTCTTACTTGTACGCCTTCTTGGATCTGCTGGTTTTGGCTTATCCGGCTTCCTAGCGTTTGCTATTTCTCTTTTCCGAGACCTTGTCATGAATACCTTGTGCTAATTTTAAAAGCTAATCGACTGTTTTTCGTTCAATGATACTCTGCGCGAGCGTACCAATATCCACATACTCAATTTCTCCTCCGGCAGGCACACCGCGCGACAAGCGCGTGACCTTCAGCCCAAGAGGCACTAATTTCTCACCAATATAATGAGCGGTTGCCTCACCTTCATTCGTAAAATTTGTTGCGACAATAACTTCCTTGACGATGCCATCACTTGCTCGGGCAATCAAACGATCCAACCCTATTTCTTTAGGACCCACACCGTCCAGTGGGGATAAGCGGCCGAGCAGGACGAAGTAGCGCCCCTTAAATGACTGTGTCTGCTCTATAGATTGGACATCAGACGGCATCTCAACCACACAAACCACAGTGTCATTTCGGTTTGCTGACAGACATAACTCGCAGACAGGCTGCTCAGAAAAATTATTGCAACGCTCACAGTGACGAACACGCCTAAGTGCTGTGATCAGCGCCTCCGCAATATCTTGAGCAGCAGTTTTATCATGCTGCATTAGATAAAATGCCATACGCTGTGCCGCCTTAGGACCAACTCCAGGTAATTTTCTTAACGCATCAATGACCGCCTCGAGGGCTTTAGGCGTTTTCATCTAAAGAAGCATTAAACGTATCAAAAAGGAAGTTTCATGCCTGGTGGCAATCCAAGGCCGCCACCGACTCCTGACATTTTTGTTTGCGTAACCTCCTCAACCTTCCTATTCGCATCATTCATAGCGGCAGCAATCAAATCTTCAAGCATCTCTTTGTCATCACCCATGAGACTAGGATCGATTTGGACACGTCGCACATCGTGTCGCCCAGTCATCGTGACCTTAACAAGTCCCGCGCCGGCCTCACCCTCAATCTCCATCCCCGCTATTTCCTCCTGCGTTTTCTTGAGTTTTTCCTGCACCTCTTGAGCCTGCTTCATCAGGCCCCCTAACTGTCCTTTAAACATATCGACTCCAATGCTTCATTTAATTGATAGGGAAATTTCTAACGTACTTTATTTGTTAGGTCGAATAGACTCAGAAACTAACTTACCGCCGAGATCATCTTTTAAACTCCTCACAAATGGATCCTCCTCCAAATCTCGGGTAGTTTGATCCAGTCGCTGTTTGATCTCACTCTCCTCAGTAGCGAGAGGTGTATCACTCACCGCACCAACTTTGATCTTCAGACGACATTTTGCATCAATGTGTTCACGAAGCAAGTCACGGAGCTTATCTTTGTAACGATCCACCAACAGATGTTTCTGATCGCCATCTAGTGACAGCCTGAGCACACCTTCAACGAAGCTTTCAAATTCAGAATTTTCAGCTAACATCTTTGCCATACCAGACGGTACTTTTTTCGAGACGAATACCTTCCAATCGGCGTTCGTCTTTAGATCGATCATCACTTGTGCGTGTGTGTCAACTTTAGTTCGCACCTTCTGAGTGGCTGGAGACTTCGATGTTGGAATCGAGTTGGCTATCTCCTTATTTTTTTGAGGCTTTCTATCACGGCCACGATCCGGCAGAAACGCCATCATGCGCAGTAAGGTCATTGTGAACCCAACTTTCTCATCCGGCGCCAGCAGCAAATCACGCTTACCAATCGTCACAATTTGATATAAAAGCTGTAAATGCTCGTCATCAGTTTGATCAAACAAGCGCTGATATCCTTCAATTAAACGTTCGTCCAATCCTTGAGTCGTAAGTGAGAACAAAGAAAGCCGCTGCAATAAAGACGCCATTTCATCTAGGACAAAGGCAAAAGAAGCGCCCATACGCTCAATGTCATTGATCTTTTGCGTCAACAAATCAGCATCTTGATTTAACGTAATTTCCACCAAGCTTTGTACAAGCGACTCATCGACAACACCTAACATCGACTTGACTGACTCTTCTTCTACTTTACCGTTTCCTTGCGCAATAGACTGATCAAGTAAAGAAAGGCCATCTCTTAAACTTCCTCTCGCATAACGACTCAACAACTCAATACCTTGAGAATCAAATTCAATGTTCTCCTCACCCAATATTTTCTTCATTTGATCTTCAATGATTGGAACAGGAATGGGCTTAAGATTAAATTGCAAGCAACGTGACAGAACGGTTACCGGAACTTTTTGCGGATCTGTGGTGGCCAAGATGAATTTTACGTGCTCCGGAGGCTCCTCGAGCGTCTTCAACATCGCGTTGAAGGCTGATCGAGAAAGCATATGTACTTCATCAATGATGAAAATTTTGTAGTCACCAACAGTCGGTTTATACGCAGCCGTATCCAAAAGATCCCTCATGTTATCTACTTGGGTATTGGAGGCTGCATCCAACTCAATCACATCAACAAATCGTCCTCGGTCAATTGATACGCACGAGTCACAAACCCCACATGGGTCAGACTTCTTAGGAGCGTTGCAGTTTAACGCTTTGGCAATAATGCGTGCGAGCGTTGTTTTACCAACGCCTCGTGTGCCAGTAAACAACCACGCGTGGTGCACCCTACCTTGTTCAAGGGCATTGGTAAGCGCTCTCACCACATGGTCTTGCCCAACCAGTTCAGAGAACTTTTTAGGTCGCCATTTTCGTGCTAAAGCTAAAGACATCTCAATATTTAGTGTTCACTGACTCTAGAGAAAAGGAAAGGGGTGGCGAGCCAAACCCCCGGCACTTACAAATAATAGCTGTGGCTGCTTCCTTCCGGCCCTGACCAGGTTCACTACATTGCAATGCGGGGAGGCCCGCCATAAACTTAATCGCACGATAATCTAAACAGTAGTTTACCCGCCTTCAATAAATTATGCTGATACAACTGGAATTTGAGCTATCTTGTTTTTCCAGAATTTAGGACCTGTCTGGTGCACCGACTCCCCCGTGCTGTCTACCGCCACCGTCACCGGCATATCACGCACCTCAAATTCGTAAATTGCCTCCATACCTAAATCTTCAAACGCCACAACTCTCGACGATTGAATCGCTTTCGCAACAAGATATGCTGCACCCCCAACTGCCATTAAATAAACCGCCTTATGTTTTTTAATGGCTTCGATAGCGACAGGACCGCGCTCAGCTTTCCCAACCATGCCGAGCAAACCGGTCTGTGACAACATCATGTCGGTAAATTTATCCATTCTGGTGGATGTCGTAGGTCCAGCAGGCCCCACCACCTCATCGCCAACCGGGTCAACCGGGCCTACGTAATAGATAAATCTACCCTCGAAATTAACACCTTCGGGTAAGCCTTCGCCACTATCCAAAAGGCCTTTAATACGCTTATGTGCCGCATCCCTACCGGTGAGGAATTTACCATTGAGTAATAAAGTTTCGCCAGGTTTCCAACTGGCCACATCCTGCGCTGTGACCGTTCCTAGATCGACACGCCTCGCATCATCAGCAGCACGCCACTCAATCGCTGGATAGTCCTCAGGCGCAGGGGGGGTCAATACGGCAGGTCCAGAACCATCAAGGACAAAATGTGCATGTCGAGTGGCAGCACAGTTTGGAATCACCGCTACAGGTAGCGACGCAGCATGCGTGGGGTAATCTTTGATTTTGACGTCCAACACAGTGGTTAAACCACCCAAACCCTGCGCACCGATACCTAAAGCGTTGACGCGGTCATAAATTTCAATACGTAATTCTTCTAATTTATTCTGAGGTCCATTAGCTTTCAGTACTTGCATATCAATGGACTCCATCAAAGACTCTTTAGCCAGAAGCATGGCTTTTTCAGCCGTCCCACCAACACCAATACCCAACATGCCTGGAGGACACCAACCCGCACCCATCGAAGGAACGATATCAACAATCCAATCTGCAAGACTATCTGACGGCATCAGCGTGGTGAACTTTGCTTTGTTCTCAGAGCCCCCGCCTTTTGCAGCAACAGTGATCTCAATGTTGCTCCCCTGAACCACATCGTAATGAATAATCGCAGGCGTATTATCACGACTATTTTGCCTCTGACCGGCAGGATCGAGCACCACTGAGGCACGTAGCGGATTTTCTGTATGGGTGTAAGCCCGACGCACACCTTCATGAATCATCTCTGCCAACACCATGGTCACTCCAGACCATCGCACGTCCATACCTAACTTGACGAATACCACAGCCAAGCCAGTATCTTGACAAACCGGCCTATGGCCTTGAGCACTCATTTTTGAATTGGTCAAAATTTGCGCAATAGCATCCCGTGCCGCAGGAGATTCCTCCCGCTCGTAAGCCAAACCAAGGGCATCAATATAGTCCTTCGGATGGTAGTACGAGATATATTGGAAGGCATCAGCTATGCTGTCGATTAAATCGTTCTGGTTAATTGCAGCCATGGGTCAAGTCCTTAACTTAAAGTGCTTAGATTAGATACGAATTATAAATCACCTGTCAGCCTACATTGTGCGAATGGGCGCATCTCTCACTATTATGACCCCCGTTAAGACTCTATATCGCCATCTTACAAACACTAAAATAGTATAATTCAGGTTCAAGACTGACACGGCAGCTTTTCCAGCGCCATTGGTAGCTTACACTTCGTGTTTAACCTACGAGGTTATGGCGCTCACAAGACACAACACCCAGAAATTTATGAAAGCTGCGTCACGGCAAGATAAAAAGAGGTACGTATGAGCAATATTGAATCGGTATTACAGGAAAATCGGATTTTTGAACCGAGTAAAGAATTTGTAAAACAGGCAACTATTTCTGGGCTTGACGCCTATGAGACCTTATGCTCGGAAGCGACGACCGATTATGAGGGTTTTTGGGCCAGATTAGCGCAGGAACATCTCTTATGGAAGAAACCATTCACTAAAATTTTAGATGACAGCAATCCGCCGTTTTTTAAATGGTTTCATGATGGGGAACTCAATGTCTCATACAATTGCCTAGATCGACATTTAAATACGATCCCGAATAAAACCGCGTTGATTTTCGAGGCCGATGATGGCTCTGTAACCAACGTGACCTATAAACAGCTCTACCATCGCGTGTGCCAAATGGCCAATGGCTTAAAATCTTTGGGTATCAGGTCGGGCGACCGTGTTGTGATCTACATGCCGATGTCCATAGAAGGAGTGGCTGCAATGCAAGCCTGCGCCCGTATTGGCGCTACCCACTCTGTGGTGTTTGGTGGATTTTCGGCTAAAAGTTTACAAGAACGAATTATTGACGTTGGTGCGACCGCCGTCATTACCGCCGACGCTCAAATTCGAGGCGGTAAAGAAATCCCACTAAAAGCGGTTGTCGATGAGGCAATCAATATGGGTGGATGCGAGAAAATCAGCAATGTTGTTGTGTATAAACGTGCGGGTAACAAAATTAAATTCGATAAAAATAGAGATGTGTGGCTGCACGAGCTGACTCAAAATGAACCGAATGTCTGCGAACCTGAATGGGTTAATGCTGAACATCCGCTATTTATTCTCTACACCTCTGGTTCAACAGGAAAACCGAAAGGTGTACAACACAGCTCAGCAGGATACCTACTTCAGGCGATGCTTACGATGAAATGGACGTTCGACCATCGAAGCTCTGATGTCTTTTGGTGTACGGCCGATATCGGCTGGATTACTGGACACACCTACGTAACTTATGGACCGCTGACAGTAGGCGCCACACAAGTAATTTTTGAAGGCGTTCCAACCTATCCGGATGCCAATCGTTTCTGGAAAATGATCGATACACATGGTGTAACCATTTTTTATACGGCACCAACTGCAATTCGCTCGCTCATCAAACTCGGACCTGATCTCCCAAAAGAGCATGATCTGGCGTCCTTGAGGTTACTCGGATCCGTTGGGGAACCAATTAACCCTGAGGCGTGGATGTGGTACTTCAATACCGTAGGTGGGGGTAAATGTCCCATCGCAGATACATGGTGGCAGACCGAGACTGGTGGACATATGATCACTCCACTCCCTGGTGTCACGCCACTCAAACCTGGTTCATGCACCTTCCCCCTACCGGGAATCATAGCTGACGTAGTTGATGAAACAGGCAAATCAGTGGAGAGAGGTAATGGTGGCATCTTAGTTATCAAAAAGCCATGGCCTTCCATGATAAGAAACATATGGGGAGACCCAGAGCGATTCAAGAAAAGCTACTTTCCTGATGAGTTTAAAGGAGAATATTATCTCGCTGGTGATGGCGCTAATCGCGACAAAGACGGCTATTTTTGGATTATGGGACGTACCGATGACGTACTGAACGTCTCAGGCCATAGACTAGGAACCATGGAAATTGAATCAGCCTTGGTCTCACATGAACTGGTTGCAGAAGCCGCAGTCGTAGGTAAACCACATGACATCAAAGGTGAATCGATTACAGCCTTTGTGGTGCTCAAAGGCGACAGACCTTCGAGTGATCAAGCAAAAGATATTGCACAGGCACTCAGAGATTGGGTCGCAAAAGAGATTGGGCCTATTGCCAAGCCGGACGAGATTCGCTTCGGTGATAACCTACCGAAGACACGCTCCGGGAAAATAATGCGGCGCTTGCTGCGCTCATTAGCCAAAGGCGAAGAGATAACTCAAGACGTCTCGACACTCGAAAATCCACAAATTTTAGATCAACTCAAAGAGGCGATATAATCCATCATCTTTGACACAAGTGGGCCGCTCATATATTCTGCGCGGCTTCTTATGTATCGATACAAGTAGGAGAGTTGACCGAGAGGCTTATGGTGCTCGCTTGGAAAGCGTGTGTACGTTAATCCGTACCGAGGGTTCGAATCCCTCACTCTCCGCCAAATTATTTTTCCTTAATTTCATTCACATGAAACTAAGGTACAGAACCTAATCAACTTATCACTGTCGAAAATCACACTTATGCAATCCCCCACCATATTAGGAAATAACTCAACAGATCATCTTGATCTTGTTCGCGAGATAGAGGCAGGTCTATTAGCAGAATCACCATCAATTTCCCCAAAATTTTTATACGACCCTCTAGGTTCACATCTATTTACTGCCATTACCTTACTGCCTGAGTACTACCCAACAAATACTGAGAAAGATATTTTCTCACGATATGAAAACCAAATAATTGATGCGATTGGCGTTGGTGGCACATTAATCGACTTAGGTGCTGGAAATTGCCAAAAAGCGGAATCCTTTTTCAACTCTCTCAAGCCTTCAAACTATTTAGCTATTGATTTTTCAATCGAGTATCTAAAAGATGCGGTAACAAAATTGGCAGGAAAATACCCGCACATCGAGATGCAATGTATGGGTATGGATTTTTCAAAGCAAATATTGATTCCTGAATCCATCTCTGATACAAAACGCATGTTTTTTTACCCTGGCTCCAGCATAGGCAATTTTCTAACTTCTGAAGCACTTCATCTACTTCGCCAAATTAAAAATCAAGCTAAAGGCGGTGGGTTATTGTTTGGAGTTGACTTGATGAAGGAAGACGCTGTTTTAAAATTGGCATATGACGATCCACTAAAAATTACGGCCGCTTTTAATCTTAATATTTTGAACTCAGTTAATTCAACCTTGGGATCTAACTTCAACATTGATCAATTTGATCATAAAGTAATAATTAATCACACAGAAAATAGAGTTGAGCTTTTTCTAGAAGTTCTCGAAAAAGTAACCATTACATGGCCTGGGAACTCTAGAGTCCTTAATAAGGGAGACCTAATACACACTGAGAACTCTCACAAGTACACGGTTAAATCAATTAGTGAATTATTAAAAAACGCCGGCTTTGGGAAGATCCAAATATGGACTGATCCAAAAGATTATTTCGCTGTGGTACATGCTCAATGAAATTGAAAAATAAACTTTTTCACCTGAGAAGTGACTAGCATCGTTTAAACGGCCCAAAGAGTAATCGATTGATGTCGTCTCAAACACGAGCCAGGAGAACGGTCAGGCACACGCCGTGAGAGAATAGAGGGAGTGAAACTAGAAGATACATGCTGAGTTACAACAGAAGCTTTGAAAAACGTTAGCTCTTTTCTTTGCAAACTAAGTAACTCAGATCAAACCGCCCTCTTACAAATAGCAAAATAACTAGATAAATAAAATTGATAGCTTCACGAGACAATTCAAATTCTACGACAACTGATGCTACCGATATCAGTAAGCCTTGGGATAAGGATAATCAAGCCTGGTGGGACTGGTATGTCAGTCTTGCAGAGAACGACGTTACAGAAGGTGCGCTGATCACTCCTGAGCCTTTACCGAATGTTGCAATACCCAGTGACGATGAGGTTATCTCCGAACTGGCTGAGCCTTACCATTTGACCAATGACGAGATCAATTTTTTCAGCACAAATGGTTTCATCAAGCTCAAAAAGGTTTTTTCACCTGGCGCCGTGCTAAAACTTCGTGCTGAATTGATCAACCTGTTAAAAAAAGAATTTGATGTTGATCCCGATAAAGGAGCATATAACCGGTTCCTGAGTCTCGAAATGATCTGGCCCAAAAATCCATTACTACGTGCCTACGTCCTATCACCACGTCTAGGACAAATTTCAGCAAATCTGCTTAAAGTACCTGCAGTTAGACTTTACCATGACAATGTTCTAGCAAAACAATCTGGTTGTGGTCGAACACCATGGCACTTCGATGACCATCATTTTCCATTAGATACCAATGACGTAGTTACCGCTTGGGCACCAGCACAACCCATCCCACTGGAGATGGGACCGCTCTCTTTTGCCTACCCGCTCGACGTCCACAAGATAGTTAATGCGGTTACATTTGAAAAAACCGGCACCGGTTATGACCGTGGGGTATCAGAAGTTTTTTCACGAAATCAAGTCGCCGTAAATGAAACCCCATTCGAGTTGGGCGAAGTTAGCTTTCACCACAATTTAAACTTTCATACCGCCTCACGGAACTATACTAGCCGTAGTCGGATTGCTCTAGCCAATACTTATTATAAAGATGGAGCGCGGGTTATGAATGCTCCTACAATGGTATCTGGTGACTGGCAGAAATTCATGCCAAATGTAAAACCAGGCGACGTTGCTATTAGCCCCCTAAATCCAATTTGTTGGCCAATTAATGATAAATCCTGAATGATACTATCCTAGTGCTCAAACATCAGATAGACGAGCTGATTAGTTGATATTACTTTCTAAGTCTCTAAAAAGATAAAAAATATGAATAATCAGAGCGGCCTAAACTCGACCTGGACTGACAGTCTTGCCCTAAATCAGCACCCCGATGCTACAGCTCTACTGGCCCATCTAAGAACTGTACATCAACGTAATACAGGTTTCACTGAGACGTGCGCAAGCACCTGCCGCGATGAGACCGGACGCAATAGCTATGAGTGGCTGGCTGAGGTTGTGCCTGATGTCGATGATACCCGCGTGTTGGATCTTGCCTGCGGATCGGGACCATTATTAAAAATCTTATACGATCGCCATACAAAGCTGCAATTAAAAGGAGTAGATATGTCTCCTGAAGAATTAGCACTTGCTAAGGTTCGTCTGCCAGACAATGCAGTTGATCTACTTGAATTAAACGCTCAGGATTTGACAGCGATCAAGGACAATTCGATTGACGTGGTACTTTGCCATTGGGCATTGACATTAATGAATCCAATTGCTCCAGTGCTAGATGAAGTCCGTCGTGTACTATCCACCGGTGGACGGTTCGCAGCATTAGTCGATGGCCCAATGAATTCGGCGCCAGGATATGCTGATGTACACGATTTAATCTATGCATATGTGCAAGCCGAACTACCCAGTTACTGTCTCTTATACACATCTCCGAGCCCACGAGACAGGCAGAAATCTC
>OJFL01000191.1_pt1 | contig 34632 bp, 62 predicted proteins | sample 1594131 | NCBI WGS metagenome assembly OJFL01 (sample SAMN05416782, study PRJEB24817) | seawater metagenome | isolation source: Sea water | place: Canada:Atlantic | collected 2013-07 | reverse complement strand
TTGTTAAACTGTCCTTATTATATAGCATTGATTCGCATTGGGTACAAGTAGAACAAATAGGGAACAAGCAAAAAAATATAGGTCGCGGAACGAATCATGAACAAACGCTTGTCAAGGGGAACGAATCATAAACATGCAAAAATATATGTAGTTTTAAGGGGTTGACACTCTGTAAGGCTGGCGAATCAATTTTATATAGTAGCATAGCCTAGAAGGTCAAAGGCCGTCAGAGGGGCTAATTTGAGCGTTTGAAATGCTATTGACTCAAATATGTGATTCGTGTTAAAATGGACTGATGCCGAATCAAAACATTAGAACGAATCGTGAACAATCTTGTCAAGAGGTCATATTGTCGCAGTTGCAAATATATCACTATTGACATTTGCGAATCATTCTGTGCTATGGTCGAATCACTTATAACGATTCGCTTAGGGTGTTGCAATTATGTCACTGTCAATAGATAAAATACAATATATAGAATCAGTTGCATTAATATCACGTTGTAAATATGTCACGTCAAGTTGTAATAATATCACGTTGCAAATATGTCACTGTTGCACTTATGTCACAGTGTTAATTATGTCACACCCCTACGTGGGAATTAGTAGACCCCCTACGTGGGAATTAAGAGGGGCTACGTGGGAATTAATAGTTGACCCCTACGTGGGAAAATGATAAGACAAATATAAAAGGAGAATCATAATGAAGCATACAATTAAAGAGATACAATCTATTGCATCAGATGTTAATGTGATTAAAGCAAGGGTAGAAAAATACGAACAGGAAGGCGATGAGTTTGACCTAGACGTGATACAAGTGTATCTAATGGGCGTTAATAATAGACTTGAAGACCTATCTGATTTATTAGAGTATGAGGAATTAGCAGAAAAGATAAGAGTAGTAAAATGAGTATAGCAAGAGCAACATATGCAGATCATGTAGACACTAGAGTTTACTTTGATTACTTAGATTATGGTCAGGTAGAAATAGATCTTGACGTTATAGAAGTATGCCCTGACACTTACAAGATGACAGGTTGGATACTAGTTAACAATGGTGAGTATGAAGTAGAAGTAGATGATGAAATATGCCAAATGGCACACGATATTTATGAGGAGAGTAACAATGAGTAAACAGAAACTAACAAGTATGGGCGTGTGGATAGAACTACAAGAGCCTAGTGAAGAGTATACTGCACAAGAGATATGTGATAATGCTAACAAGATGCTTAACAAGTTAGGTGTAGAAGGTAACAGGTTTCAAGTTAACAAAGAACGTAAGTATGGTACTCATTACCTTCATGTTCAAAGTGATGGGCAGTTTAGTTATTGTGAGGATCATGGACATTGGTTTAATCTAGAGTACTTAGCTAAGGAGAATAACAATGGTTGAATATAGATTAAGAGTTTGTTGGTCGGAAGTTTACGAGTGGACTGATGGGGGTGAAGGTAATCATATTAGTAATAATGGAGGATTCACATTAGGACACTTTAAAAGTATTGATGATGCAAAGGCAGAACTGAATGAGTTCTTTGGTGGTGAGCCAGATTATGAAGCCTATGAGGGTCAGAACTTTCTAACGTGTGATAGAGTAGAAGATAAGTTTGGTTACATGGATAGTAAAGGTGACTATTTAGGTGTATATACTGTAGTGTTAGAGAAAATATCTATGGTATCATGGGAAGGAGAAGAAGAATGAACATTAAACAATTAGATGATATTATACTAGGAGACGTACATATGTATGACTATCCAGACTTTTGTGATGCGTATGTAGAGTCAGCTACATTCAATGGTGTAGAGCTAACAGGAAAACAGTTAGACAAACTAAATGATCTTGATGATACTAAGTCGTATGTAAATGAAAATGCTTATATGTGGATAGGAGAATAATAATGAGTAACTCAATAAGACAAAAGCAATATGAGAAGCTATTCATCAGGCTGTCAGGACATTTCTTGGCAGTACATTTAGAAGATGACTTCTTTGAATTAGATGATGATGCACAAATGGATTACATTAGAGAATATAATTGGGAGGTGTTTGAATACCATGACCCAGAGTATGTATATGGTTTAATCGAAAACCTAACAGATGATGTAATGAGGTTAATGGAAGGGACAGTAACATGAGCGGCGATAAGATACCACCGATTGACCCCAAGACTGGGCAGTTTGTTAGACCCTCCGATGGAAATAAAGTACCCTCCGATGGAAATAAGGTTTACAAGACAGAGATAGAATTAACTAGGGCTTTGTTAGACAATGAAATAACACATGAGTTGTATGTAGAACTATTAGAAGTATATCATGTGGCGTATGGAGATGCACCTGAGTATGGTTTTGTAGGTGTAGGATGTATTAGTTTTGCTGAAGCAATGCTACAAGATTATCAAGGTGCAGTTGTAAAGCGTATTAGGATACCAAGGTTGTATACTGATGAGGATTTTAATAAGGAGAATGAAGAATGATTGAACTTGATAAATGGCATGGAGAATCTAGAATGATTAACGAGGGTATAAACAAGACTCTAAGGGATATATTCTTAGACTGGACTAATAACTATCTTAGCTTAAAAGGTTTTGCTAGTTCTAATCAAATGACAGTAGGAGAAGCTAAGTCTATATTAGAAGTAGGTAAAAGCCTACATGAAAAATATGTAGAAGAAATAGTTAAGGCTATGTATGAGGAGATAGAAGAAAATGAGTAAGATAGGTAATTATGTAGTAGAGCTAGAAGAGAATAAGATATTCTGTATTAATTGTGAGCAACCTGTAGATCTTGATGAGCTTACTGATTTAGATATATGTCAAGAGTGCTACGAACAGCAAACCATAGATAACCAGTTGTTTTAAAAGGATAATAACATGAGCAGTAATGATGAGAATAAACATAAAAGAGATATGCGAATAAGGAGACAGATATTTCCTATTTGGGAAGAGCTAAGTAAGATAGAAAAGAGCCTATCTTGTTACAAGAGAAATGAAAAAGCCCAGAAGAAATTCTTAAAAGAACTATGTTGGTATTTAAGTGGAACATACTTTGTACTTGAGGGTTTAGAGGTTGAAGGTTTAGAAGGATAAATAACATGAGCAGTAAACAAGAAAATAAGACTTATAAGGTTGCAGGGGTACACAGTGGAAAGAAAGGTGTTACAGTTTTAGACGGACAAGAGAGAGTATTAGAGGAAGCTGAACAATCAGCTAGACTACTTACTGGTAAATATGCGTTAGAGAATAGTTTAGGTATTACCAATTTTGTCGCCTTCAATACTAACGCCCTTACAATGTTACCACCTTATGCTATTGACATGGAAGCAGAATGGAATTATGTTGTAGAACAAGAGGGGGATACCCCCTCGGTGGAAATTAATAGACAAGCAGAAGGAAGCATATAATGACTTTACCAACTAACATGGTTACTAATGTATTATCAGAGAACCAGAACAAGTTTATCACAGTTAAGTTTTTGACTAAGGATAACGAGGAACGTACCTATACAGGTAGGATGAATGTAATTAAAGGACTCAAGGGCAACGAGAAGGGTCGTATAGCGGCTGAAGCACTACGCAAGGCAGGGTACATCACGCTGAAGACTAACAAGGGCTACAAGTGCTTTAATGTGGATCGTGTGCTAGGCTTTGTAGCAGGTGGTAGACGTATCTTTGGACTAGGGACTGAGGTATAATATGAAGGTAGGATTTACCTGTAGTACATTTGATCTGTTACACGCAGGTCATATACAAATGCTAAGAGAAGCAAAAGATCAATGTGACTATCTTATGTGTGGGTTACAGGTTGATCCTACTATTGATAGGAAAGAGAAAGCTAAACCAGTACAAACTATTGTAGAGAGATATACACAACTTAAAGCTGTTAAGTATGTAGACGAGATTATACCTTATGCTACTGAATCAGACTTAGAGGACTTGTTAAAGATGTATACAATAGATGTTCGTATACTTGGAGAGGAGTATAAAGATGATGACTTTACTGGTCGAGATATATGCGCTCAAAGAAGTATTGATTTGTATTATAATGACAGAGACCATAGATTTAGTACAAGTGATTTAAGAGTGAGGGTACATCAAAGTGTATACTGGTAATTTACCCCCCTCGATGGAAATGGAGCTTATGGAGCTAGGTATACTCAAGGGTGATATAGAAGAACTTGAGAGTATAGCAGATCAGACAGGCTTCCACGAGACAAGAGCTGAGATTAAGGCTTGGCATGATACATTAATATTAGATGGAAAGGTAATGTTCTAATGACAAAGATAAAACTACATGGGGACTTTATACTTGCGAGTGAGGTGATGGGTATATTAACAGATATTATGTACTCTAAAGACCCTGTTTTAGATGCAGGTAATTTCAAGAGAGATATAGTACACCAGAAATATAATATAGGAGATAAGGAAGAATGAATAATTATAAACCATACTACAGGACAGATAAGATGAAACAAGAAGAACTAAGAACGGCAAAGTATATAACTATTCTAATCTTTATGATGATATTGTTTTCATTTATAGGATTTGCTTTCGTGTTAGTTAAGGCAATGCTATATATGACAGGTCTATTATTATGAACAACCAAGACATACTAGATATGTGTAAAAGGTTAGCTAATAAATATTATAACCACCAAGAGTATGATGATATAGTATCTGAAGGTGTAGTATTATGTTTAAAGCTAAGAGCTGAAGGTGTGACAGAACCTTCTAAGTTGTACTACAATGCTCGAACAGCTATGTTCCAGTATGTTAACGTAGGTATGTCTAAGTTTAGTTACCCTAAAGGTATGGCAGGTCGTGATGCGGCTATAAATGACACTACAGTTTATGTAGACGTTGAAGAAGCTCAAATACCTGCTGATGATTTGTTTGGTTCTTATGAGCTAAAAGATTCCATAGAGGTACTAAAGAAACATCTTACAGTTAGGGAGTGGAAAGTGTTTATTTCTTTATACAATAATAACAACAGCTTAACGGAAACATCTAAGGAGCTTAACATAACTCGTAGAGGGTTAATTAACATAAGAGAGAGAGTTCGTAATAAACTTGTAACATTTTGTGACTTCACTATTTAACTTAAAAGGGCATTATAGATAAATACCTACTTAAGTATTAACATAAGTTTTAACTTAATAATATTAATATACTAAAAGAAAGAGACATAAGTATGACTAAAGTATATGAAGACATACCAAGACAACCTTGTCCTTATGTGTCGTGTGGCTCTAGCGATGCGTTCTCGTATAACACCGAAGGATTTGGTAAGTGTCATTCGTGTGACTCTGGCTATCCTTCAAGACAAGAGATGCACACTTGGGCAAAAGATAAGTACCCGACTAATAAAGAAAGTAACTACATGAACGTAACAGAGTTTACACCTAAGAGAATTGAAGACAGATCAGAAGGTGAGCATACACCCCTCCGAGGGATTTTGCGGAATACTATGGTCGATTACAACGTACTAACGTATGACGACAGACAAGAGTACATATACCCCTCTGGGGGAATTAAGGTACGCAAGCTATCCGACAAAGCCTTCTATGCTAAAGATGGTTTCAAGGGTGATGAGCTATTCGGTATGAACCTATTCCCTGCTGGTTGTAGTAAGATGGTTACAATTACAGAAGGGGAGCTAGATGCTCTATCTGCCGCGCAAATGCTTAAGAGCCAGTATACTAATCCTGTTGTGTCGTTACCTTCAGCTACACCATCTAAGAAGCTATGGGAGAACTGTAAGGACTGGTTAGGTAGTTTTGAGAAGATTGTGTTATCAGTAGATAATGATGAGGCAGGTAATGCTTTAGCTGATCGTATGGCTAGGTTGTTCCCTAACAAGATTTATCGTATGCAACATGGTGAATATAAGGATGCCAATGATTTTTTACAGGCAGGTAAGGGTGCAGACTTTAAGAACTTATGGTGGAAACCAGTTAAACATACACCTGAGAACATACTGAATACTGCTGATGAATTTCTTAAGTTGTATGAAGATACACCTGAGCATGTCTACTACCCTACAGGTATTGTAGCATTAGACGATAAGATCTTAGGTCTCATGCAAGGACACTTCACAGTGTTTAAAGCACCTACAGGTATAGGTAAGACTGAGCTTATGCGTTACATGGAATACAGTATGCTAAAGCAAGGTATACCTATTGCCGCATGGCACTTAGAGGAAACTAAACTAAGATCTCTACTAGGGCTTGTGTCGTATGAAGTAGGTGATAACCTAACAAGACGTGACCTGATTGATGAGAAAGAAGCTGACAGCCTTGTTCGTGAAGCTATAGGTAATCTAACTAAAGATGAGAACTTCTATCAATTCTACTTGGGTGATGGTCAAGGTACTGATGAACTAATAGATCAGATAAGATTCTTTAGTCAGGCATGTGACTGTAAGTTTGTATTCTTTGAACCTATACAAGACGTGGTTGTAGGTACATCAGAAGAAAGCAAAGAAGCTATGTTAGCTGACTTGTCTATCAGACTATCTAAGTTAGCCGCAGAGTTAAACGTAGGTATTGTAACTATTGCCCACACCAATGAAAACGGAGATCCAAAGTATTGTAAGATGATAGGACAACGTGCATCTGTTATCATAGATTTACACAGAGACAAAGAAGCTGAGAGTATAGAAGAACGTAACACTACTTACCTAAAGGTCGAGAAGAACAGACCTTGTTCAGAAGAAGGACAAGCAGGTAAGTTAGCATTTAACTTAGATACATTTATGTTAAGGGAGATATTATAATATGATTGAGGTTAAAATAACAGATTCTCACATAGATAGAGCAAAAGGTTTAGCTGAAGAATTAGGACAGTTAAGGAACTCTATCACAAAAGGAGAAGGTAATTTATCTGGGTTTATAGGTGAAGTAGTGGTGTCAGATTTTACGGGTAGTTCTCATTCAAACACTTATGACTATGACTTAATTCTTCCAAGCGGTAAAACTGTAGATGTAAAAACAAAGAGAACTAACTACCCACCAAAAGATTACTACGATTGTAGTGTAGCCGCATTTAACACAAGACAAAATTGTGATTACTATTCATTTGTTAGAGTTAAGAACGATCTTTCTTCGGCTTGGATACTTGGTTTTTACGAGAAGTTACTCTATTTCCAAGATGCAAACTTTCACAAGAAAGGTGAATTTGACCCTGATAACAGGTTCACGTTTAAAGCTGATTGTTACAATATAAAAATATCAAAACTTAAAGGGTGTCCATAATGCAAGTATTCGATATAGAAACAGATGGGTTTAACCCTACAAAGATACACGTATTATCTTACACAAATGAAGAGGGTGAGATACAATCTACCTTTGACTATGAAGAGATGCGTGAGTTCTTTCTCAATGCTGATACATTGATAGGTCACAACATAGTTAGGTATGATGCCCCTGTAGTGGAAAAGATCCTAGACATAAAGTTAGACGCTAGGTTAATAGATACTTTACCTTTAGCTTGGTATATAAACCACCACCTACAGAAGCATGGACTAGCACAATATGGTGAGATGTATGGTGTACCTAAACCTAAGATAGATGACTGGGAAGGTCTAACTCCACAAGAGTATAAGCATAGGTGTGAAGAAGACGTTAAGATCAACACAAGACTGTGGCGTGACCTAAACATTAAGCTTAACAAGCTATACCCCGACGTGGGAATTAAGGATAGATTTATTGATTACATGACATTCAAGATGGAGTGCGCTAGAGAACAAGAAGCCCTTCAGTGGAAATTGGATGTAGAGAAAGCAGAAGGTCACTTAGCTGACTGGGAGAAGCTCAAGGCTGAGAAGACAGAGTTACTTGCTGATGCTATGCCACGTAAGATTGTTACAGCAGTACGTAACAAGCCAAAGGTTATGCACAAGAAGGATGGGTCGTTATCATCTAACGGAGAGAAGTGGGTTGAGTTATGTAAAGAGCAGAAACAGCCAGAGACTACACAGTCATTAACAGTTAAGGTAGGTGAAGAAAGAGCTAACCCTAACAGCACAGATCAAGTTAAGGATTGGCTATTCTCTTTAGGTTGGCAACCTCGTACATACAAGTTCTTACGTGATAAGGTTACAGGCGACACTAGAAAGCTAGAACAAGTACGCAAGGATGCAGACTTATGTAGATCAGTTAAGGTATTAGCAGATAAAGAACCTGCTATTAATCTACTTGATGGTCTATCTGTTTTGTCTCATCGCATTGGTGTAATTAAGAGTATGGTTAACTTACAATTAGATGGCTACGTACAGGCTAATATAGCAGGTCTGACTAACACTCTTAGGTTTAAACATGCCAAGCCTCTCGTTAACTTACCTGCCATAGATAAGCCTTATGGTAAAGAGATACGAGGTTGTTTGACTTGTCCAGATGGTTATACATTATGTGGTGCTGACATGACCTCACTAGAGGATACAACTAAGCGTCACTACATGAAGCCGCTAGACCCTGAGTATGTAGAAGAGATGTCTAAAGAAGGATTTGATCCACACTTAGACTTGGCTAAACACGCAGGTATAATTACACAAGAAGACATCGACAAACACAATAGCGGTGAAAGATCTTTATCATCCCTACGTAAGAATTACAAAGTAGTAAACTACAGTGCTACTTATGGTGTAGGTTCTTCTACTCTATCACGTAATACAGGCATGAACAAAGATGAAGCAAAGGTACTGCTAGAAGCCTTCTGGTCACGTAATTGGTCAGTAGAGAAGGTAGCTAATACAGTACGTACAAGGGACTTATTTGGGTCTATGTGGTTACTAAATCCTGTATCTAAGTTCTGGTACAGCCTACGTAGTGATAAGGATAAGTTCTCTACATTAAATCAAGGGACAGGAGTATTTTGTTTTGACAGTTGGGTATCTTTATGTCGTCGTTACGGAATTAAAACCATCGGACAATTCCACGATGAGATCATTGCACTCGTATCAGAAGGAGAAGAAGAGCAGACTAAGGTTACAATGGAACAAGCTATTGAAAACCTTAATAATAACCTAGAACTAAACGTGCCATTAGGTGTAGATGCACAGTTTGGTAAGACTTACGCAGACATACACTAACTTTATTTTTATTTCTACTTCACACTTTGCCTAAAAAGGGCATTATATATAAGTACCAACAGCCGAAAGGAACTCGACATGGCTAGAAAAGAAAACATATACACAATGGATTTACTGCTAGAATACGCAAAGATATTTCCAGAAAATGCGGATATGGGAAACCCTGACGGAAACACATATCAGAAGCAATTACATAATAATGGGGGTCAGTTTATTGTTAACGGATACTTCACAAGTGAGGATCAAATAGACACTTTAACAAAAGGTGGTATGGATCTAAAACCTATGGGTAATGATAGGATAATATCAGGTAACGCAGACCTTGGTATAGGTAAGTACATTAAACTAAAGCGTAAGGTTGATGACCTCAAGAAGTTTACTAATCGTAACGGAGAAGAGGTAGAAATACAATACGGTGGCGCACCTACAGTAGTTAACTTAACTGAGGGAAGAGAAAACAAAAGGTTATGGGACTACAATGGAGATGGTCTACTAGGCAACGGAACTAAAGCTAAGGTTCAGTTTGAGTTGTATAGAGATGGTGTAGGTGTTCGTCTACTCAACGTAGGAATAACAGAGCATGTACCCTATGAGGACAATAATGTCTTAACAGAAGATGATGAGTTATTTATCGTATAAGGAAGTATTATGAGAGTAAGTGTTAATGCCTACATGGAAAAAGAAGACGATGGTTACAGTGGAAGTGTTGATTTAAACAGGGACGATATTACTGATGCCCACGAGTTAGCTCAACTCTTTGCTGAAGCCGCTCATGCCTTTGGTTTCACATATATAAAGTCTGTAGGCTTTGAGTGTGAAGATGGTGAAATGATGTGGGGTGACACTTAAATGGATATGGGGAAGGTTCTAATTGATGGTGATATAATTGCTTATCGTGCGGCCTTCTCCACTGAACAGATGGGGTCATCAGATACAAGACGTAAAGTTGATGACCTCATACAATTCATTTTAGATAGCACCGTATTGTTCCCAGAGATAGGACTTGATTATGTCGTGTACCTTACAGGCAAAGGTAACTTTAGAGACAGCATAGCTAAGTCACACCCCTACAAGGGAAATAGAAAGAGCGTTCAGAAACCTAGACACTTGCAGACCGCCAGAGATCACATGGAAAGCGAGTACCAAGCAATCATAAGTAAAGGAGAAGAAGCAGATGACCTTATTGCTAAAGAAGCCGCCAGACTAGACTACCATGCTTGTGTAGCCTCTATAGATAAAGATATGCTACAGATACCCTGCTGGCACTTTAATATTGTCAGGGGCGATTATTTAAAAGTAGAACCCTACGGGGGAATTAAGTTCTTCTATACTCAAATACTAACAGGAGATACAGCTGATAACATTGTTGGACTGTGGAAAGTTGGTCCAGTCAAGGCTAAGAAAATACTAGAAGATGCAGAGACAGAAGAAGAACTCTGGGATCTTGTAGTTAAAGCCTACGATGGAAATGAAGAAAGAGTAATAGAGAACGCTAGGCTATTATGGCTTAGAAGAGAAGAGGAAGAGATATGGCAACCACCAAAAGTAAGATCCGACAGCAAGCTATAAAGAATGGTTATCGTTCTGGGCTTGAGGATGTCATATCTAAAGACCTCAAGGACAGGGGTGTAGACTTTGGCTACGAGACAGTTAAGATAAACTGGAAGTTAGTAGAGAACAAGACTTACACCCCTGACTTTATACTACCTAATGGTATCATAATTGAATCTAAAGGACGCTTTGTTCCAGACGATAGAAAGAAGCATCTGAAAGTAAGGGAGCAGAACCCTAAACTTGACATAAGGTTTGTGTTTAGTAATAGTAGGAACAAGATACGTAAAGGATCTAAGACTACATATGCTATGTGGTGCGAGAAGAATAACTTTCTATATGCAGATAAAAGGATACCCGACGAATGGATCAAGTAACATACAATGTACACAGAGTAATCAATGGACCTTTTGAGTGTGATAAAGGTGATTGGTGGTTAACATGCAGTGTTGAGGACGTAGAGGCTAAGGAGATGTTTGAAGACGACATACCTTTTATTAGCTTTGATGCCGCATACAAATTCCAATCTTACTTCTTATCTACTATAGATCCTATAGTTATAACCGTACCCTCTGAAGGAGAAGAGTATGTCTAAGACAGCAGTTATATTTAGTTGCGCTCACGCAGACCCGACTACAAGTAATGAAAGATTTGATTGGCTAGGAGAATTGATATATGATGTTAACCCCAACTATATCGTTGACCTTGGTGACGGTGCTGATATGCGTTCTCTTAATAGCTTTGATACTCGTAGTCCTGAAGCTATTGTTAGTCAAAGTTACGAACAAGATATTGAACACTATAACGAGTCAATGGATAGGCTTAGACAGAAGCCCAGTCAACGTAAGTACAAGAGACCAAGATGGATCGGCTTCGAAGGCAACCATGAGAACAGGATCAAGAGGGCACTCACAAGCGACCCCAGACTTGAGGGAGACAAATACGGGATTTCCTTCGGGCATCTTCAAACAGACTACTGGTTCGACGACTACCACGAATACAGAAATTCAGGACCAGCTATAGCGGAATATGATGGTGTGTCGTATGCTCACTTCTTCCAAGCAGGTAACTTCGGTTCTGCTGTGTCTGGATTACACCACGCTAATACACTGTTAGGTCACAGATATAAAAGCTCTACTTGCGGTCACAGTCATAAGCGTGACTTAAAGTTTAAGGACGGAGCTAAAGCTATAGGACTTGTAGCAGGTTGTTTTAAGGGTGCTGAAGAAGGTTGGGCAGGTCAGTCTAATCTTGATTGGTGGAAGGGTGTAGTAATCAAACGTGAGATATACAATGGCATGTATGAGCCAGAGTTTGTGTCGCTAAAGAGGTTAAAGGAAATGTATGGGTAAACGTAGTAACTTCGACAGGATACCGAGAGACTACTACCCTACACCCATAGAAGCTATTGAGCCTCTGATCTCCCACTTGCCATACGCATTTGATTATGTAGAGCCTTGTGCTGGAGATGGTCGTTTAATAAGTCACATAACTAAACTGACTCAAGGTACAGGAGAATGTATATATGCTAGTGACGTTGAACCAAGAAGTCCTGACATATTTACTACTGATGCTCTTTATCTGGATTTTGGTGGTTATGGAGTAATGGACTATATGATAACTAATCCCCCGTGGGACAGAAAGATACTACATCCCTTGATTGACCATTGGTTAGATATATGTCCAACTTGGTTATTGTTTGACGCAGATTGGATGCACACTAAACAGTCAGCTGTATTTATGACTTACTGTTCTAAGGTTGTTTCTATTGGTCGTGTTAAGTGGATAGAGGGCAGTAAAGGTGTAGGCAAGGACAACTGTTGTTGGTACTTGTTTGACTTAACTAAAGAGAGAATGAAACCAACAGAATTTTATGGAAGAGTAGTATGACAATAGGATTTAGAGATTATCAAAAGACAGCAGTTAGCTTTGCTATATACCCTGCAACACATAAGGTTCTGTACCCAACCTTGGGCTTATGTGGTGAGACAGGTGAGGTAGCTGAGAAAGTAAAGAAGCAGGTTAGAGATGGGGTATTTAATCGACATGAGGTAGCTAAAGAATTAGGGGATGTACTTTGGTACTTAGCTAACTTAAGTAATGACATTGGTTATAACTTAGATGAGATAGCCGATATGAATATAGAGAAGCTAACCAGCCGTAAGAATAGAAATAAAATAAAAGGGTCAGGAGACAACAGATGAGAATATTAAGAGCAATAGGTCGTTGGTGGTTTAGGTTTATTAACTACATGGTTACATGGCAACTACACAGGGATGCAGTTAAACATCTAAATAAGTTAACTGACAGAGAACTAAAAGATATAGGACTTAATCGTGGTGACATTGATCGCATGATATGGTTTAAAGAAGACAAGAAAGATAGAGGGGGCAAGAAATGATAGACAACTACTTACCAACAGACTATCAATCTTTCATACACAAGTCACGTTATGCTCGTTGGTTAGAAGCAGAAGGTAGGAGAGAGTCTTGGGGAGAGACTGTAACTAGGTATATGGACAACTTAGTTAAGCCAGCTCTAGGAGATTACCCTAAGCAGATAGTAGAGATAGAAGAAGCTATACTAAACTTAGAAGTAATGCCTTCTATGAGAGCGTTGATGACAAGCGGTCCAGCTTTAGCTCGTGACAATACAGCAGGTTATAATTGCTCTTACTTAGCAGTAGATACGCCAGTAGCATTTGATGAAGCCATGTTTATATTGTTATGTGGTACAGGCGTAGGCTTCTCTGTTGAGCGTCAGTCTATACAGAAACTACCTGAGATACCTGATAGTATGTTTAACAGTGATACTACAATAGTTGTTAAAGATAGTAAAGAAGGTTGGGCTAAGTCTCTAAGACAACTTATAGCATTACTGTATGGTGGTGAAGTACCTAAGTGGGATGTATCTAGAGTTAGACCAGCAGGAGCAAAGCTAAAGACCTTTGGTGGTAGAGCGTCAGGACCAGCACCTCTAGTTGACCTATTTAACTTTGTTGTACGTGTATTCACAGAAGCTAAGGGACGTAGACTATCCTCTATTGAGTGCCACGATATTATGTGTAAGATAGGCGAAGTAGTAGTAGTTGGTGGTGTACGTAGATCTGCCATGATCTCACTCTCTAACTTATCTGATGATCGTATGAGACATGCTAAGTCAGGGGCATGGTGGGAAAATGAACCCCAACGTGCTTTAGCTAACAACTCTGTGTCGTATACTGAGAAGCCTGATAGTTTATCTTTTATGCGTGAGTGGATGGCTCTAGTGGAAAGTGGGAGTGGTGAACGTGGTATCTTTAATCGTGAAGCATCTAAGAAGCAAGCGGCTAAGAATGGTAGACGTGATCCTAACCATGAGTTCGGGACGAATCCATGTTCGGAGATAATTTTACGGAATGGTCAACTGTGTAATTTAACAGAGTGCGTAGTACGTGCTACAGACACAGTAGAGGACTTAGAACGTAAGGTTAGAGTAGCTACAATACTAGGTACTATACAATCTACATTTACTAAGTTTCCATACTTACGTAAGATGTGGAAGAAGAATACGGAAGAAGAAAGACTACTTGGGGTGTCTATGACTGGCGTTATGGATAACCCTTTAACTACAACAGCTAACGAAGGATTGGAGACTACTCTTGAACACCTCAAACAGATCGCTGTCGATACTAATGCTACTTGGGCTAAACGCCTTGACATCCCTGTCAGTACTGCTATCTGCTGTAATAAACCAAGCGGCACTGTCAGTCAACTGGTTAACTCTAGTAGTGGGATTCACGCTCGTCACTCAGCCTATTATATTCGCACTGTACGTGGAGACAACAAAGACCCGTTAACACAGTTTATGATAGATCAAGGTATACCTAATGAGCCTGATGTAATGAAGCCAGAACAGACTACTGTGTTTAGCTTCCCTATGAAAGCTCCTGAAGGTGCAGTAGTTACTGCTGATATGTCTGCTATAGAACAGTTAGAAATGTGGTTAATGTATCAACGTCACTGGTGTGAGCATAAGCCTAGTGTTACGATCAATGTTAAGAATGACGAATGGTTCGAGGTAGGAGCGTTTGTATATAAGCACTTTGATGAAATGTCTGGTGTATCATTCTTGCCATTCAATGAGCATACGTATCAGCAAGCACCCTATCAAGACTGTGATGAAACAGCTTACGAGATACTACTTGATGTTATGCCTAAAGCTATAGACTGGAGTAAGCTATCAAATTATGAACAAGAAGATAACACAGCAGGTAGCCAGACATTAGCTTGTTCTGGAGATAGCTGTGAGATTGTTGATCTCGTTTAATGTGGATAGTGATAACTAGAAACCAATGCAACTTCTGTGATGCCTCGTTACAATTACTACGGGGTGTTGCAGGTAGTCAGGTAACAACATATAATGTTCAGTCATCAAGTAGTAAATGGTTATTGACTCTAATGCGTAAGTCAGGCTACACTACAGTACCGCAAATATTTAAACCAGATGGCACTCACCTTGGGGGCTACACAGAACTACAGGAGTACCTAAGCAAAAATGGCTAAGAGTAATAAACACGATATAGTTAACAACCCCTTTCACTATGGATCTGGTAAGATAGAATGTATAGAGTACATAGAAGACTTCTTAACTGAAGAAGAATACATAGGATACCTACGAGGGAATATAGCTAAGTACTTACATAGATGGAGATATAAGAATGGTGTAGAAGATCTAAAAAAGTCTGAATGGTATGGAGCTAGACTTATTAAGTTAATGGAGAATAAATAATGACCATAAACGAAGGAATACTTATAGGTAATTTAGCTTTATCTGTGTACTTAGTCTGGGCAGTATCTAAGCTCAATCAAGACATAAAGATGTTGTATGAAGGTCTAGCAATTACTATGGATGCAGTAGGTGTTGAATAGACCCTGAGATGGAAATTAAGCGTTGTGTGACAGAGGTTAGAGCTTTAGATAGGCTAACCTACCTGAGAGGGAATTAATAGGTTCACACCACAAGTATAGAATCAAAAAAGCCGTAGGCGTCCTTGAGTGGATACCTACGGCTTTTCTATGTTTACTCTTCAACCATTTTCATAGCTTGCTCTAATGTTTCTTTATTACGTCTTGACCACCCTCGACCAAAGTGTTTGTAGTCATCTAGTCCTTCATAGAAGGCTTGCCTTACTGTATATACATAGTCTATTATATACTTAGGATCTTTCTCCATTATAAGACCTACAGTCTGTTTACCTATAACACCATCAGGTGTCGCTCCTACTGCACGTTGTACAGCTTTAGCAGGTCTCTTCGAACCAGAATTTACACACCAATCATAAAGGCACCAATCGACCCCAGAAGGAACGTAATCCCCTTTAATTCTATCCCAGTAGTTCTTCTTGTAGATAGGAGCTACATCATCTGGAGTTAAGTCTCTCATCTCTTGTTCAGTAGACTCTCTACCAATCCATTCGTCGTATACTCTCTTAGTGACACCTAAATTAGTCATCCCCCCAGAATCGCGGCTATCATTTACGTAGCCCCCTTCGTGTTCCAATAACATATGTAGGCATTTATCAAAGTTGTTCTTCATGTTTATTTCTTCCCAAAGTATTTACTTACACCACGCATACCAATACTGGCACTTACAATACCACCGAGGGAATACTGATACCAGTCAGGCATAATCTCTAGTGCAGTGAAACCTGCTTGTACTATCTGATTACCCCATTCCCCACAGAACGCCAAAATAAGGGGAATACTGAACAAAAGTGTAATCCACTCATCCTTCCAGCTATTCTCTGTAGCCTTCATTGCGGCTATGTCCCAGTCTATTTCACCTGTAGCTATCTTCATCTTAGTTTCAGCTTCTGCTTTCTTTACAGCAGTCTTACCTTCGATCATAGTACCAGCTAAATTAGCTACCTGACCTATTAAGTTTAGTCCTAACATCAGTCATTGTTTCCCTTCACTTCTTTCTTGCTCATATTAGTAACGCCAAAGAATACGCCAACTATACCAGCTACCGATAGAAAATAGATACTAGCCATAGATCCTATAATGTCAGCCGCTTTCTCTGCACCTACAATAGTACATAATAATACTAAGAATGGATATGCAAGCATACCAACTAAGCAGAACCAAGCCATACGTCTTTGTGCATCACGTTGTGCGTCTTCATCATCTAGTCGTCTACGTCTATCTTCTAGTTCAAGTGCTTCCCATTCTGATCTATCTATACTACCACTACCGTCTTTGTCTACTTTATCAAACTCTGTCATACTATTCTCCTAGTCTGCTAGAGGGTTGTCTAACGCTCTTTGCAGTTTATCCATTAGTTTAGTTTCTAACTCTTTCATAGAACCACTTTGCGACACTCTGACACGTTCTCTCTGGTTCTCAAATCGTACCTCAGCATCATCAATCATCTTACGTACCTTGTCTTCATTGTCACGTACCATATCTTCTACTCTATCTGTCTGCTGTTCTATGCGTAACAGATCATCTTTAAGTCCATTCTTAATATCTCTAGTGTATTCTACGCTCTCTTCAACCTTATCAGATATACCAGATACCTTAGCATCCATGACATCCATCTGTTGTTGATAAGCACTTAAGTCTAGACCAGCGACTTCCTCAATCTTTTGATACATAACAAAACCACCATACAATCCAGCAACCACAGTGGAAATAAAGGTTATGATTGCTAACACAGATGCAAAAGACATCTTAACATTACCAGCTTTAATCTGTTTATCTGCAAGGTTATCAAATTCTGTGAGATCTACCATTAGTTTTCAAAGTCCATGTTGTCATTAGATTGTAAGTTCTTTAGTGCGTCCAACTCATCTCTTAGTTTCTGTATCTCTAACCTACGTTGTGCAAGTTCTACTTGATACAAGTCATTACAGTTTATACGAGATTTAGGTCTATCTAAAGGTATAACTATACGTGCATACACACCTATGTCTTTATCTCTATTTGCAGTGTCGAAGCTAGACAGTACACCAGTTACACCATACTCAAGGTTTATACCACCACCTACAGCATTACTACAACGTAAATTGTTTGCAGAGAAACTATCTGATTGATAATTCATTGGTGGACTAGGTAACGACAAAGCGAGTGAACTACTCTCCGCAAAAGCAGAGCTAGATAAAATACATAGAAGTGCTGTTAATCTCATGCTGGCATACCATCAAGTCGAGAACAAATCCTAGAAGATACTAAGGTTTTTGATTCGAGTTGCCTTTTAACTTTAGAGGTTGTGCATACATAGGTAGCTTCATCCATATCGGACTTACGAATGTATACGCTGAAATTCTTACGGGTTTTATATCCTACTTTAATAATTCTGTATGTTGCAGAGAAAGGTATGCTCTTCCAGTTTAAGTCGTACACACCAATCTCATAATACTTGATCTCTTCCCTTGAATTAAACAAGGACATATCAACCTTAACTACACTAGTAACATGAGATGGTTTAACAACTGGATAAGCTGGTGTCATCTCATGCCCTGTAGTGGAAAATGCCCAAAGTAGAAAAAGTACTGTTAACCTACTTAGCAATACAGCTGGCCTGTACCACTGCGGTATAGACCCCTCCGACGAAAGGTTTTGATGCGGCATAAGTAGCACTAGAAGCTGTAGAGAACCATGTAGAACCTGCAACCGTTAAGTCAAATACTGTAGTGTTGTCGTATACAACCTTAGCGGCATCGTAGCCTGACATACCTGCATCACTTGTTTGTGTAACACTAGTACTACCTGTCCATGCTACTGTATCAGTTAAGGCTGGAGAAGAACTAAAGGATGTTGGATGTGTAATGTTAGCTGTGTAGTAGTTAGCTAATGCTACATCAAATCTAATGACTGGTAGAACACCACCATCAGCAGGTGTAGTACTTAATGTACTAGCTGTTGGATTGCCATACACACCACTCTTTGTTGTTTGAATGACACACTTAGCTTCTACATTGCCTGTAATATCTACATCAGCGTATGCTGGTAGTGCTAAGAGTGAAAGTATTGCTATTGAATATTTCATTGTAATCCTCATTTATTATATTGCATGTCTATCATTTGCTCATGCAGTATTTGTTGTGCTAAATTATTACGTAAGGCTTTCTTGTTATCAGGGATTGTACCATCTTGTAGTTGGGTAGCATCACTAAGTGTACCACCATTTATCTTTGCGTTATAATACATATTGATATTAGTCTGTTGGTTTATTGCCATGATAATAGTATCTTGACCTTGTGTCTTAAATAGAGTTAACGCATTAGCTGAAGCTGTTAGACCCATCTCAATACGTGTGTCTTCCTCTTCATCTTCTTCATCTTTTATAATGTTACCTTCTTCATCATACTTAAATTCTGTCTCAGCATCTATAGCATTAAGTACAGACTCATCTTCTAAGGCATCATATATTTCTACTTCAGGTATATCAGGTATAGGTTCAATGTATCCTGCACATGATGGATCAGACTGTGGATCGTAACACCTGTCAACTCTGTAACTATATATAACACTAGCATCCTCTACAGTACCTTCGCCCTCAACTTCAATAAAACCAGTACCCCAATTAGCTGAAGGAATATTAGATAATGCAAAAGACTTAACTATAGTATTACTAGGAACACCTGACCAGTCGTCTGTCTCTCTAAACGTGTAGCCATCACCAGTAACATTGTGGTTGCCAATATGAACCTTCATAGCATCCTCAGTATTCTTTACTGTAGTATACCTATAAAGTAATCCGTTTATATCTAACCCTGCTATGTCTGGTAATACAGATGGCATACCCCAACTTAATGATGTAGATGCCGCATTACCTGTAGCTCCGTAGTAATAAGGCTCAGAGTAACAATAGGAAGGCAAGGCTACTAAGAATAACACCCAACCCAATCTTTGTTTCACCATTCTCATCGAACATCCTTTTGATTACATTGTTTTGATCTCTTTCGATCTCTTCTTCTACAGCTTCCATCTCCCATGCTAGTCTAGCCTTATCTCCCACCAACCCCATGTGTGGACAGGGCGTCCCAGCGTTGAGCATTGCGGAGAAAATTCTTTCGTCCTGACACATAATAGACACTGCGGCGACCTTCATGCCCATATCGTACATAGTCTTAGCGTTCTTTAGCTTCTCACAGTTCATATCACGTACTGTACGACCAGCAGAGATACCAAGTATCTGTGTTTGCACAGCACCAGCAACTCCTACAGTACATAAGTCAGAGTTACTTGCACTTATCTGTGGGGATATAGCTGAAGGTGGTGGACTATTAATTGTAGTATCCATAGTACCATCAGATATAACTGTACTCTCTGATTTAATTGTGTCGTCATCAGCAAATGTAGGGCTACTGATTAGTAGGGTAAGTAGTATAAGTAGGGGTTTCATCTTCTCTCCACGAGTCTATCTATCTTTTGTTCTATCCTGTCAAACTTACCCATTATCTGACTTAGAACCTGAGTAGATTCAACCTTTGTAACATACTCTTCTCTAGTACGATTTAATAAGATCTGTAGTCTTTGCATTTCAACCACATAACCACGTAGTACAAAACCAATAAAGCCAACACCTAGTGTTAGGACACTACTCCATAGGTCTGTCATTTCCATTATCTTAACTCCGCCCAGTGTTCAAATACAGGGTAGTTAGTAGTACCACTTATCTTATAGTAGTGACCAACAGGAACGATAAAACCAGCCGTGTTTCTGTAAGCATTGGGTTCTCCCATTCTATTTTGGATATTTACCCACGTACTACCATTTGAAGACGCCTGTACAGGTACAGCTCTAGCAGATGTTATAAGTACCTGTATAGGTCTTGAGGTAGTATTCTCATAAGAAGTATTAGGTGATCTAGAACCAGTTACGTCTACCCAACTTTGACCATATCCTATACTGTTAGCATTAAAGTATGTGCTGATAGCATTAGCGATTTTAGCTGGGGAGACTAGACTTTCAGTAGTTCCTGTACCTGTATTCCATATACTTTGTGTTTGATCCCCAAGAAGTCCAGTTGTTGAACCACCTGATGATACTAGTAATGTATCATTAAGTATAGAGGCTACACCTGTTGACTGGTTTATGTATATTACATCTACCCAAGAACTGTCGGCTTCATTTCTTATCTTGAGTATGTTATTAGTTACATCGTACCAAAACATATTAGCATAAGTTGTTGAGGGGGCTGAAGTCCCACTATTATTACTAGCAAGGGCTTGCAGTCCATTGTTTATATCAGTCCTTGCGCTGAGGGAAGTCTGGTTAGCTATAGAAAAGTCATGTTGTGACATATATTAGTACTCCACTGTGGCACTAAGTGCCGATATATTAGGGGTTATTTTCGGGCCAGTATTAGACAGGGTAGCTCTAAACTCTACAAACCTACCTACTATCTCTCCAGAAGCATCTATAAATGACGCACTAGATAAGTTATTTACTGTATCTGCGGCTCTAGCTTCTACTATAACAGCATAATCAGAGAACTCTGCGTCTTCATCTGTCCAAGTATCAAAGTTATTAGGCCAAGTATCCCAGTTGTTAGGTATATCATCCCAGTTAACTTCTCCATTAACAGCATCCTGATGTTTACGAGATACAGTAATAGCATAAGATAGTCTAACTGTACGGGATGTACCTACATCAAAGTAACTACTGCCACCGTGGTCAAACTCATAAGCCCCAGTGGAATTTGCGTTAGCAAAGCTAGTCATAAATAAGTTACCACCTGAAACGGTAAGGTTAGTCTTAGATCCACTGAAGTTTGGACTTTCTGTATCTGTATCATCCTGACCTAGAGCTGGTAACTCAGAAGATGTAACAACAACAGCAGTTGCTGTACTACTTTCGTTGCCTGTTTTATCTACAGAAGACACAAAGAACTTACCAGCAAGTGCAGGGAAGGAAACAGACGTAGCTGGTCTAGCAATCTTCTCTACCTTTACTAATGTAGAAGCATCTCCAAAGTTTGCAGATGAGTTTGATGAGTAATGTAGTTTATAGTGTGATAAATCTAAATCAGTAACTGGCGACCAGTTAAAGAAGGCAGTACCCCCCGATAGTAAATGGGTTAGATTAGTAGGCGAAGAAGGTGGCGTAGTATCATGTGCTACATTAAAGGTAGTTGTAATTGTAGTACCTTTGTAACCAAGAGCATTAACGGGTGTAACTGATATAGTATAGTTTATAGCTGGCTCATTTACTTGAGGTGCATCTATACCTACTACCTCAAACCTAGCCGCTGTATTACCCTCATTAACAAGTATAGCCTGACCCACAGACTTAAACACTGTATCACTTGTCTTCTTGTACTTAACAATAACTGATTCTACACGTTCTATCTCATTTGAAGTTGCTTCTATAACAAGTACGTTAACAACGCTCTCATTAACTTCTCTATATTCTTTACTTACAGTAACACCAACATTAGGTACATCGTAGTAAGGTAAGAGAGTAGTATTGTTACTAATAATATCTAGTTCATCTGCTTCAGTAAAACCAAAAGCGGCTTCACTACTTTCTCTTAAAGTTAGGGAAACTCTCAAGTCTCCTCCATCTACGTTAGGAGATAACTTCCAATCAGTAACTTCAAAGGTCTTTTCATTACCTGTAGTCCAACCATATCTTTCGTTTCTAAACTTAACAAAGTCACCCACCTCAATATCTAGAGCATTTAACCCAAACTCTGCGGTTAGAGTAAGTTGTTCTCTATTCCTAAATAGCATCTGCTTTGCAAGTCTTTGAGCCGCAAGGGAATTAGTGGTATAAGGTAATGATAAGTCTAAAACAGATTCTACGTTACTATCCTCGCTTAAGAAAGTAGGAGAGTTAATTTGTGGGTAATCAGCACTTATGTAACCTTGGTCTTTATCTACAAATGTACCTCTTACTGCATTAAAGTTATTTGCCATAGACATCTTAGTATCAAGCCCTATGCCACTCCTAAGATCATCTAAAGTTAGTATCTTGGTTGGTGCGACGAAAGCCCCAGCAAATAGTCTCCAAGATCCAGCACCCCAAAACAAAGTACCTGCACATGAAGTCATCATATCTTGTAGTACATTACCTATACTTTGACTTGATTGTACTACACCATTAATAGTGTATTGCTTTGAACCATCAGATAGTATTGTAGTATCATCAGACACAGAAGCGGCTTCTTCAAAAGTGGCATAATCAATACTGCTGTCTTTTAGACCATAATCAGATGTTATAAAGTCTCTTATTATCCAAGCGGCATTGTCAGTCCAAGTAGGTGTTTGAGCTACACCATTAACAGTAGTAACTACCTTCTTACCTTTTACTACAGCAGTTATATTAGGCAATCCATTTGAAAATATACTTGAGTCAAACTCTAGTCTACAGTAAAGATAAGCTATACCTTTACCTACAAAGTCAACTGGAGCAGAAGTCTCAGCGTGTAGGGTTGTAGCTAGAGTTTGACTTGAGTTAGCAAAAGTATCTGTAGCACTTGTTTGACTTCCATCATGCACATACACTTTAATCTTTTGTCCCCAAATACTTTGAGTAACATTTTCATTAGACATACTAACTATAGCATCACTAATGTAAACAGACTCTACGCTATCTATTTCGTGTCCAGCTAGAACTATTATCTGGTGAAGTATTTTATTTGCTCCTCCAGAAACTTGTTGGAAGGTAACTGTACCACCTTTTCTAACTTTACCATAGATAAACTGCATAGGAGCTAAAGGGGCTTTACTATTAACTTGTAGTCCCTGAGAGTTATTAGGGTTAGTATCAGGCTTAGGCATTAGAGAACTTACTAATGCTGTTGTAACCATACTTATAGCTACGTAAGTTAAAGCATATGCCGCGTAGTAAACAGCACCTGTAGTTGCACCACCAGCTATAACTGTAGCTATTGTACCTATAAGAGTAGTAGGTTCTCTAGGTGCTATCTCAAATGAGTTGTTGTGCCTTAATACGTTAAAAGGAGTGTTGTGTTTATTTATTGACATACCCAAGCACTTTCTACATCTTCAATGTTTAATCTTGTTAGACCTTCCCTGTTAAGGAAGACAGCCCTAGAGCCGATGGAAATACCTAGAGCGACACCAGTTATCCAGCGACAACCTGCTCTAGTTGTAACTAGGCTACCAAATACAGGTCGCTCAATTCTAGTTAGTTTAGTAGCTAACCCTTCATCTAGAGAGTTAAAACCAAAGTCGTCTCTTACACTTCTTGGCCCTTTAGGATGTACACCATTACTTTGCATGTACAAGCCTTCCCAGTCATCAGCATAACCCACACCATGCATAGCTCTAAATGCACCGTTAGTAAAAGTAAAACAGTCATGTACACCCCACTCAAAGGGTATACCTATCATTTTATCTAAGTAAAAGTTTAACTCTACCTTCCCCATATTAGTTGTGCATCTTGCAGTGATTGCACATAAGAAAAGAAGCTATCTCCATCATATCGGGACAGATGATTTTCATTTGTATATCTCCAGTTACTAGACCGTTCTAGTTCTATTAATTTACTTTCTACTGTTAAAGCAATAGTACTTGAATCTGCTTCATCAGATATTCTCATCTTATCCATTTTACCAGAGAATATTTCTACTACAGATGAATCACTTTGTTCACCTAAATACAATCTCATTGGTCTTCTTTGATAAGGTTCTTGTAAGGCTAATGAAACTATAGAAGTTGGTATACCTGACAGGGTTAACTCTACAGACTTAGAGGATAGATCTGCTACCTCTTCTAGATCTCCAATAGTAAGTAAACTTCCTGTACCAGTAAACACTTGGCTACTGCCTTGTACGGTAATAGTCCTATCGCCTAACCCAGTCCACATACGTAGTGGTCCTATATTTGCAATATTTCCTTCTACATCTGTAGAAACTCTGGTATCAAACATAAGCTCTACAGCAAAGTAAGGTTGTATTTTGTCGCCTATAAGAGCAGATAAAAGAGAAGAAGGTATTGATCTACTCATCCTACTACCTCCATTGCTCCAAAGGATATACCAAAGAAACTTGCATTGTTAACTGACCAAGAAGTCTCGTTAGCTGATAACCTAAAGACCCCAGCGGAATTAGTTAGGTTAGCTGATACACTTGATCTAGCTTTCCTTAACTTAGGCCATATCTCTAAAGTACCATCTCCAGATTGATCTTGTAATACTTTATGTAGAGTAGCATCTGAAGCAGTACCTAGTTGTATGTAGTCACCAGCTTTAAGTGTACCAGTCATAACTACAGCTACAGAACTAGCACCTACAGCACCTGTTATAACAGCAGACGTTGCAGTACCTCTCACAGTCTTAGCTGATGGGTCATTAAGTAGGAATGTACCTGACATACCCTTTAAGCTCATCAGGAAGCTAATCCAAGCCTCTGCATCATCTCTATTCAGAGGTGGTAAACTAATATCAGCTTCCCACATCTCACCATCATAAGATTGTGTCTGTTGCTTATAAGTAAAAGGAGACATAGATACAGCAACTGTATTCTTAGCTCTTAGTTCAATACTAGCCATACCAATGTTAGTAGGTAAAGCGAGGGGGTAAGAAATAGCCATTATGCCATCGCCCTTCCATAGCTACCACCACGTCGTTTAGCATCTAGTACTGCACCTTTAGCACTGTCTGCAATCTGTGGCATCATTTGTCGTATCTCAGCACGTACAGTTTGTTGTACTCCTGTAGATACATTTATGTTTTGTACGATAGTAGTTGCACCACCACCTCCACCAGAGTTAGGTGTTATAGTTCCTGACATTGCAGGGGTGAAGACTTCTGGTCCACGTTCACCTACAGTATAGGATTTACCACCTTGAACCGATCCACCGTTTGCTTTACCACCCATATGTTGAGGTCCACTCAATGCGGCATCTCCCCCAGCAAAAGCACTCGTTATCATACCTGTAATCTTTTTGACGACATAGATCTTATATAAGTCTTTTATGATAGCTACTGTCATACTCTTGAAGGCATCCTTAACTGACATAGTTCCATCTACCATACTCATCATAGCAGTCTCGAAAGAGTTAGCTATACTCTTACCTAACTTCTCACTATCTGTCTGTATAGCATTGAGCCTTTTAGCTTCTCTTTGTAGATCTTTAAACCTTGCTAGTTGTTTCTTCTGCTCTTCCGCTAGAGCTTTTTCCGCTTCTACTCTAAAGAATGTTTTAGTAGCAATATCTTGCTCCATAGAGTGTATGAGCATAGCTTGCGTGTATCTGGCCTCTCCCATCTTCCAACCTTTAGCTTCTAGATTAAGCTGAAGAGTTCTTGTCTGATTAAGCTGTTTGGCAATGTGTAGTTCGTGACCTTTTTTATCTGCGATTAAACCAGAAGTCCTATAGCTTTCTTGTAGTTTATCCAGATATTCTTGGGTAGTTTTTACTTCTTCTTTAGCTAACCTCTGATTCTTATATTTTAGTCGGAGTAGCTCTGCGGTATCTTCAACTCTCTTGCGTTCTGTTGTAATAATTAACTTGTTTATGTTAAGTATTTTATCTTTCTCTTTTCTTTCCTCTACAAACTTATCAAGTGCCTCTTTTGCAACCTTTAGTTGTTCTTTAGCGTCTTTTAGTGCCGCTTTCTTTGCGGCGACGATAGCACCAGCACGATCTCCCCTTTTAGTCTCAGGCATATCCTGTGCTTTTTTAAGTACTTCTTCAGCACGTTTTACTGATTGATCTAAAATCATCTCAGTTACATCTTGGAATCCACCCCTAAGTACTGCTAAGTCTTGGGTAACAGCTTTGGCAGTTTCTCCAGCTTGTTTCAGTTGCTTATCAAAATCTGCAAATACATCGTTTGCTTCAGCCGCCGCTTTTCTAGCCGCTATAACTGCCCCAGCTAAACCAGTACCAACAGCTAGTATAGCACCTGCTATAGCTCCAGCTGGACCGAATACACCTAGTAACTGAGAACCCTGTTGACCAAGAGCAACTAACTTGTCAGTACCACCTTGAACCTGTACTGCGAAATCCTGTACCTGATAACCCACTTGTTGCATACCAACAGCACCAAAGCGTTTCATCTTACGTGTGTTAACACTTGCTATTTGACCAAACTGGTTTATGCTTATGCCAGCTTGTTTAGCATTTATCTGTATCATCTTTAGATACTTGTTATACTGGTCGTCACCCATTCCTTTTCTTTGAGCGTTAAGAACCTTAAGTTGGTCACTAAACATCTTCTGCGCTCTGTATGCAGGGTCTATAGCGTTCTTTAGTCTCTCAAAATCTTTAGTACCAGAAGTAGCAGTAGACTTTATACTACTCTTTGCTTGCTGTGATAGTTTAACTAGAGCGTTTAAGTCTTTCAGATCTATCGAGACTGATATTTTCTTAGCCATTTGTAACCCTCATATATATTGTATCCAGAGACATAACTGCCTCAACTTCTCTGACATCTAAAGGTGTGCCAGTTAGTTTTTTCCACGCTAGTATTTGTTCGTAACCTATAGGATTAGGACCACTAAAGCCCATACTTCTAGATCTATTTAAAGATATAAAAGCAGACCATACATGGGAAATAACCATAGGAAAGTCAGGAGACTTTAATCCTTCAGGTCTTATACCAGTCTGCTTTTCTACTTGTTCAAGGTGTTCTCTTTCGGATATACCATCCTTACCTGACTTACTTAGAGAAAACGTATGTTCTGCATAGTCTTCAAGTTTAGTTGTCAGGCTTTGGTAAAATCCAGAGAGTTAGTAACTTCCTCCTCAAGCTGTAATTTTATCCAGAAAACTTCAGTGTATATCTCTTTAGCTTTCTTAAGAGTTAACTCTGGTTTTTCTCCCCCAAAGGTTATGTTCCAACTCTTTGTAGTACTAGCTAAAACATCAAGCGTAGAAGATTCTAAATCCTCAGATGTCATAATTAAATCATCACCTTTAGTAGCGGCTTTAATTCTTTTATTAGTCTGGGAGTGCATAACTTTTTTGTACTCTGGGGAATGTGTAGCATACATACAAATAATCATATTAGAACCATCAGGGTTAGTAAGCTCTTCCCCTGTATTTGGGTGTACTAGTGTGACATCTATTGTATCGCTCTTGGGTGTTAAGTCTTTTAAGTCCATATCGAGTTTCCTTATCGAGTTCGGGTTAATAAATGGGGAACGTTAGACCCGACACCAACGTCCCCCCACTCTAGCTAGAGTATTCTTTACGAGCGTGTAATACGCAAGTTAGTAGCTTCTGTACTGTCACGTAATGCTACAAATGATAGAGTTACTATTCTGCTTGTAGGACCATCTACGCCTACATCAGCACTGTTTATTTTGCACCGTGGGAAAAAGAACTCCATAGTGTTTGGTGAGCCAGCATTGTCACCGACAGTAACCTTAAGTGGTGTCTCTGTTTCATTCACAAATCTGTTGATTAGAGAGGCATCCTCAAAGTAAGCTGAGAGAGTACCTTCTACTACAGCGTTACCTACTTCTAATGCTGGTGCGCTATCGTCGCCAACAACAAAGGTAGGAGCAAAACTGTTTGTTAGTGTGAAGTCCATAGCTGTAACTATAGCTGATGCTGATCCAGCTATCTCTAAGTTACCTGAGTAAGCATCAAAAGGTGAAGCTCCAGAAGCGGCATCTTGTGTCTTCTCTGTAGCACTCATAGTCATACTCTTACCGACTATACCGAATGAACCTGTTACCATAGCATTAGGGGAAAGAGATACAGAAAGAGTATCTACTGAACAACCTGTAAACAACCTAGCTTGGTCGATGTCAGCGGCATAGTCCTCGATGGAAAAGAACTTAGGTGTTGTACCAACTTTAAGTACGTTAGTAGACCAAGCACTTAACATAGCTGATTCTAGTAGTTCATCGAAATCTCCATCTCGCAGATCTCCTACAATGTCTCCAGCTACTGTACGGTTTCCGTGACGGTCTACTCTAGACATACGGTCAGCTTGGATGTCAGTACCTTCAACACGATCTTTAGTCATGTTAAGTGAATGTGAAGTGAAAGGTAAGTTTTGGAAGTTACCAGCTGGTGTCGTACCGAAAGTTGTTTCAGTAATGTATGACAGGCTGGAACGTGAACCCTGTGCAAAGGCCATATTATATTCTCCTATAGAATTATGTGTATGCGTACCAAGTAATGATGACAGGGACAAAGTACCAAGGGCTATCTAATAATCCTTGTCGTCTTTCTGCGTAGTCAATAGATACGTTTATATTATTTGATGTTAAAGAAGTAGTAGCCTCAAACGCATCAATAACGTTTTTAGCAAGGGTGTCTGCTACAGCTGGTCCATGACCTTCTGGTGCGTAACAGTTAACTAGGAATATACCATCGTATCTCTGTTGAGGATTTAAGCCCCTTACAGCAGGTCTACGTGATACAGGGTCAAACACTACCTGTAAATAGCTAGTGCCAGTTGTAGGTACAAAAGAAACGCCCTCGTAAGCTATTTGAGGATTACCTGCTACATTAGCAAGTTGTGTCTCTAGTGCTGACCTTATGAATTTATGTACGTCAGCCATATTTATTTCCTATATTCTCAAAGATTAATTTACCTTGTTTGTATTCTACAAAACTAGCGTGAGTAGACCCATTTCTTAGAGTAACTACAGTAGTGTTTGTTAAATCTAACTGGTCAATATCTTGATATAAAAGTTGTTTACCTTCGGAGGCTTTACCTGTTTTACTTTGTCCTCTAGGTTTACCGTGAGATGATCCACCTCTGGGTCTACCAGAACCTGTAGCGAAGGAGAAAGAAGTTATATAAGTTCCTGTATCTACAAACCATGTTGATTCGTCTATAGCAGTATCAGCTATATCTCTAAGTACAAGCTCAACTTCTTCAGTTACACTATCTCCTAACTTATCAAAGTCGTCGTATAAACTAGAGTTAACTTTTATCTTTGCCTTCATACTAGCCATTATTCAGATACCTCACAGACGTAGCAAACTGGTACCCCAGAAGCATATACAGTTTGTACACTGTTAATAGATACTGTGTCGCCTCTACCAGAGATCTGATCGTTGTCTGTAGGTATTGCAGGTAAGCCAAGGGCAGGTATGACACAGTTACGTGTGCCACGTCTTATCTCGTTTAGTAGAACGCCCTCTTGTACATTATACATATAGGCAGTTATTTCATATTCTTTAACTGTACTAGAAAACTCTCCAGTACTAGCATTGTAAGAACCAGCAGTAGTCTTCTTAAGTATCAAAGTACTACCATGACGTTGTACCAGTTTAAGTAAATTGTACGCTTGCATGTGACATCCCTATTCGTAATCAGTAATTTCTGCGTCTATCTTAAATTGATCCTTGTTGAACTCTGGTCTAACTCTATTAGTATTTTCTCTTACACCCTCTACAGTGGAAACAGAAATACCTCCAGCAGAAATACCTAAGCTACCACCTAATTTAGTTCCTTGATACTCTAAGGTATCTGCTAACTTAGTGTAGTGAGCTTGTAGCTGTGAGGATGACTCTTTTAAAGCCCCACTAATTTCTACATCGACAGAACGAGAGTACTTAGCCGCTATAGCTCTACATAACCACCCACCAGCTTTGTATACGTTGTTGTTAGCTTGAGCTAAGGCGAATGAAACTTCTTCATCTTGTACTTGCTTATCATTTAGATCTGTATCACCGATTAACAACCTAGTAGAGTTTAGTCTACCTAGTGCATCAGTTATATTTAGATTTCCTTCGTCGTAGCTCCAAGCCATTAGTCGTTCTCCAACTCTCCATAATTTCTACGCCAACTACGGAGTAAACCGCGTTGCTTCTCTAGTATCTTAGACTTCTTACACTTCTTACGAGTAAACTCTGCGTGGGAATTAGTCTTAGCTTTTACTTTATCATTGATAGTATCTACTAGGTTAGCTAGTGATTCTATATCAAGTGCTTCTAATCCGTCTCCAACTTTAGCTTTAACTTCTAAGTCAGAGTTGTGGTATAGGAAATTGTTATTGTATAAAGTTTGAACAACATCACTAGAGAGAGATAACTCTTTCCAAGGCAAGTGTTCTGATCTCTTCCAATCTCTTCCTCCACCATTAAATTCTTGCTTTACAAATACGGGTCTGTCAAATTGAAATGGTATCATATCGGGTTCTCCTTAAGAAAAGAGGTGGGGACACTTAAGCCCCCACCATATATTATTTATAGTCTTATGCTATAATTGTGTTAAAGAATACACCTAAGTCAGCACCAGTGACTTTCATGTCGTAAGACATTTTAACTTGGATGTGTTCTGCAACCTGTTGACGCTTAAGAGCATCGTCTGAGTATGACTCAACTGTGATACCTAAGTTGTTTACACCTTCTAAAGTGTTCCAAGCAAATGTACCGCCAGCCATTGGTGTCATCAATCCAGCTGATGGAGCAACGTGTGCTAACATAGCTGTTTTACCACCGATGAAAGAGTTGCTTTCTGCAATACCTTCTGCTGAGTCGTTCTTAACTGCTTCCATTACATAGAAATTAGACACTTCGAATATCTCAGCTAGTTTAGCGTCTGTAATCAATGCAGGGTTAGCTACAGTTGATCCGCCGTTTAAACGTGATAGGATGTCTGGGTGGTTAATTAAGATGTCACGAACTTCTTTACCTACAACCATTGTGTTTGGCTTGTATCCGCCAGACTTAAGTTGCATTGTTCTACGTGCTTTAGTAACGTCTTGGATTGGTGTAGCGTTTGTATAGTCACTCCACTGACGGAACTGTGTTGCGTTTGGCGCACCAGCTACTCCATCATACTCTGTTCCCCAAACGTTAGTTGAGAAGAATGTTGAAGCAAACTGCTCTTCACGATGGATCATCAAACGTGTTGCAAGTGTTTGCGCTCCAGCTGAACGAATATCCAAAGCGGCATCTTCATTAGCTAGTGTCTGTTGATCGAAGTCCATACCTAGACCAAATACGTCTGCAAAGTATGAGCTTGTTGATAGTGACATACCGATACGGTTCACTTCTGTACGTGGAGCTAATTTCTTAACGTCCCCTGTACGATTCATGTTGTCACGGTCATAGATATAATACTTGTCTGACTGCTTCTGCACACCAACGATTGGGAATACTTTATCCGCAATGAAGTTTGTATCTGCTTGTGCGTAAGCGATAGTCAAGTTAGTAAGTGGTTGATCCAGATGTACACTGGATGGTGTTAATAATGGCATAATATATATTCCTTAAATTAAGCGTGAGCGTTAGCGGCTAGGATCAATTCGATTGCGATGATTTGACCGTCAACACCTGCTTCGTAAGCACGACCAACGATGATGTCACCAGAAGCCGCATTGACAGCTTTACCAGCGGCGTCGATACCTACGTCGTCTCCGATAGTTACAGTACCGCCACATTTTACCATGACTTTACCTGAGTGAGTTATTGTGCAAGCATTTCCAGATGCGGCTCCAACGGCAATTATACCGATAGTTCCGTCACCATTACCACAGAGTACAGCGTTAGCGGCGGCATCCATTTTTGCGAATAAGAATTGAGAGGTGCTAAGATCAGCACCAGCGATTAGAGTGCGGTTGTCGCGTGATTGCGTTACAGCCATGATTATTCCCCTTTATAGGATTTAGTGATAAGAGCTTTACCTTCATCGGTCTTTGCAACAGCAGAGTATGCTACAGCGTATTCGCTCTTCTTCATTGTGTTAGTGTCCATATAAGACTTTACAAGTGAGTCAAGTTTATCTGAAGCGGTAGTAAATTCACCATCAACATCTGCCTTGCCTACTTCTTCCATAGATGATCCAAATGCTTTATCAGCGGCTTTTAGTACACCCATAACTTCTTCATTAGTCTCAAATGATTTGACTAATTCTTTAGCTGTAGCTACATCAAAGTTAGGAAGGTTTTCTTCTGCTTTTGTTGTTAGCTCTAAGTCAGCTTTAGCAAACTCAGCTTCTTCTAACGCCTTTAAGATAGGTGCTGGAATGTCAGCCTTGTTTATTTTGTCGCCTTCGTACTCAAGGAACTCTTCTGGAGCTTTCTTTTCGATAGCGTCTGATTTGATTATATAGCCGTTCTCAATTAGAGATTTACGTAAACGCTCATTCTCTGCTTTAAGAGTTTCGACTTCAGCGTTAGCTTTGTCTACTTCAGCTTCTTTTGCTTTCTTCATGTCTGCATCGTAAGCCTTCATAGCTTCTTCTTCAGACATACCTTTGTCCATGTAAGGCTTTAATTTACCTGCCATATCATCGGACATTTTTACTGTTGTTTCTAATTCTTCGTTCATAGTTTCCCCGTCGAAGTTGTCGCGCTTAAATAACGATACCATTGCCTCCGCATTGGCAGGACGATCCACCAAAGACAATTCGTCCAATTCAAGCATGGTTAAAAGGTTAGCCATTATAGTCTTCCTTTGTTGCTCTGCCACCAATGCTAAAGGCGGCTAGTTCACCAGATTTTACCTTAGCCCAGACATCATCGTTATATACTTTAAACGCTACTATCCAACCTTCACGGTCACTCTGGATGCCAAGGGAATCACCTATTTCTTTAGTGATAGGCATTGAATGGATAACGGCCCCAATCTGCTCACCCTTGTGCATTTCTTTACCGACACGTACATGCTCCATAAACTTATTTACGGCACTTACTAACGTATCAGGTTTAATTACATCGCCTTGTCTGTCAACTACTGGTTCACCCTTTTCGGTTACTACAGAAGCCCAGCCATAGACCATGCGTTGTTCTTCATCAGTCTTTAATATTTGACCTGTTATATCTTTAGTTATACTTCCCACTGTGCTACCACTCCACATTCTACAAGACCAATATCTTGCTGAGGTTTTATCTTTAGCCGTACTACATGAGTGTCGGCTTCTAAAGTTAGCTCTAGCTTTCGGATCATCTCGACGAATTTCCATGTTAGGATCACCGAAAGTAACTTTCTTAGTCTTACCACCAGAGTTTACGTAAACACCAAACTTCTTACTAGAACCCTTTGGTAGTCTAAAAGGTTTATTTAAGGGTTTATCTGCTTTGTTAATAAATTCTTCAGAAGGTAGGTTGTCTATATCAAACACTTCTTCCATCAGTCTAGATCCTCCTATAACCAAACTCTCATTGGTGTTTCAGGTGTCACACCATAAGATGTGTCTAATGTTTCTACAGTATCTCTAACTGCATCACCTACTAATCTAATGTTTACATGCCAGCCTGTCATAGCTTGCATTTCAGGATACTCCATGCCGTCATCATCTGTCAGGGTGTTGCCTGTAGGCTCGTGTAGAGTACCTACAACGTCGATAGAGTAGTCTGATGTATTTGACACAAACTCACTGTCTTCATTATAGAAGTCTGACAAGACTGTAGGCATAGATGCTTCGTTAGCTAACTTTAGGTAGAAGTCCGTTTTGATTACTTCTGTTTCTTCTATCATGTTGAAGCCTCCGTAATACCTGCGTCTGTTAAGTCTTCATCCCACACACGGAACTGTCCGATTGTACCCATAAAGATGTAACCAAGTTCTAAGTTAGTAGATGACAAGTCAGGGAGAGCCGTAGGGGTTGTGTTGGCTGTTAGTAGTGTGCCTTCGTGCGCACCATTAAGGAACGTAGAGCCATGTCGTGATGCTACGTTGAAAGGTACGTTAATGTCAGGGGTGTAAGTGTCTATTGCTCCAGAAACATAGTCTAAGCCAGAGCCTGTCGCTCTTTGACTAATGGCAATCTGGCCTGTTCTAGTATTAGTAGTTTGAACACCCAATAAGATATAGTTACCATTATCTAGTTGCCAACGGTACGGTTGAACTTCTGCTGTCAAACTATTATCAGCATAAGTCATCTTGCCATCTATCTGAATAGACATATTAGTAGAACTATAAGGTAGATTAGCCGCAGGGACTGTTAGTGTCTCAGCCGCCCTTGTTACAGTTGATCCTGATGTTGGGATGTAGCTTGATGGGGTTGAGCCAGCTTCTATTTGTGCGCCATAGACGTAGACACCTGAAGTACCGTCTCCAGTGTAAAGTGGAGCATTGTTAGAGTTTAATGTGGGCGAGGCAGTTGGGCTTGGGGATATGCTAATGTA
>OJFL01000190.1_pt1 | contig 34657 bp, 30 predicted proteins | sample 1594131 | NCBI WGS metagenome assembly OJFL01 (sample SAMN05416782, study PRJEB24817) | seawater metagenome | isolation source: Sea water | place: Canada:Atlantic | collected 2013-07 | reverse complement strand
GTAAGAGTGGTCGTCAGTTGAATCGCAACAGCAGCCATCGTCAAGCTATGTTCAAAAACATGGCCGGTTCTTTGGTCAAGCACGAAGTGATCAAAACTACGTTACCAAAAGCGAAAGAATTACGTCGCGTAATCGAGCCACTAATCACTATGGCGAAAGAAGACAGCGTTGCAAACCGCCGTCTAGCTTTTGCTCGCACAGGTGATAAAGAGGTCGTAGGTAAACTGTTTAACGAGCTTGGTCCTCGTTACGAAGCACGCCCAGGCGGTTACACTCGCATTCTTAAATGCGGTTTCCGTTCTGGCGACAATGCCCCAATGGCATATGTTGAGCTAGTTGACCGTCCAGTTGTTGAAGCTGAAGAAGAAGTAGTAGAAGCAACTGAAGAGTAAGTAATACTCGAAAAGAAAAAGGGGTCAGAGCGAAAGCTCTGACCCCTTTTTTTATCTCCGAATAAACCTGGGTCAGAACCTAATTAATTACTTAGCTTTTCCCGCACCGGCCTACCGTTCACTTCACAAAACGAAAAGTCTACTAAATAGACAGGCATATAATTAATAAAGTGACAGGCATAGTACTTTAAAGTGACAGGCATAGTACTTTAAAGTGACAGGCATAGAGTTTACTGTAGCAGCTCTGCTAAAGTGACAGTCACAATACTCTTACTCTGACAGTCATAACAACCTACCCCTTCGGAAACGCTTTTTCCTTCATAGAAATGTTGCCTGGCCTCATTGTGGCCTTTTCGGTAATTTCTTCTCTGTTAATAAGCTCAACTCTAACGGGTTGCTCATTGGCAATACGGCCAGAGCGAGTAGCTTGAACTACGATTTTTTCTACAGGCTCCTCATGATGATGTTCATGCTCCATTTCAAGCTGTTGTTCTGCTAAAGCCCCATAGCTAATCAGTGCGTTACTTAGCGCAATTGACAAAAGTGAATAACGAACAACAAGCTTTGGTGTTGGCACTTTAGTCAACAATGCATTAGTTAAAAGTGAGTTCGATGATGAATTCTGAGGTTGCGCAGCTTTAAATAATGAATAGCTGTTAATTAACCCGTGGCGGTATACAAACATAACAAATCTACCAAATAAACAATTTCACAATGATACAATTACTATAAAGGTTACTGTTACTGGAAGGTCAATATGAAAATAAGCGAACTGGCATTAGCTACTCACATTTCAGTGAAAACTATCCGTCACTATGAGAGGTTGGCCTTATTGCACCTGCAAAAAGAGGCGCAAATGGCTATAGGCAGTACTGCGAGAAAGACATAAAAACATTAGTGTTTATACGCCGCTGCCGAGCTTTAAATATCGCAATAAGCGACATCAAGCAATTACTCGAGATACAACAAAACCCAACGGCGTCATGTTCGGTTGTTGACAGTATGATACAACAGAAGCTTGACGATATTCGCCAGTAACAAAGAGAACTTGCGCTGTTGGAAACTACACTATCATCATTAGTAGCCTCTTGCGCAAACCATAAAATAGAGGACTGCAATATTTTGAATCAGCTACAAGCATAATATAGGAAGGTGATACCACCTATTCGCACAGTTAACTAGCAATACAAACGCGACCTTTCCCATCACGTTTTGCTTCATAAAGGGCTTCATCAGCAGTCTTTATTAAGTCATCAATCGTTTTCGCTCTATTACATTGTGTAATACCTGCGCTAAACGAAATAGTGGTGCCAACGGTTGTTAAAGCTTGAACAACACTTAGAAGGTTGTTTATACAACCGTTTGCCTGAGACACAGACACGTTCTTAAGAAGTAAAACAAATTCCTCGCCACCCCAACGAGCAATAATATCTTCATCGCGCGTGTTTTCTCTGAGTGTCACGGTAAACATTTTTAATACCGTATCACCCATGTCGTGACCATATATATCATTGATCTGTTTGAAGTCGTCTAAATCCAAAATAACTATGCAGTGCTTGTCGGCATCGTTACCTGCCAGTAGAGAATTAGCTAACAAGATGAATTTTGACCGGTTATATGCACCGGTTAAATAGTCGGTTTCAGATAATCGCTTCGACTCCTGATGTTCAGCCCTTAATTGTTCAAAAGTCGTTTGGCGAGTACCTTCGTAGAACCGAAACAAGAGTAATTGAACAATAGCCGCCTCTATTACGTTAAGTAGCGCACCTTTTGTCAATGTAATGGGGACACCGCTCTCTATTTGTATGTGCACTAAATAAATACAAACAAACAGTGTTACTGAGGAAAGAAGTGTACCTCCAAGGCGGCCTAGTAAGAAAAAACTAAAAGGTAAAATAATGGTTGCCCACACAAGTGAATAAGCACGCCCTTCAACGCTGACTAAAAAAAGTAGCATGATCGCGGTAACGGCTACCGAAAGAAGCCATGCTGTTAGCGTAATATTGCCAGTTTTCCGAAAGGCCAAATAGATCGTGAGTGATAGACCAAACCCCAAACCGTCAATAAGCGCCAGCCTACCGTTGTTAAAAATGAAAATATTAATTAACGACAGAAAAGGAAAAAGTAAACACGCTAGTAACAGCGTGTGCTGAATAAGTCTTACACGCCAGTAGTCTTCACTGAATTGCGTATGAGGTAACTCCTTATACCACCATGCTAAGCCGTAATTATTTGTGTTCATAGTAGAGAGTGTTCACCTGTTAGTGTTAAGTCGACTTTATGTGAATTTAATAGCACTACAAGTCTAAAAATAGCGCGTTTATATTGAGAGGAACGAAATGAGGGAAGAGTCAAACTTGTTCCACCGTACTATTTTTGTCGTCGCAATTTAATATTACCATCTCGATTGGCAAGAGCTTTGCTAATTATAGGAAATAAAATCAATTTGAACGCATGCATCTGCGTGCCAGAGCAGCGCACTGTCAACATTCATCAAGGAAGCACATGTTATCAGTTTCGGGAAAATATCAATCTTTAGGACTATCAACCCTAAGAAGCAACGCGGTTGCCACATCGTTAGAGCGCTTAAGTTCTGGCCTTCGTATCAACAGTGCCGCTGATGATAGTGCAGGTCTTCAAATTTCTAATCGGCTTTCATCCGAGCGAAACGCCTACACTCAACTTAACCGAAATTTAAACGACGGCATAAGCTACGCGCAAGTTGCTGAAGGTGGGCTGCAAGAGTCTGCCGCTATATTGCAGCGTATGCGGCAACTATCTATCCAATCTCAAAATGGCATAAACAGTAAAAACGATAGAGCGGCCCTTGATAAAGAATTCCAAGCACTTAAATTAGAACTCAATGCCATTGCCTATGGTACCGAAGTATTCAACCGACTCCCCTTAGTAGGTGATGCCAATTTGTTAAGTGATAATGTGCCTTCCCTAGGCGACAGATTCGCTCAAGGTGTTACGCAGTCTCTTCCTAGCGGCCTGCAATCCATAGCGTACATACCAGCAGGTTCGAGTAATGTTCAGGTGAACATAAACGACAACGGGGCTAACGACGATATACAAGTATTCACAACAAGCGGCAAGCACCTTGCCGGTACGCCTATTACTAATGCCACATGGAGTGCTGGTTCAAACAATATTTCTACTGTGGCTGATTTGGAATCTAGCTTCTTTCTTACATCCAATGGTTACAATGCTGATGCGAGTTATGATGACAGCGAATTACTCACCAGCGGAGCTGCAACTATAGACGGTAATGCCATTTCATTTACTGGCGATCAAAACGGTGCAACACCGTCTAACCTAAATGAGTTTTTAACTATTTCAAGCAATTCACAACCACTCATCATTTCAGTTATCGGGAGCGGTGTATTCAACGTTACCGCCACATGGGACTCGTTAGGCGATGAAGATGCAAGATCCTATAGCTTGGGATCAGCCGATATTACCGCAACAAATAAGCTAGGCGAGGGCACCGAGTACATAGAAGTCACGAAAACACCCGCTACGCTGGAAGACTTAAGTTTAGAGGGCACTTCTATCAACAGCGAACAAAACGCTGAAGCTGCTCTTAGTCAAATTGATGCAGCACTAAACACAGTGAGCGAGAGCCGAGCCTTTTACGGTGCAAAGCTTAATCAGATGACATCAGCCTTAAACGTAAACGCCATTGCTAATGAGAATATCAGCGCAGCGCGCTCACGAATTACCGATACTGATTTCGCAGCAGAGACAGCCTCACTCACACAAAGTCAAATTGTAGAACAAGCGAGTATTAGCGTACGCGCACAGGCTCAGTCGAGCGAAAACCAAGTTTTAGGCCTACTAAACGGCATTGCAGAACAAACAGCATAAATGGGGTCAGGTCCACACTACTGGCCAGTACTTACCAAAATGCACTACTTCCTAAGCGCTAGAATAGCGATAACAGAAGCACACAAAAGTGACAGGCATAACAGAGCAACGGTCTTGCAGTGCCTCATAAAGCCGGTAATACATATTTTTTAATTCAGCAATGATGAAAATACTACGCTCAAATAAATCATAATCGCACTTGTTATGAGTAGAAAATGTTTTTGATTAAAATATTTCCTATAATTTAATCATATTGCGCCTTATTATGATTAAAATAGCGAGGTAGTAACTATGGACATCAAATATAACTGGCAACATCCTAATTGGCCGAAGTTTACTTATCAGTCAGATGGCTTGGATAAGATCATAAATGAGTACACTAAAACTTCTTCAAACCTTCAAGGCCAAATATCACAGTTAGATCAAAATAATCAGTCAGAAGCCCATATCTATCTAATGGTGGAAGAGGCAATCAATACTAGTGAAATAGAGGGCGAAAATTTAAACCGTGAAGAGGTTCGCTCGTCCGTCGCTCGCTATTTAGATCTCGATTTATCTCAACCGAAAGGCATATTTCATAAAGAAAATGGTATTGCTTCGTTACTCGTCGACGTGAGAAAAAATATTACCAGTAAGCTATCAAAAGAATTGATTTGCCTTTGGCACACATTGTTACTCACAGGTCAGGATGATTATTGTGAAAGGCGAGGTATCAAGATTGGAGAATATCGCTCAGGACCTGTTGATATAATTATAGGCTTTGGTGATTATGAAAAAATGGTGTTTGAAGGTCCCCCAGGGGAGGCTGTCGAAGCCGAGATGAACGCATTTATTGAGTGGTATAACAGTACATCTCCACTTGTTGACGATAATTGTTTTATTCCCGGGCCCATTCGCTCAGCAATAGCCCACATGTGGTTTACTTCCATTCATCCGTTTGGTGATGGTAATGGACGTGTTGCGCGTGCCATATCTGAGCACGCATTATTTCAAGATTTTGATATACCACCATTATTCAGTATATCGACAGAAATTAATGAAAACAAAAGTGATTATTACGAGATGTTGGCAGAAAGCTCTCGTGTTACACCATCGGTTGATCTCACCAATTGGATTAAGTGGTTTGCCGAAACAGTGAGAAATGCGCAACTAGATGCTAAGAGCAAAATCAACTTCGTACTTAAAAAGTCTGTTTTTTGGGATTATCATAGAAACACTGTGCTAAATAAGCGCCAGCACAAAACAATCAACAAATTTTTTGAGTTTGGTACAGGCGGTTTAATTAAAAATGGTATTAAATCTGAACTTTATCAATCAATTACAGGCTGCTCCTCTGCTACAGCAACCCGTGATCTAAAAGATATGGTTAAAAAAGGCATTTTAGTACCCTCTGAGTCGGGAGGGCGAAGCCTTCGTTACTTTATCAACCTTATTGAAGAGAAAAACGTATTTAAGGTAGCCCCCAAAGAGAGTAGCAAAAAACTGGCAGAAGTCCGGATGGATAACTTGCTAAATAGGATCCAGCGAAATATTAAGTTTTATATGGGGCCTAATGCTCAATTGAATCAGCTAGTTGATGAGTACACAGTACTTGCTGATGGTGAGAAACCTTATTTAGATAAACTAAACGAATTATTATCACAGATAGGTGGTGATGATATTCCACATAGCAATATCACCCCCTAAATGATTTAATATACATAAGGCGTAATCGGCGAATATAGCAAGTCACTAAACACGGCATGCAGCACATAACGCTACCCAGTTAATTTATCTCCACCACAATAAAGGATTAAAGACCCAGCAATGGCCAACCCAATAACATGTTTTAAAGCTTACGACATTCGTGGCGAACTTAACTCTCAATTAACTGAAGAAGTAGCCTATCGTATAGGCTATGCCTTTGCAGCAGAACTTGATGCCAAAACGGTAGTAGTGGGCAGCGATGTGCGCTTAACGTCTACACCGCTGAAGTTAGCATTAAGTGCAGGGCTTATCGATGCTGGCGCAAAGGTTACCGATATTGGCATGGCAGGTACCGAAGAAATTTATTTCGCTACCAAGCATCTAGGCGTAGATGGTGGGATAGAAGTAACAGCGAGTCATAATCCCATTAACTACAACGGCATGAAGTTAGTAAAAGCGGGCTCTATTCCTATTAGCGGCGATACTGGGCTTAATGCAATTAAAGAGCGCGCAGAGGAGCTGAGCGATAAATTCGTTAATGGTCGTTTGGCCCACTACTTCAACAATGAAACCGTAGATGCCGATGCGTTCTTCAATGGCAAAGCGCATACCCGTAAAGACCTGCTATCGAACTCAGGGCAGTATGAAGAAAGGTCCTGTATGAACGACTATGTTGAACATATGCTTTCTTACGTGAACTTAAATAACTTTACCCCGCTTAAAATAGTGGTTAATGCGGGTAATGGTTCTGCGGGCCCGGCGCTAGATGCGATTGAAAAGGCTATGCACGAAAAGAACGTACCTATCGAATTTATCAAAGTGCATCACAATGCAGACGGTACCTTCCCTAACGGTATTCCTAACCCGCTACTACCAGAAAATCGTGCTGATACCGCCGATGCAGTGAAAGCGTCAGGCGCTGATTTTGGTATAGCTTGGGATGGCGATTTCGACCGATGCTTTTTATTCGATGCAGACGGTGAGTTTATAGAAGGCTACTACATAGTAGGTCTGCTTGCCGAAGCGTTTATTGAAAAAAATACCGACAGCAAAATCATTTACGACCCGCGCGTATACTGGAACACTGAAGACATTGTGGCCAACGCAGGCGGCACACCTATAAAATCGAAAACAGGCCACGCCTTCATTAAAGAGCGTATGCGTAAAGAAGATGCCGTATACGGCGGTGAAATGAGCGCTCACCATTATTTCCGCGACTTCGCCTACTGCGATTCGGGCATGATCCCCTGGCTTTTAATCGCCGAGCTTGTGTGCGTGAAAAAGCAAACTCTTGCCAGCATGGTAAAAGAGCGTATAAAAGCGTTCCCGTCATCAGGCGAAATTAACAGCAAACTAAAAGACGCTGATGCCGCGCTTGAACGCGTGACTAGCAAATACCAACCGCTAGCAAGCGTTGTCGATACTACCGATGGTCTAGGTCTAGAATTCGGCACATGGCGCTTTAACCTACGTAAGTCGAATACCGAACCGGTAATTCGCCTAAACGTAGAAAGTAAGGGTGATATTCCGTTAATGGAAGAAAAAACCAAAGAGGTGCTTGCGCTTATTCGCGCGGAATAATTGAAATAAAAATGGGGCGTGAGTGAAAACTCAAGCCCCCTTATCTTCTTGAGAGTGATACTTCTTGACTCTGATGTACGTTTTGGCGTACGTTATGCTTTCTTTAGAGGGCATTTTATGACTACTTTATCAGCCACAGAGGCTAGAGCTAATTTGTATCGCGTAATCGATGAAACCGCAGAATCCCATGAGCCAGTATTAATTACGAGTAAGCGAAATAATGCCGTGTTGCTTTCTGAGAGTGATTGGAATTCAATTCAAGAAACGTTATACCTTCTCTCTGTTTCGGAAATGCGAGAATCTATTAAAGCGGGAATGCAAGAAGATGTAGCTAACTGTTCAGAGGAATTAGATTGGTGACATGGAATGTCGTTTATACCAAACAAGCGCAAAAAGATGCGAAAAAACTCGCTAGTGGTGGTTTAAAAGCCAAGGCAAAAACACTCATTCAGATCATAAGTGAAAGCCCGTATCAAATACCTCCACCTTATGAAAAATTGGTCGGAGATTTAGACGGAGCGTATTCTCGGCGCATCAACATACAGCACCGCTTGGTTTATCAAGTTCTAGATGATATCCAGACAGTCAAAGTGTTACGCATGTGGACTCATTATGCCTAGTAAAAATCGGGTCAAAGTAAAAACCTCTGTTCCCATTTTTAGAAATAGTTACTCTTACCCAATCATTTCCACATTTGCCATTTAATCAAAATTCATTCCTTTGTATACTACCTAGCGTAAATTAATTTCAGGACGTGGGCACACCACCCACACATCAAGGATATTACAATGAAACCAGTAGTATTAGCTGGCGGCTCTGGTAGCCGTTTATGGCCAAAGTCTCGCGCAGCACTCCCCAAGCAGTTTTTGTCGTTAACATCAGACAGCACCATGCTGCAAGACACCATAACCCGCTTAAAAGGCACTAAAGCACAAAGCCCTATTTTCATATGTAATGATGCACATCGTTTTTTAGTGGCAGAACAGCTGCGTCAAAAAGATATCCATCATGGCGGCATACTGCTAGAGCCTGTTGGTAGAAACACAGCGCCTGCTATCGCATTAGCAGCTCTGCACGCCACTATGAATGGCGAAGACCCTGTATTACTCGTACTAGCAGCAGACCACCTTATTCAAAACAACCAAGCTTTCCACAGCGCTATCGAAAAAGCGGAAAAGCTAGCCGAAGAAGGCAAGTTAGTGACTTTCGGTATAGTGCCCGACCAACCGCATACCGGTTACGGCTACATTAAAGCGGGCAGCGAATTAGGCGATGGGTTTGAAGTAGCCGAGTTTGTTGAAAAGCCAGAACTGGCAACAGCCAAAGAATATGTAGATTCCGGCAGTTATTTTTGGAATAGCGGCATGTTTATGTTCAAAGCCAGCCGTTATTTAGAAGAGCTGGCTAAATACAACCCTGAAATGCTAGATGTATGTAAACGAGCGATAGACACCGAAACCCCCGATTTAGACTTCATTCGCGTAGATCACGATATTTTTGCCACCTGCCCAGACGATTCTATCGACTACACCGTAATGGAAAAAACCGACAGTGCTGCTATGGTGCCGTTAGATGCTGGCTGGAGCGATGTAGGCAGTTGGTCTTCACTGTGGGAAACTGCAGAGAAAGACGAAAACGGCAATGCTACTGTAGGCGATACTATTTTAGAAAACACCAAAAACAGTTACGTAAATGCAGAGCAGCGTTTAGTTTCTGTTATTGGGTTGGAAGACGTAATCGTTGTAGAAACGAAAGACGCCGTAATGGTGGCCCATAAAGACGATGCACAAAGCATAAAAGCCGTAGTGAATAAACTTAAAGCAGAACACCGCCCAGAGTTTGAGTTCCATCGTGAGGTATTCCGCCCTTGGGGAAGCTACGACTCTATCGATAGTGGTGCTCGTTTCCAAGTAAAACGCATTACCGTTAAGCCAGGTGAAAAGCTATCTGTTCAAATGCACCACCACCGCGCAGAGCACTGGATTGTAGTATCTGGTAGTGCAAACGTCACTATTGATGAAGAAACACAGCTAGTTACAGAAAACGAGTCGGTTTACATTCCTATCGGTGCAGTCCATGCGCTTGAAAACCCCGGGAAAATACCGCTTGAGCTTATTGAAGTGCAGTCGGGTGCTTATTTGGGCGAAGACGATATTGTTCGTTTTTCTGATAGATATGGGCGTGTGGCGAAGTAAAGCATTATTTAAACGTCTTTATCTTCTGTGAGGGCTATTCTTAATTGGGTCAAGGTCCTTGGCCCAATTAATTCAGTTGCAGATCTCGTTTGTTCGTCATGTGTGCTTATATCCTTAGCTCAATACTCCATCAGTTGAATAATCATATTGATGCAATGCGTTGTTAAATTTGTAATTTTTTCACACAATACTACCTAACATAGAAAGATCCATCCCTAATTAATTTACAAGGAATAGTAATGCTCAAAACACTCTTTTTGTCGCTGATAACAATTTGTATTGGAGCTTTTTCCAATTCAATTTTAGCCGAAGACCTTACGCCTCCCGAACTCATAGAGTTTGCAATATCGCCCACTACAGTTGATGTTAGCCAATCTAGTAAAATTGTAACCGTAACCATGCGTATTACTGACGATGAATCAGGAGTGGTCACCCCGAATGTAACTGCCGGTAGCGACACAAACAGTGCGTCTACAGGCTTCGGGGCAGTAAGGCTCGTTTCCGGAGACAATTTAGATGGTATTTGGGAAGCAACGCTTACCGTGCCGCAGGGCGCTACATCAGGCGACTGGAGTGTTTCGTTATTTCCATTAAAAGACAACGCTGATAACACCGGAAGCTTTGGGCCTCCAGATAGGTTTAATGAAAAATTCGTTGTAATAAATACCTCTCTACCTACAAAGCACGACACTAACGGCGACGGCAAAGCCGACATTTTGTGGCGCAACACAAAGGATGGCCGCAACTGGATGTGGGCTATGAACGGCATGTCTACAACCAAGAGCGCTGGTATTAATGTGATTGCAGATCAAGCGTGGACAATTGCAGGCCGCGGTGATTTCAACGGCGACGGAAAGTCGGATATATTATGGCGTAACCAAGAAACGGGTCGTAACTATATTTACCTAATGGATGGATTTACCATTAAGCAACGTGGTGAGTTAAATTATGTTTACGATACCAAGTGGAAAATTAAAGAAGTCATGGATCTGAATGGCGATGGCAAAGACGATATTATCTGGCGCCATGAGGCACGAGGAGACACGTGGATATACTTGATGGATGGCATAAAGCCAAGTATATCGAAAGCCAGCTTAAAAGTGGCAGATCTAAACTGGCAAATTGTTGGCAGCGGTGATGTGAATGGCGATGGTTTCGATGATGTTATTTGGCGCCATCAAACAAGAGGCACCAATTATATCTGGCTTATGGATGGAGCCAACATTACTAGTCGATATACACTCAACACGGTGAATACAAACTGGGATATTGTTGGTGCAGGTGATATCAGTGGTGACGGTACAGCCGACATTATTTGGAGAAATCGTGTAGATGGCAGAAACTGGGCTTACCTCATGGAAGATGGTGAGATAAAAACCAGTTCGCTTATCAACACAGTCAGTAATACCAATTGGACTATTGCTGACATTGCCGATCTCAATGGTGACGGAAAAGCTGATTTGTTCTGGCGACAACAGCAGTCTGGCCAAACCTACATGTACATGATGGATGGCGTGAAAATAACGGAGCAAGGATATGGCGCAACAGTAGGTACTAGCTGGCAAGTCATCCATTAATACAACAGGGGAAGATAAACCCTATCTTCCCCCACTCATTGAATAAGGGAAAGCAATGAAGTTAATTTTGATATTCTCGATGGTACTGATTATCGGGTTTTTTGCGTATCAAATGTTCGTTGGCAATAACGAAGATCAAGTGCAGCTAACCGATTATGCGACTGAGTTGCAAAAGTTGGCAGAATCAAAAAATAAGGTAGAGCATAGAGCTAGTGATAACTCTGCAAACGCAGCATATGAAGGAACAGATTCATTGTCTGCATCACGTCAAAATGTAAGCTCACTCACTAACACATCGAAAAGCCTGCTTAAGCCAAGTGAACATGCAAGTGGTAATGTAATTGGCGATGCGAGTGACTATGCGTCAAATTATATGTCCCCTGAAGGTGAAACCTTGCAAGACGGCTCAGGTTTAGATGCTATGCAAGTACAGGTATCTAATACACCTGCTCCCGAGGCCGATTACATAGCAACTGAGTCAATAAGTGGATTACCGATACCATCAGAAGAAACACTACAAAGCACATCAAAGACTGACATGCGTTAAAACACTACTATTTGAATACGTCTGGCAATACTAATTTTTCAGGCGTATATTCACTTAGCGAGTCCGCAATCTCTTTCCATTGTCTTAAAAAATGAAAAACTGACTTGGTATCAAGATGTGCAAAGTCTTTTAAATCGTATTTCCACCACTCTGTTTTTAACAATTCTTCGCGCTGATAATCGGAAAAGCGATACTTAATAATTTTCGCTGGATTGCCACCAACAATGGCGTAATCGGGTACCGACTTTGTAACTACCGAATTAGCGGCGACAATGGCGCCATTACCGATAGTAATTCCAGTAGACAGCGTCACATTTTGCCCAATCCACACATCGTTTTTTACAACAGGAAATGGCTTAACGCCACTTACATCAAAAAACGGCTTTTTTAACGACGGCAAGTTATTGTCTTTAAAATAAGCATCAACAAAAACAGACTGAGGCTTCCACGTAAAATGGCTAGAGCTTAACTGATTTACGGGGTGCTGACTGTCTAACACCTTCAAACCTTCGCCAATACTGCAATATCTGCCCACTATCATCTTTTCTGGCAGCGGCGAATGAGAGTACGAATTAAACCCAATGGAGCATAAGCCTGATGTAGGCATAGTGCCTTTACCACCCACGTAGGGAGAGCCGTAAATAGCGGCGTAAGGCTCTATTTCAATAGTGCTATAAAATGTTAGCTGCGAACCTACACTTAACCAGCCAGTAGTGTTTTCTTTGGCAAGGTAGGTATCAAAATTTGGAAACCAAGCAGTAAATAATCGGTATGCTTTAAGTGTGTCGATATGCTTTTTTGTTACGGTTACTGTAAGCCCCATTATATTCTCTTTTAGTCCTTTAACTTTTCAGGAATTGTGAATTTTAGTCGTACATTTAAGCTCAAAGATAATCAGCCACAATCTCATACTCGCTAGCCAGCTCTTTTTCTAAATATCGCAGCGATGACGGGAACGAATTCCTGCTATTTCGTACATTCTCTTGCGCTTCTTTTAGGGGTTCGCCTATAAGCGCTTGCAGGCGTTTAATGTCTTCAGAGTTTCTCGAAACACTACCCACAAAGTCAAAGTCTTTAAGCTTAATATGTTCAAAGTAATGAGTATAAACAAAGATATTTTTTGCCAACGCATTGTCTTTAATAAGGCGTTCAAAAATATCTTCTTTCTTACTTATTCCTTTGTCTAGATAATGCTGCTTTACAAACGCATATTGGGCTGTTTCATCTTTGGTTGCCAGATAATGGCCCAGTAAAGACCACGCTCGTTCAAGGGGATCTCTCACCCAAGCTACTCTTTTAGCATTTGGAAACATGCTGGTTTGAGCTGCGTGTGTTGGAAAATGGCCAAACACCACTTTTGCGCTTCGCGGAACCCAAATGGGTTTACCCACCCCAAGTTCTGCTGCCCCAGTATTTCTATAAACACCAAAAACCGGGCGTTGACCAAGTGCATTAACAAAGCTTTGTCTTAATGAACTTCCGGCTGTTTTTGGTACGTGGTGTACAACCCAATCTACATTTGTATTAGGTGCTTGGGCACTTACTTCTTTGGAAGATAGCTTACGTTCTAATTTCTGAGAAAATGATAATTGATACATAAATAATAAAACGCTGCGGAACAGTTAATATATGTGAAATAAATACTTTACTAGTACCGTGTAATAAATAAATCGGCGCAATAATACATTGGTGAACATGAAAAGTATAACTGCACATAACATTACCAAAGCGCATTTAGAGACAGCCGTATAAATACGAATTACTCTATATACTTTGTTGCTTTATTACAGTTTTAATTAGCTACTAAACTCGTTACACTATTAAAATTGTAATGGACGCAGTAGTTCAAGGTAGTCTCAGGAGACAACATGCCACGCGCAGTGCTTATTTCTGTTGGTGAGCTTTCGTTAGAGCCAATAAAAACATTGGTTGAAAGTAATGGTGTTACCACCGCAACAATTGCAGTTTCTGATACTGCCAGCCTTAAAAACGTAGATGCATTAACCAGTAAACTTTCTGAACAATACCAAAACGCCGAATGCCTGTTGGTTCAAGCCAGTAATGGTGTTGAAAAAAGCGTTTCAGGCTTTACCGGCATTACCACCCACCTTATCTACAGTTCGCCCGAAACCTATTTAACTCAGTGTTTAATGGCTAATCAGGCCAATGAACATGCCGATGCAGCCATTCAGCAGTATATTCAACAATATAGCAAGCATGTTCAAAGCGCTTTAAATGCGCAAGAGCAAGACAGCACGCTAAATCTTTGCTCTATAGATGATGTGTTAGCGAACCCTGCTCCATTCTTAAAAACATTGTTTGAAATGGATAGCCAAGTAACAGAAGCCGAATCGCCCACTAATTTGGTTCACCAAACTATGGCGTTAAGTGCTGCTGCGGCATTGGTTGATAACGACGAACTTTATGAGCTTTACGATGATGCCCTGTCCGTCGGCCGGTTGTTTGGCGAATTTTCGGTTCATTTAAGCCCAGATTCAGACACGTTTAAAGATAATGCTAAGTTGCTTAACCAAGTTGCCAAAGCAATACAGCAAAAGAATCAGCAGATAACTACGCTGCAGCAACAGGCCAAAGAAAGTACAGCAAACTTAAGCGAAAAAAACACACAGTGTAACCAGCTTACTCAGCAGATTGCAGAAAAAGCAGAACAAATAGTAAAAGCTGAAGAACAAAAAAGTGCATTAAGCAACGAGTTAGAAAGTCAGAAACAAGCCCTTGGCAAAGCTAGCGAGCAGCTAAAGGCAAAAGAGCAAGAGTGTACTACGGTGCAGCAAACCCTAAACGCCAAAACAAACGAACTGGATGCTAAGGCAAAAGAGGCTGACGAAGCCAAAGCGAAATTAAGCGAAAAAGCCACGCAGTGTAACCAGCTTACTCAGCAGATTGCAGAAAAGGCAGAACAAATAGCAAAAGCTGAAGAACAAAACAGTGCACTAAGCAATGAGCTAGAAAAGCAGAAACAAGCCCTTAGCAAATCCAGTGAGCTGCTAACTGCAAAAGAACAAGAATGTACAACGCTGCAGCAAAGCCTAGACGCCAAAACAAAAGAGCTGGGCGCTAAGGCAAAGGAAGCAGACGAAAACAAAGCAAAATTAATCGAAAAAGAAATACAGTGTAATCAGCTTACCCAGCAGTTTGCAGAGCAAAAACAAGAAGCAGAGTTATCCCAGCTTCAGGTTGCCCAATTGCAAGAAGAGCTAGAGGCTACTGTTCAGCAAGCTAGCAAGCTAGAATCGACAGAGCAAGCGCTAAAAGCATCGAACGAAAAAGCATCGCAGTTGCAAACAAAGCTTGCTTCAACGGAAGAAGAGCATAAGTTATTAATACTTCAAACTACTCAACTACGAGAAGAGTTAGAAGCTACTTTTCAAAAAGCCAATAAGCTAGAATCGGCAGAACAAGCGCTTAAAGCATCAAATGAACAAGCATTACAGTTACAGCAAAAGCTAGCTGGCGCCAATGAAGAGGCGCAACTCGCTACGTTGCAAATAGCGCAATTACAAGAAGAATTAGAACGTACCTTTTCTGAGTACGATGCTGTTAAAGCTAAAGCTAAAGCTAAAGAAAAAGAGGCAGTTGCCGAGCTTAACAAGCAGTTAGAGGCAAATAAGCAACTTAAGGCATTGCAAAAAGAAAATGCACTGTTAACAGAACAGCTTTCGCAGTTGCAGCAAGGCTTAGAAAAGGCTGAGATTGAAAAAGAGTCACTGACAAAGGCGCTCAGTGAGTTACAACAAGCACAAATAGAGCATGCTGGAGTAGCCGATGTGAGCAGCGAAAAATTACAAAATGCCGAGCTGGAGTTAGAGCTCGCGTCATTACAAATTTCTCAGCTTCAAGAAGAATTAGAGCACTACTACCTTGCCCTTCAGGAAAGCGAACGTTCGCTACAAAAAGGATTACCACATAACACTATGAGCAGTAACAAAATTCAAACCAAAGTTTTCGATAAGGCAGTCGCAAGCGAGCTTTCAATAACCGGGAAATACGTTGAGGGCGATTATCAAGATATTCACTTAACTCTGCATAACGTTATTTTTCCAAATGGAAAACAGGTTGAAAGCGTTAAGGCTAAGCTAGTCGATGTTGCTGGTAACATAGGCATAGAATTTAGAGCACAAGAAAATGAAGCCTTGTTTAGAGAGTTTGAAGACTCTTCAGATGAATATGGCCCATACCTCCGCTACTTTTTAAACGCCCCCGAAAACTTGCAAGCCCAGCAACAAAAAACAGTAGAGCGGCTAAATGCCTCAGAGCGTTTACTGGTAATGGGCTGCATTAACGTTATTGCTCAGCAGTTACAAAATACAAATATAGAAACAAGCACAGAGGTAACCTCCGAGCAGTGGCGAGAGTGGCGAAAAGCTGCCATAGCGCTATCGAACCATATTGATACATTACCAAACTGGTTAAGCTTCGATAGCGTGCAGTTGCGAGAAGAGTATTCAACAGATGGTTACGAACATTTGTGGCTAGTATTTAATAATGTGTTGTTAGGTAATGTATGGCGCAACACCCTTGAATTTAAGCTTTCAGCGAACAAAGTAGGCATGGCGCAAAACGGTGAGTTTAGCGATGCAATAAATATTGAGTTTAGAGACCTTGATGATGGCAGTGCCCCGCTAATGACATGGCCACCAGAAACGGCCGATGAATATGGGCCCAAGCTGAATGTAGCAATAAATAACCTAACACCACTTAACGATTTTGCGAATCACGATAAGCAGTTAATTTTGCACCTAGTTAATAACGTTACCAGCATATTAGATAAGTTAGACGTTGACGAAAGTGACATGTCGCGAAGCAAATCGGAATGGAGCGCCGCAATTGCAACGTTACTCGCTGATGAAAGCGCTAAAGGTGAGCAACAAGTACCTCAAGAAAGTGTACAAGAAGAGCTAGAAGCGGCTACTGAAGTTGATAACATGCTCACTTGCGACGAAGTGGTAAGTGTGGGCAGTTATCAGCACCTGGTGTTCACGCAAACAGGCAACAACACCAAAATTAAGCTACGGGCTGAGAACGTAAACCCCGAAACCTTCGATGCTGAGGTTTACCTAGAACTAAGAGACGGAACAAATAACGTTATATATAACGACAGCGAATTTTTTGGCGAAGACGACTACGGCCCGCGAGTTAAAATTCCAGCAGAAACCTTAGAAGCACTGCAGAGCGAGAACCCAGAAGAACAGTTTCCATGGGCTGTATCTGTATATAAAGATATACCTAAAAATACAGAGCAAGCGACCAATATAGATGAACTGGTAAAGCTGCTTTGGAAAAATATACTAAACCGCAAAAGCGAAAAGTAGCGGTTAATGAAACAAATAGTGGTTATCGACCCAGGCATGATGGAGGCTGGCGGCCATCATGCTGCTTTGTTGAGCACGCTTGCAAGCTACGATGATGTAGACAAGCAAAATGTAATGCTAGTTACTCACAAAAAACTGGCCATGCCGTTAATTGCGCAAGCGGAAGAACAAAAAATAAGAGTGGTAAGGCATTTCGAATCGAACTTTTATGAGAATTACGGTAGTGAATTTTCACTAACATCGGTAAGTTCACAGAAGTACATTAGAGCGCTTGCAAGAGAGTATTTATCGTGTTTTAGGGCCATTATCAGCGACAACAAATCAAATTCGGAGATAACATTTTTCTATCCGTGTTTAAATTGGGATCATGCTTACGCTTTAAATTTAGCGTTAACATACTGTCAGCAAGAGGCTGCTCCTGTTGGTCATCAACACAAAGTGTGCTGTATGTTTACGCCAAACGATCGCAACGACCAAATAAAAGCGCTTTCTTACAAGCAGTCCTTCACGGCTCTTTCGGCAAAAAAAGGAGTAAAACTTTTTGCCTCCGACTTTGAAACTCAGCAATTCTACGAAAAACTAGGTGTTCTGGTACAGGGCATTCATCCTTGTTATCTACTTCCTTGGGGTCAAATATCTGCGGGTCACATACCGAAAGGCACAGTACCAACCTTTCTTTTGTATTTAGGTGATGCCAAAGAAAATAAAGGGTTTAACACTCTTCCGAGCCTTATTAAAAAATTGCTGAAGCAATATAACTACAACGTGATATTAATAGTGCAGTACACCCTCGCTTGGGATTATCCAGAACTAAGACAAAGCATAGATGCACTTGATGAATTGAGTAGGGCCCACCATCAAGTAAAGTTATACAAGGAATATTGGACTACAGCTGCGTTAGTAACGCAATTAAGAAGTGTAAACGCCATTTACTGTACTTATAGCGTTGATGAATACCAAAATAAAAGTTCTGGGTTGGCATGGCTAGCCGCGTTTTTTAAAATACCCGTTGTGCTCAATGGCTCATTTTGGATCACTCGTGAATTCGTTCGCTTGGGGCATAGTTATAGGATAATAAGCTCAGTTGAAACACCCTCATCTGAGGCGATATCCACTGGGAGGCCCACAAGCTATTTTCAAAGCTTGTTCGCTAATTTGATAGATTGGCTGCAGAGGTAAAACGGAATGAATGAGATGAAAGCGTATATTGAAAACTTGCTTCAGTTCACTGGTAAGAAGCTAGGAACAATAGTGTATATAGGTGCTGGAAGCGGTGCACAAGTTATACAATTGTGTGAACTCAAACCGCAATCTTTTACCGCTGTTGAGGCGAGTAAAGAGTTATTTAAATCGCTGGAACGTAAAGCAAAAAAGTATGATTATGTCCATCTGCTAAACAGATGGGTTTTACCAGGTACGGCGACTGAAGCTGATGCTTATTTTTACAACAATCCTAGGCACAATGCGCTAATCAAGCTTGATGATAAGACGTGTGAAAACCTTAAAATAGTTCGAGAAGAAAAAGTGAAGGGTACGTCAATAAGTACGTTGCTTACTCAAGAGCGGATATCACTAGAACAACTAAATATTCTTATATTGGATGTTAGTGGGGCTGAGCAATTTTTTCTCGAAGAAAACCACATCCAAGAGTTTAACCAATTCGACTACGTTTTTTTATCGTCTAAAGACGTTGCAAAGTTTGTCGCGCTTAACGAAATTGGCTGTCTGAGTGAATTTGTTCAAATACCTACGCTTTTTGAAAAAGAAAGTAATTTAACCATATTAATGCGAAATCAAGCATTTCAAGAAGCGCAGAATGAACTGCTTTTAGAACGTGCAAAATACAAAGAGCTTCAGTTGATACTTGAAGCTGAAAAAGAGGCGCGTACGCAAACTGGGTTAGATTTAGATGAGCTTAAAACTGAAATGCAACAAGCTGATAATAAGGTGCAAGAGTTAGTTGAGAAATTGTCAACTAACGAGGCTGAAAGAAAGGCTCTTATAGTCAAGCAAGAAGAGCTTGAAAGTAGTAATAAGGAACTGCGAACTCAGCGTGATAATCATGTTCGCCATCACAAAGAAAACAAAGAGTGGGCAGAGGCACTCAATATAGCAAACACTAAGCTAAAAGGTGAGCTTGAAGAGGTAAAAGCCAAACTCGAGACTGAAGTCAATCGACTAAATACCTTAAAAACAAAGTGCGAAAGCCTAGAAGAAGCAAATAAGCATGCTCGACAGCACTATGAAAGGGTAGAAAATGTAGCCGACATGAATGCAAAGCTTTTGACTAAGTCTCAAGTTGATTTGGACGAGTTGAGAGTACAGCTTAAAGCTAAGAGTGAAAGAGTGGAAGAGTTAACAATGTTAATTTCTAGTCTGCACGATAAATTAGCGCAGGCCTCCTCACTGTACTTTGAGTTACAGCGCCAGCATCCCGAATTAGGCTTGGAGCAATTATAAATGCGCGAATCAGGCACGCTACGAAATATGATGAGTGAACTCCAATCATCTATTAGCGAGATTCAGGCAGATGAGTCGCTAAGCAATGCGTTATCAAATACACTGAGTGCATCAAACGCAGAAAGCTTGTTAGCGCAGTGTGAGCAAGCATTGGGTGACGTAAACACGAAGCCAAAGCTTCGAATAATTCATCATTTAGCATGCAGTGGCGGTACGCTCATATCAAAGTGTATTTCAGCTTTACCTAATGTATATCTACTAAGTGAGTTACACCCAACTACTACGCTTCATATGGGGGGCGGTAGGCCAAAATTTTTGCCGGCAGATGTTACTACGCAAGCGCGTTATGCAAATGTGCCCGATGTAAACGATTTAGCATGGAAAATATTCGAAAGTAATATACAGCTGGCGCAGAAACATGTTTTAAGTTTTGGCGGACATCTTGTTATAAGAGACCATACACATTCCGATTTTTGTGTTGGGGCTGATGTAGCTGAAAATTCCTCAATTGTAAGGCATTTAGCACCATATTTTGATATTTTAAGGGTTGCAACGATAAGAAATCCGATAGATGCATATTTGTCGCTTGTGAGTAATAATTGGGAGCATTTCGAACCTAAAGGGTTCGAAGAGTATTGTAAGCGTGTGCAATCCTTCTTGTGTGAGTTTAAGCCTAATCAAATTATTAAATATGAAGATATAGTTAAACAGCCTCAAAACAACATAAAAAAAATTGCAAGTAAGCTCGAATTGCCATATTCCGACAGCTTTATAGATACTTTTAGCGCGTTTACAGTAACCGGTGACAGTGGGCGTTCTGGAACCACGATTTCAGAACGTTCACGCCGAGAGATCCCACAGCCTTTAATGAAAGAAATAAAGCAATCTAAATCATTTAAAAGAATTGCAACTAAATTGAAATATAAGTAACACGAGGAAGTAAAGTGATTAACGTATTTTTCCCATATTACCAATGTGGTGATAAAGAGAGGCAAAAGGAAATTGACCTATGTTTGCGCAAAAATGCGGAAAACAAGTTGATCGATAAACTCTTTGTAGTGATCGATGATGGTTGTAAATGTCCTATAACAGCTGCAAATATAGACGTCATATCAGTTACTAAGAGACTAACTTACAGATATTGGATTGAATTGACTCAGCAATACTGTTCGGCTGGTATATCTGTTTTATGTAATTCTGATATTTATTTCGATGAAACTCTAGCGGTTATCGGTGATGTATTAAATGCACCAAAACGCTTTATTGCGCTTTCACGATGGGAATTATTAAATAATACTTTGTCAAAGCACCCAAATCCGCACTGGTCTCAAGATACATGGGCAATGCGTGTAGGTGAGCAGTTGTCACCTTCCTTTATGCACCAGTTAGATTTTCCAATGGGTGTGCCACGCTGCGATAACAAAATAGCCTATCTGTTTGCTACACAGGGTTGGCAAATCTTTAATCCTGTAGAGTTCTTAAAGACTATTCACGTACATGAAACACAGATGCGAACCTATCATAAGAAGTTAGATGATAGAATTCTTGGTGGTGTAGCATATATACATCCTGGCAAAACGTTAATGGATGAAGCAACACTTGATTTCGATGTATGGACCAAGCGTACAAGCCATATTAATAAAGTAGCAATTAACAAAGCTATGGAAAAGTGGATAGCGGATGCCGAAGAAGAAGATATTGCCACAAAAGCCACAAGTGAAGCTGCCGCAACGATTGAATTTGAAAAAGCATCTGCGGAAGAATTTTTGTTAGCGTTCAATGAAATGAAGGTTCGTTTTCAATCAGGTATCAATTTTGAAGTATTAGAAAACGATACTAGCGTACTATTTAAAAATACCTATCAATTCAATACTAGACTAAAAGTAAGTACTGCTACCTACTCAAAACACACTAACTTCTGTAACGTTGCTGGGCTTATTCCAAGTGTGCTGACGACTTATGTTTCGCAGATAGGTATAAAGCCACAAGGCCCTGAAGACTTAAATTTTTGGCAATACCCGTGTGCAACAGAAAAGCAGGCATATGAAAATCATTTAGCGATTGCGCCTGGTGAAAATGTCGATGTAAATAAAAAAGAAGTAAACATATATGTGCCTTTACCTTGGGCAACATATGTTGATAAGAAAGGATTTCCTGAAGGTTATTTAGAGCGTCTAAAAGCGCTAATAAATATGTATAAAGACATTGCAGATCAAGCAGGTTATCTATTAAAAGTACATTCAGTGTGTCAGCATATACATTGGGTGAGAATGCTTGAAAAAGCACAGTGGCTTGGTGTAACAGATTTTCATTTGTCTCACAAAGATTCAAAGAGTGAAGCAAAGCAAGAAGAGACTGGAACGACACTGGTATTACATGGCTGGCCTCTTATTGCTGTAAACTATGTAACGCCGGACAGAAGTGAAGGTATGGAACGTAAACCAATGAGCGAAAGAAAGCTGCTTGCTTCGTTTATCGGTGCACATATGCCGCACTATCGTGATGACAGCCGAATTAAGCTGTTTGAGGCCGCAAAAGAATGTGGACGCGATGATGTGTTTGTAGATTTAGGTAATGAATGGCATTTCAATAAACTAGTTTATGAAGAACAAGTACTAAATAGAGAAGTTGAAGCGCACCATATTGACGAGCACCATCAGAAGACATTTCGATATAATAGTATATTGTCGGACTCAAAGTTCTCGCTGTGCCCCGAAGGCGCAGGACCTAATACATTAAGGTTCTGGGAGTCGATTGCCGTTGGGAGTATTCCAGTAATATTTTCTAGAGATCTAGCCATCATTGATCAGCTTTCTGAGCAAGTGGATATCATAGATAACATAATTTTTTGGGATAAAGATATTAACGCTAATCTTTTTGAATTCTTAAACTCTATCAATCCAACTCTATTGACTAATCTTAGTGACAATTTAATGAATATTTATGCAAAGGTCGCAAAGGAGACTTACTATTAATGGCTTACAAATCTTTTTATGTCTGGCCTAATAAGGCTTTTCCATTTAGGGTTTATCTTGAAACGCCTAATCTACGTATATTTATAATTGAGAATCTCCAACATAATTATGAATGGTTGTCAGCCTATAGACATAAGATAAGAGAGACTGATATCTTTTTCGTTATTCTAGGCTCGCATTGGAATGAAGAGCTGTTAGGCAATGCAATGGGGATGTTTGAATATTTAAATCTCAATAAAGAACAGTTTTTTATAATGTTTAATGATGAACGAGATGAAAAATTATTCAGAGAAACGGGATTGAATGGAAGGATAATTAACCAAAACGCGTGGTTAGACTATAATCTGTCGATGAATGTCATCCCCAACAGCGAGAAAAGGTTTGACGCCTTGTATGTGGGGAGATTGATTAAAGTAAAACGGCATTTTCTGGCTGATAAAGTAAACAATTTAGCGTTAGTTACTGGAATTCTATACGGTAACAATATTGAAGAAAAGGAGCCCCCACATATTTATAGAAATGAAGCTCAACTCACTTCGGGTGAAGTTTGTAAGAAAATAAATGAGGCCCATTGTGGTTTAATCCTTTCTGCGAAAGAAGGTGCGTGTTTTGCGTCTAGCGAATATCTATTATGTGGTGTTCCAGTTGTCAGTACCAAATCTGAAGGCGGCAGAGCAATTTGGTATGATGATTATAACTCTGTGGTTTGCGATGATGATAAAGATAAAATTAGAGATGCGGTACAGTTTTTCGTAGATAACCCTAGAGACCCTGAAGTAATAAGAGGTAGGCACATCAATAAATCAAACAATTTTAGATCACAGTTTGTGAGTGTATTGGCTGACTTTTTTGAAAAGCATGACGTCATCGGAATTGAACCTATGTCATATTTTAGCGAAAATTATTTTCACAAAATGAGAACTTCATATAAACCGAATTTTGAGGAAATTTTTGATGAAAATTAATTGGGCTAAACAACAACTGAGCACGCTGTGAAGTAATTCTGGCCGTAGTGAGTTAAATTAGGTGCCAGAGTTTATTACCCCAAAGTTAAAATTTGTTGATGGATAAGTTATTTATGAGTGGAAATTTGTTAGTATCATTGGGGCACAATTGTTACGTTAGTTGGACGTTCAGAAAGATAGGATTGCAAGGCCCTTCCTTTCCATTGGACTGGGTTAATTCGTTTTCTTTTTCTGGGGCGTTAAATTTTATCAATGATGCCAGTGGTGATTTTGTAAACGAGCTTGTGCCGTGTACACCAACATCTGAAGAAAATGATGATAAGATTTTGTACTCTCCAAAGTATCATTTTAGGATGCCCCACGAGTTTGACTTAGATGCAAATAAAAGCCTCTTTTCAGTAAAGGAAATGTACCAACGTCGCATAGATCGCCTTTTTGAAAAATGCAAAAAAGCAGATAAAGTGATTTTCTTGAGAAATGTATACGAAAAGCCTTACAAAACTGTCCCTAGCGAAGACTTAGTCGAGTTGGATAGCTTGTCAACTAAGTTCTGTGAATTAGTCGAAAGCCGGTTGGGGCACGAGAATTTTATAGTCATTTTTACTTCATATACCGATAGTCTTAGCAGTTTTTCAAATCCAAAATGTTTTTTTGTTAATCAAATATTACCATTTGAAAATGGTTTTTTTGATTTTGATACTAATAAGCTATTAAATTTTGACTTGTTCCAGTTTAAAAAGAGCTTTTTTAATAAAGTTTTAGACAGTGACTTTTCTTCACTTACTGACGAAAAGTTAAAAAATATTTACCTCAATTGCTACACGAGTAAAACATGAAAAAAGCACTTATTACCGGCGTAACCGGTCAAGACGGTTCATATTTAGCCGAGTTTTTATTAGAAAAAGGATATGAAGTTCACGGTATTAAGCGCCGTGCTTCGTTGTTTAACACACAACGTGTGGATCATATTTATGAAGACCCGCATGTAGAGAATGCAAACTTCAAATTGCACTATGGCGATTTAACCGATTCTTCAAACTTAATCCGCATCATGCAAGAAGTGCAGCCAGACGAAGTGTATAACCTTGGCGCACAATCGCACGTTGCAGTTTCGTTTGAAGCACCAGAATACACAGCCGATGTAGATGCTATGGGTACCCTGCGATTGTTAGAAGCTATTCGCTTTTTAGGGCTTGAAAAGAAAACCAAGTTTTATCAAGCGTCTACCTCTGAGCTTTATGGTGAAGTGCAAGAAATTCCTCAAAAAGAAACCACGCCGTTTCACCCACGCTCACCTTATGCCGTAGCAAAAATGTATGCCTATTGGATAGCGGTTAACTACCGCGAGTCTTACGGCATTTATGCTTGTAACGGTATTCTGTTTAATCACGAATCTCCTCGCCGTGGTGAAACCTTTGTTACGCGCAAAATTACGCGCGGTATCGCTAATATTGCACAAGGCTTAGAAAGTAAGCTTTACCTAGGTAATATGGATGCGCTACGCGATTGGGGTCACGCTAAAGACTATGTTCGCATGCAGTGGATGATGCTTCAGCAAGACACGCCAGAAGATTTTGTTATTGCCACCGGTAAACAAATATCGGTACGTGAATTTGTTCGTATGTCGGCTAAAGAGGCAGGTATTACTGTTGAATTTACGGGCGAAGGCGTAAAAGAAATTGCTACCGTTACCGAAGTTAACAGCGAGTTAGCGCCAGGTGTTAATGTGGGTGATGTCATTGTTGAAGTAGATCCGCGTTACTTCCGCCCTGCAGAAGTTGAAACACTGCTTGGCGACCCTACAAAGGCGAAAGAAAAACTTGGCTGGGTACCAGAAATTACGGTTGAAGAAATGTGTGCCGAAATGGTGGCCTACGACCTTGGCAAAGCTAAACAACATGCGTTGCTTAAGCAGCATGGTTATTCTGTAGCAGTTGCTAAAGAGTAATATTTTTAGCAAGTTTTTTACGTAAAAGCCTCACAAGAGGCTTTTTCTAGTTTAGGAAATAGTAATGAAAACTGTATTTGTTGCAGGTCACCGAGGAATGGTGGGCGCTGCCATTGTCAAACAATTAGAAAACCGTGAAAACGTCACTATTATCACGCGAACACGTTCCGAGTTAGATTTAACCAGTCAATCTGCGGTCGCAGGCTTTTTTGCTGAAAACAATATTGATGAAGTGTATTTAGCCGCAGCTAAAGTAGGCGGTATACATGCTAACAATACCTATCCAGCTGAATTCATTTATGAAAACCTAATGATTGAAGCCAATATTATTCATGCTGCTCATGCTAATGATGTGCAAAAGCTTTTATTCTTAGGCTCTAGCTGTATCTATCCTAAATTAGCAGAGCAGCCTATGACAGAAAAAGCATTGTTAACGGGTACGCTTGAAGAAACAAATGAACCCTATGCTATTGCTAAAATTGCAGGTATTAAGTTGTGTGAAAGTTATAACCGTCAGTATGGACGCGATTACCGCTCGGTAATGCCAACAAACTTATATGGCCCTAATGATAACTTCCACCCAGAAAACTCTCATGTTATTCCAGCACTGTTACGCCGTTTTCACGAAGCAGCACAGCGCGGCGATAGTGAAGTGGTTGCGTGGGGCAGTGGCACCCCAATGCGTGAGTTTCTGCATGTAGACGATATGGCCGCTGCTAGCGTGCACGTTATGGAGCTTGATAATGAAACATATCAAGCCAACACCCAGCCAATGCTTAGTCACATCAATGTTGGCACAGGTGAAGACTGTACTATTCGCGAGTTGGTAGAAACAGTAGCGAAAGTAACTGGCTTTAAAGGCGAAATTAAATGGGATACGTCTAAGCCAGATGGTGCACCGCGAAAGCTTATGGATGTGTCGCGTTTGCATGCCTTAGGTTGGAAGCATACCTATAATCTTGAGCAAGGCCTTAATCATGCGTTTGACTGGTTTTTAGCAAACCAAGATAACTTCAGAGGTTAGCAGAAATTAGCTGGCATATTACACCGGGGTTGCCCGGTGTTTTTATTTGAGGAATACAATGGCATTTCTAGAAAAACAAACATTCACCACCGTTATCGATAGTACCCCCTTGGTGTCTATCGATTTACTAGTTGAGAACACACAGGGTCAAGTTTTACTGGGCTATAGAAACAACCGCCCTGCAAAAGGCTACTGGTTTGTGCCAGGTGGTCGTATTTTAAAAGATGAGTTTATGGATAGTGCGTTCAAGCGCCTAACATTAGCCGAGCTTGGGATGGTGTTTGAACGTCATCAGGCAGAGTTTTTAGGGCCTTACGAGCACTTTTATAACGACTATGTGTTTGGCGAGGGGGTGACTACTCACTACGTGGTATTGGGTTACAAAATAGTGTGCGACCTAAATATTTCTGCTTTACCCAGTGCTCAGCATAATGACTATCAATGGTTTGATAAAAGTGACATGTTGGCTAGCGATACCGTTCACAAGCACAGCAAATGGTACATAGAATAAGCAATTGTATACAGTCTTACACACTTACCTAATGAAGCGCATTTTTATTTAAGGTAACATTGCGAGATAAAAGGATTGGACGTAATTACACATGAAACGCAAACTTAAAAGCTTAGTCAAACGTGTTTTGGGCAAAAGTGAACTTAACTATCATATTGATACGGTATCAAGCGATGTAGTATCAGGCTGGGCAGTCAATTCAGCAAACCCATCTTCACCATGTGACATTCAGTTAAAAACCGGTGATACGGTGTTAGCGAAAACTAAAGCGGCTACGCTTCGCGAAGATTTAGTCGCCGCAGGCGTGGGCAATGGGTGTCATGGCTTCACTTTACAACTAGACATGCTGCCATTTTCAGCCGAGGCGCGAGAAGCACATTTATATATAAACGGGAAGCGGGTTACCGCACAGCCTATATCACTTAAAAGCAGTTTCACTGATATATTGGGTGAGTTCTCCATAGAAGTTGAAAGAAGAATGGATGCATTACTCGCTATTCAAAACGAACGCATGCAGCGCGAGTTCGATTATATTAAGCAGCAATTAGAATCGGGCAAGTAATGACAAATGCGCCATCTCAGGTAGTGGTGTTTTGCCCATTACCCCCTAAGCCCAATGGTATTGCCGATTATTTTGCTGAGCAAATTCCTTACTTTTCCAGAACAACCAAGGTTACCGTTGTTATCGAAAATGAACATCCTGAACCGACAGGTATAGCGTCAAACGTAACTATATTGCGGTTAGAGGAATATATGTGGCAGCAAGCTGAACTATCGGCTGTTCCGCATATATATCATGTTGGCAATAACCCCGACACTCAGTACATGCTGCCAGTTTTGCTTGCAAAACCCGGTTTGGTGGTGGTGCACGACCTAAACTTACACTATTTAATAGACCTTACTAACCTTTCACTTGGCGATAAGAAAGGGTACGAGCTGGCACTTGTGAATAATTATGGTCAGGCAGGGGCAACCATTGGCAAGCAATTGGCTCAATATGGATGGAAAGGGCAGTTTATGCCCCATGAACTCATGATGAACGCCAGCATAATAACCGCAGCTGAGCGCATTTTAGTTCACTCTCAATATTCAGCCGATAAAATCGCTGCGCTGGGCCAGCGCAATGTATGTGTGGTACCTCATCACTTTTCGCCTGCAGCGCGTCATTACCAATCAAAACTGAAAATGCAATACCGCGGCGAGTTGGGTTTGCCGGGCAATAAACCCGTAATTACGTCTATGGGGTTTATAGCCAAAGCAAAGCAAATTAAGTCGGTGCTAAAGGCATTAGCCGAGCTTAAGCAAAAGGGAATAGAATTTACTTATGTGCTAGCAGGTAAATGTAAGCCCCATGAATACGATGTATACCAAGACATTGCAGATAGTGGGTTAGCCGATAATGTGGTGGTAACCGGCTTCTTAGATGAAGATGCGTTTTTTAAGTATATGCTGGCTTCCGATTTTATTGTTAACTTGCGTTACCCTACAGGTGGCGAGTCTTCTGGTACGCTCACTCGCGCTATGGGTATGGGGCTATGCTGCGTAGTGGTGAATATTGGTCCATTCGGAGAATTGCCTAACGACTGTGCGGTAAAACTAAACTGGGACGAGAACTTTAATAGCAACTTGTGTAACGAATTAGAGAAGCTGATAACAGATAAACATTATCGGGTTACATTTGGAAAAAATGCGCAAAAGTGGGTTGAACGTATCCATAATATCGCACTTACAACAAATGCGTATTTAGCTGAAGCAGCCAAACTTAGCGATAGAACAGCGCTGGCTAGCAAAGCACTAAACAACAATATAAACACCTATCTAACAGAGCATGATGTGCTGCACTGGAAAAACGCCCATTCACCCTTAGCAGAAAAGAGTAATTTATGGTGGCAGGCTAATACAGTGCCTATCAACCAGCCGTCAGTGCTGAGTATTTCTAAGGATCAGTCACACCAGGTATTTGTGCTTACATCGTTGTTTCGCTACAGCGAAGAGCAAATAGCACAGCTAAACACGCCAGAAACATCGAATAAGCAGTACGACAACACGTTTTCATTAGCCGTTGTAGATGTATCGCTGAATGACATTGTTTACAGCCCAGTAAAATGGCTTGCCAATGTCAACAAGCATACAGAAATAGGTGGCCGTTTAGTGCTTTCGTTGGAAATACCTGAAGGCGCACGCAGTGAATTCAAAATAGATAGAGCAAGTATTACTCACTATATTGAAGCCGCAGGGTTTACGGTTATCAATACGGTGGCTGGCCCCCTAGATATTGATATGAATACCACCTGCTATTTAACAACAGAGCGGTGGGTGTTTACGGCCATTAAACGTTCCTGGATGGTAAATACCAATCCAGAGCAATATAACAACGGAGCCAGTGAGTTAACGTGGCTTTACAATAACACCTACGGTACAAGTGAAAGCGCTAGTAATAATGAAGGCAGTAAAGGAACAGAAGATGCCTAGCATGGTAAGTGAAACGAAAGCACCGCTTGATTTAGCGGCAAGTCTTCACAATATTAACGTAGACCTATTAGTAACCTCTGCTTTTTTAAGAAGTATTCCTTTACTGTCAGAGGTTGTGCTAGACACTATGCCTCAAAGTATTATCGCTATTCTGGCTAGAAGAGCGGGCGCTGATGTGACGTATTTAATTAATCAAGCGTTATGCGAGCAGCATGGTTTAGCCTTTTTTAGGGCGAGCATTGCAGCCGGTGTACAGCCGTATTGTTTAGGTATTGAGTCGAAAAACGTGGTGATTGCGCCAAAAGTGCAAGCGGGGTTTGAAGGTTTATCCGAACCTTCTGAAAGCATAAAGGTGCGAACGCCAGATGCATACTTAACGGGCCGGTCGCGAGTTAATTGGTTGGCCTTAAGCGAAGTTACTGCTGACATACTCAACGCAACAACTGCATTTGCACGAGAGCAGCGGCCTTTAATCAGTGGTTTTGTTACTAACGAGCAAGTCGTTGATATTAACACGTGGTGTGATTGCCATAACTACATTGCTGTGAATAATGTCTTAGCGCCGCTAAATGCCAACAGTGCAAATGTTTATAGCTGGTTGGTGCCTAGTCAAACTATGCTCAACAAGGTAAGTGACTGGGTTGGAAAAGATAAAGCGGCGGTGAATACAAAGCTGCCATTGCCAATGCTAGCAGAGCAAGCGTGGCCAACACTCACCACCAACAATGATGCGCTGGCTAAACAAACCGCAGACTTTCTTTTACATAGACGAAGGTGGTATTACCTAGACAGGCTTTTAAATCTTGGATTACACCCCGTTGAGACCGATGGTGAAAACTATTGGCGTTGGATAGGCGGTAATGGCACCCGTCTATTCCTCCCGTTGAGAGCTCGGGGGCACTATTCTTTATCTTTTTCTGTTTTTTCTTTAGTTGCTGACTTGGAAAAATCTATTATTCGATGTTTTGTAAACGGTCGAATGAAGAAGTGCGTTGAAGTGCGTGCGGGACAAAGTGTGACAATTCCACATTACGCTGATAAAGACGGCGGTATTGCTGAGTTATTAATTGTTTCTGAAAATAGCAGGCAAGTAGATGGAAAAGAGTTGAGCATCTCTTTATCGGAGCTTGTGGTTAATTGGAATGAGGAGCCCGTATGAGTAAGCATGTTTTAATCGTATCTCCTATTCCTTCACATCCACAATTTCAAGGTAATAGTGCCAGAATTTATCGCCTCAATCGAATGTTTCAATTGTGCGGTTATCAGGTTCACTTTCTGTATTTTGGTATGGAAGGACTTAGTGATGAACAAAGAAGAGCTATGGAAGCGCAATGGGATTACTTTCATTTTGTTCAACCCAATGGCCCAGCCGCCGAGCCTGCATTTGGTGACTATTTCGACATAGACGATTGGTACGACGATAGAGTGTCCGATTATGTGGACGGACTATGCCAGAAGTGGAATTTTGATGTCTGTGTTGCCAATTATGTGTGGTTTTCTAAAGTGCTAGATGTGGTACCCGATAGTACACAAAGAGTAATAGATACCCACGACGTGTTTGGTGATCGCCACATTGTAGCGAAAGAAGCAGGGCTAGAACCTGTTTGGTTTTACACCACCAAAGAGCTAGAGGCCTATGCGCTTGAAAGAGCCGATCTTGTATTAGCCATTCAAGATGAAGAAAAAGCCTATTTTGAGAGTATTACGCAAACGCGTGTTGAGGTAATGGGTTATGTGGTACCCCATCAACCCATAGTGACCAATAAAAACGACAAAATTACCATTGGCTATATCGGCTCAGGAAATCCTTTCAATATAGAAAGTTTGCGTGTATTTCAACAAGAGGTTATGGCTAACCCGGAACTTATGCAGCGATTTACCTTTCTATTAGGTGGTACTGTGTGTAAAACGTTTTCACCAATGAACGAGATATTTGATATCATTGGTTTGGTAGATGATTTAGATGATTTTTACCGACAAATTGATATCGCCATAAACCCGATGGTAGGTGGAACTGGTCTCAAGATAAAGTCACTAGAAGCACTATCTTATGGAAAGGCACTATTAGCCACAGAAGATGCCATGGTGGGAATTGATGGTACCGATGCCTTCCATAATTTTGATTCCGTTCCTGCAATGGTAAATGCGTTGAAGTCTCTGTCCCAAGGGCGTCTTGAAACTCTGCATAGTCATTCAATTGAAACATTCCAATCGTATAACGAAAGATTCATTAATGAATTTAAATCGTTATTCGCGGAGTAAAGATGCAAGATCAATTATTTTCAAAGTTACTGCAGGAATGGGCGACTGAAAATTCCCCCGTTTTTGTTGTTGGCCCTGAGCGAAGCGGTACAAGCTTGTTGTTTCAGCAAGTAAGCAATCATCCTGAGTTCTGTGATTTTTCTGAGGCAACAGTAGAAACATTCTGTTTTACATCTCCTTGGCTGTTGCTCGAAGATTCTGGCCCGCATAACTACGAAATGCGACTTTATGTAGGTCAGGAAAATTGGGATAAGTTTCAGGAAAAGATCCAATTTATCATTGAGGCCAATCGTGACGCTGACTCAAGAGGGCTACCAAAGACGTATCTTTATGAGGAAAACAGACCCAAGATTTGGGAAGCAAGGCAATATGGTACGCTACTTAGAACGTTTTTTTATTTCGCTTGGCAAAACCTTGGCAAAAAACGCTTAGTAGAAAAAACACCTGCCCACGTTAGAAGTCTACCAGAAGTGTACGACGTGTTTCCAAATGCCAAGGTGTTGGTGTGTACCCGTGAGCCAAGCGAGATTATTGCATCGCATAGAAAACGTTTTGAGCGCGAAGTTGCCTTAGGCATCAACAGAAACGCGGAACAGTTGCAGTGGTTAAACAAACCGATAGACGAATTCATCTCATACTTTAAAGAAGTAGATGACATTATTCGCCATCATCTAACGCAGGGTAACGCATTGTTAGTCGTTCCCTATGCAGAGCTTACTGAGAATGCGAAAAACACAATGCAAAGCGTGTTTGAATTTGTGGGGGTAAGTTCTACAGCAATCAACTCAAATAATGCCGGCGACAGGCCTGTACAAGATTGGGACCCACTGCTCAATAAACCACCCCAGTCTAATAAAATAGATATAGCTGCCTATTTATCTGAAAGTGAGGTTTTGCGCGTAAAAAAGCTTAAAGAGTGTCTTGTTGATTCGTGGCGTTAATTAATTGGTAGTGTGAATGATTTCTTTTATAAAAAAAATACGCAATAAAATTATGGGTCATCCTTCTATAAGCGACAAGAAGGGTAGCCATCGAGCCCATTCACCTCAAAAAAATAGTGACAAATTATCGCCACCAACCGACAACACTCAGACAAAAAGTACAGAAAAAGCTTCCACTAGCAATGTAGATAGAATTGTTAGCAAAGAGGTACCAAAGAGTAAGAAAAAGTACAGCGTGTATGGTAATTGCCAGGCCGACCCGCTGGGTAATATCCTTCAAACCAATTCAGAATTTTCTGATAACTGGGAGTTTGTTCAATTTCCAAAACCCTCTTTTGCGCTAAGGGCAGATGACTGGGCAGAAATTGAAAAACTAATGGGCACATTAGACCTATTCATTACGCAGAATGTTGGTGAAAGTCACGGCATCTTTGCCTCTAATAACTTAGCTAAACACATGAAGCCTGACGCACGAGTTATACGAATACCCAATGCCTACTTTTCAGGTTATATGCCAGAGGTGGTGTACTTCAGGGCGGGGGAGCCTCACGTAACAAAATTCTGTGATTACCACGATGAGAACTTTTTAGCTCTTTTTATGGCCGACCCAGTAAATGCGGTAGAAAAGGCAGTTGCTAAAGTAAAAGACTCAGTGACGTACTCTTCAGAGCATGTTCTAGAAAATGCGCGTGCTAGTTTAGATGAATTAGCCCGCCGTGAAGAGGAATGCGACATTACAGTAAGCGACTACATTGCTGAGCATTGGAAAGATGACATTCTATTTTATTCGATGAATCACCCTAAGCGAACAGTATTAAGTCATATGGCCTCTAATATTATGCTAGCGCTTGAACAGGAGTCTAGTGATGTTAAGGGTGATTATGAACACCTCAACAACAACAGACCGCCAGTATATGAGAGCGTGAAAAACGTTTTAAATAAAGATATCGACTGGCAGGTAGTGGTAAACCAGCAAGAGATAGCATTAGAATCTTATTATCAAGGTCACGCAAAAGTATTACGCTCATTAGAACCTGAATTTTTGAGAAAGGCATATAAGAAGTTTCTAGCAACTCGCGAAGCATCATAGCTGTTTAAAAGCCAATGAGTTCGCAACCACTAAATATAGTTTAGATAGAATCAAAGTGTTACACTTGTATGACAGTTGTATGTCAAATACATGGTTACAGGAACTATATTTTTGAGGTTGTGATGGAAGCAGTTAATAGTCAATCGGTGACGCTAGACGACTTTTTTAGTCGCGTTATCCTAGGCAAGGGATATGTGCATAGCTATTATCGAATGTTTAAGGTCTTCAAAGAGGCCCTAGACGCACATGGCGTCGAGTTTTTCATGCATTCTGGCACAATGCTTGGTGCGGTGCGTCACAAAGGCCTTATTCCTTGGGACGATGATATTGACGTAATGGTTGAAGAGTTCTTCGAGGCTAAGCTTGAGCAGCTTGTTCCAGAACTTGAAGCTAAAGGCGTTCATCTTAAAGAGCGCACAATGCCAGGTTTGTTCCAGTTCTTTTGTACTAACAAAACATCTAGCGACATAGTTAAGCAAGATATTTATTTACAGATAGATGTTTTCATTGGCGAGCGCATGACGGTAGATAATAAATCTGTTCTGCACTATAAAACGCCTTATTTTCGCGATTGCTTTCCTAAGCGATATATTGAGGTAGACAGCCTTTATCCTCTAGCAGATTACGAGTTTGGTCCTTTCACCGCAAAAGGAATTAGAGATTATTCGGGGTATTTTTCACGCAGTGGTTTTCGAACTGACGAAGCTATTGTTATGCGCCATATGAATTTCGATCACTTCTTACCAGAAATTGAGCAGCTCAAGCAGCAAGGTGTTTATCCCTGTCTCTTATACACATCTGACGCTGCCGACGATATGCAGTGTGTAG
>OJFL01000189.1_pt1 | contig 34822 bp, 32 predicted proteins | sample 1594131 | NCBI WGS metagenome assembly OJFL01 (sample SAMN05416782, study PRJEB24817) | seawater metagenome | isolation source: Sea water | place: Canada:Atlantic | collected 2013-07 | reverse complement strand
GAGATTTCTGCCTGTCTCGTGGGCTCGGAGATGTGTATAAGAGACAGACCTTCAAACGTCCCGTTTCATTCATGTTCCACATCGCCATCTCAATATAACCCGCTGCGCACTCTCCGCTGCATGTATCTTGAGTTTTTGGCTTTGGTGAAAAGTTATAAGGCGTCAGTCGCTCATCAGAAGCCTCATACGTACCACTCAGTAACATGTGAATGTCTGATTCCGAGGTTATCTTGAATTCTAAAATTGGAATGCCGCTATTTAATTTTTCCTCAGAGCAAGGGTGTGTTACGTATATCTCTACATAGCAACGTCTGCTGGTTCCTGAATCACTTAGCATAATATCCGGCTTTAACCCAAGGACATTGTCGTATTTCTCTAGTTCAGCGGTATCAAAGAGTTTCGTCATATCATAAATAGCCGGCTCTTTTTTCTGGCAACGAAAATCGGGATCACCTAAAAGTGTTGAACGGGCCCCAGTGCAAGAAACCTGACGTTCTAATAGCAAAGTTATTGGCTTTGCCAGACTCAGAGCGTGAGTATAACAATACAAAAAAGCTTCTTTAGCACATTTATGAAGATAGCTTTCTGAAGAACAACAATCTTGAAGATGGCGAAAGTGCTTGGCTTTCTGCTCACCTAAAACTGGCGTAAGTTTTCCACCGCATCCAGGGCAGGTATATTGCTGTGATTGCGAAGCTTGAGTGATGTGTATAAGCGTGGCGTAAGCATCCATTGCATAGGCATATTGTATGGAGTATTCCTTTCTTCTATCCATTACAAAATAATTCCATGAAACTCACCAACCACGATGTTATATAATGTCAAAGCCAAAAACTACCGCTCAGTCAAACCTGAAGACCACGGATATTCGTAACCAGTCATTGGTTTTTTCACAACTTGAGCGAGTAAATTTTGACCAACAATAAACCCAATTCACTCTTAAACCTTTTATGTGGTTGTGGCTGTGAGTGTGGTGATCATGTATTCCATGATTCAAAATACGTCGAGTTTGGTTATTTGCAGTATCCACTTCTTATCTGCCGGAGCCTGCCAACTTACCGAATAACAGTATTAGATAAGATATGGGCAGTACAACTTACTAAATGTACGATTAAAACAGCCACCCGTCCTTTGCTATTCATAATTAACACCCCGAATATTAATTCAGCCTGGACATTTATATTCACAGACCTTTGGTTGATAACATCTTCTCAAGACGAATATTCTCTCGTTGGAGCTCAGTATTAGCCGATTCCAAGCTATCCACTTTTCTTGATAGAGCCGCGATTTCTTCGTCCTTATTCACTTCAATATCTATACCCAACAACTCACTCATGGGGTCCGGGATATTTTGAAACTGCAGCGCCTTTTCGCGTGTTTTCTTTAACTCTTTATTTAAAGACATGATTTGAGATTTTTTCGCTGCTTTTAGTTCAACAAGCTCTTCATTGAGTGACGTGATTTTGTCCCACGCCGCAACCACACTTTTTTTAAAGCGCTTGATATACCCCATTCGTGTTTCCTTGGCCATTCTGAAGTATCGATGCCTGTCTTTCGTTTGAGATTGCCGGGTGACGCCTGAAACAGATGTGAGAAATGCATAGTCATTCATAAGAAGTTGAATGATGCTGTTGACCGGGCCAACCACTTTTTTTACTTCCTTATCGACTTCCTGCTGAATGTGGTTCTCTAAAGCGGTTATTGGGTTGGCTATGTCAGTAGACGGCGCTTTTTTATTATCGTAACGCTCTATTTCACGCTCTACGAGGTCAAAGAACTTCAAAAACATAGCGCGATACCCAAGCTCTGAGACCTTTTTTCCCACCAAACGTGGGCATATCGAAGAAAATTTTCGATATTCCAATTTGATATCAAGCATAAGCATGGCTATGACCACCGATTTCACATCGTGCGTGATCACATAACTCTCTAATCGCTTAGATGCCAACTCCACACAATCAACCGCTTTTTGTAATGACAAAGCATCTAGTGTCTTAAGTTGACCTTCGATAGCAAGCTGCTCGTAAAGATCCGCTTCAATATCGGCGAACTCAGTCTTCAGAGAATCTATTTGTGTAAGTACATACTCAAAGGAGGGTTCCACCTGCATAGCATCATTCTCATCGCATAATCTAAGATTAGGTTTGGCGTTCATGTTAAGGCTCACTATGTTACGTGTTGACCATTGTATTAACGACATTCAATGGAAAGTGAAAACCCACTTATACCACTAATAAAAATAGGTTTTTTCAGCGGCAGGCAGATATTTGATAATTTATACTCATATATGCATTTTTATAAGGGTGTCAGTTACTTACGATATAATTAATCATCAGAAGAACCTGACTTCTACGGGCGAAATTTACCAAAAAATAAAAATCAACCTGATAAGCGCATAAGTGGTTGATGACACTGATTTATTTATAAATTGAGCATACGCAGCGCTAATTTCTACTCAAACATTAAAAAACACAATACCATCAGCAATTAATAACCTAAATTAGCATAGAATATAATCAGTGCTATCAATTTTTAATTCTACAATTTTTGAATAACAGTCTGGCGAGCTTTTTCGTTAATTCTCAAAAAATAATCCGTGTCATCTCACGTTGGCCATACCGGTTTTCGTTACATCAAATTCTTCACCGTAATGCATCGGCATCGCTGAACTCGTCCATCCACCGGCTTTTTGAATTTGATCTAACGAGACACCCCGCTCAAACATGGTTACTACGCCACCCACACGGGTGCTATGACAACTCGGTTTGAATTCTAGATTGAGTAAAGACGCTAAGTTCTTATATCTGGCCAGTAGTGCATGGTATTGCATCGCGGTATCTTGCACCGTTTGCTTTGGGGATAATTTACGCAATAAGGGGCCGTCAGCGATGTCCGTTCTCGTGAGCCATTTGTCGATAAGATTTATAGTGGTTGTTGATATGTAGCCATATTGACCTTTACCTGATTTATCGGTCTTAGAGCGCGGGGCAAATATGCGCTGCTTGGCAAAATCGATGTGATGGAGTTCAATGGCTAACAAATTAGAGGCTCGGAAAATGGTATCTATCGCCGTGTTGAAAATGACGGCGTCACGTAACCCAATCAACGAATCCGTATCAAGATTTTCATTGATGGCGTCAATATTTTCAAGGCGCATGGGCGCGGCTTGAGACTGACGGCTGGGCTTTTGGTTTATCTTATGGTTTGTGTATTCGGCAAAGAGTTTTGACTGTTTCCACGGGTCCGGCAATTCGCTTACACCAATGAAATAGCGCACTGAAGCAATTTTACGGCGTATGGTGTGATGCTTCAATTTGGTCGACATCAAATAGTCCAGATAGGCACGACATGTTGCTTTAGTCACATTAACATCGCTGGCCATAGCCGGCAGTGCGTTATCTTTGCAAAACGCCAGGTACTGATTGAAGTCGTACTGATAGGCCCGTTTCGTATTTTCTGATTTCAGCTCCCATACGTCATCTTTTAATTCACGTAAATTCTCTATGACGCGTTCGCGATCTGATCCTGCGATCGCCATCGGTACATTATCGACATGAATGAGCATGGAGGACATAATTTCGTTCTTTTTTATTATTTAAGATAAATTGACTTATATTGAATAATAGAGCAGGGGAGTAAGGTGATCAAGGCTTTTAAATAAAACGTTATATGTAATGCTTTATTTTATCACGAAGGGCAGGGCAGCTATAGGTCAAATAGAAAGCGTTACATATAACACTTTTAGATTTTTATAGAGGTATTTAAAGTGAGGACAACAATCACATTGTTTTCGTTCACATCTCGCACCAAAGGACGAGAACTATAAAAGCGTTACAAATAACGTTTTTATGTTGGAGCAGATTTACTATATGATGGAACAAATTTGATAGCGAGCAAGTACCATGACAGAAGACAGTCTTTGGCAGACATTCTTGGACGAACAATTAGCGTCCTTTTTAAGTTCATTACCTGATAAGGATATCCAAATCCCCTTTAGTATAGAAGCAAAAATGCTCGAGTGGGGTGGACTGGGTAAAACCCGATGTTTCATCGCGATGCGTAAATATATAAGACCAGCCAAAGTCACTGCCTTCGAGAAAACCTTTGAGGAATACAAAGCGCAATCCCGCGCTAGCCTTTGGACGTCATACCTCCACAAACACCTCATTAAATTCTTAAAATCAGTGCCAGAGTCAGAGTATCTGCAGGATAAAGAAACGCTTTTGGCCACCGACACCAACATACTCAATTCATGGCTATCACTAGAGCCCAGACCGCTATATAAGGCGATGAGGCCGTGGCTATCACAACCGGTCATTAAGCAATTTCAAAACCGCTATCGTGCGTTCAAACACCGAGGTCTTAAAAATATCGAGACGATTGAGGTGTCGCCAAAGACTAAGCAATTAATTGACAGAGTTAAGAGAAAAACATACGCCGAAAACTATGATGAAGTTTTCGAGATGTTATTCTCTAAGGATTACGCCGTCACGAAGGATGAAGAGGTTGCCGCTGCCAAACAGCGCATCTCAGACGAGCTCCCACCGTCAACAAACCTTTTTTTAGAACACTTTCTACTACGTCTCAACCCCAATGATAGAAACAGAGTCAAGATGCTGATAGAACTCTCTTACAATGCAGGATGGGACGACGCCAAGAAAAGCAAAAAGCGGAAGGGCGATCCGAAGATGGAAGCCCTCGTTGATTTCGAACTTTTCAATACCGCGGCCAGGTTCGTCAATACTCATAACCTTGACGATGATACCGAAGCGTAAATAACTAGCACACTGAATGGTAGAAAGAACTCTAATGCAAATACTATGAATCAACGTGCGCCGCTAAAATACCCAGGCTCTAAGCAGCTGATGATGAAAAGACTGCTGAGACACCTGCCCAAGAAAGGTGATGTGCTTATTGATGTGTTTACCGGGAGCGCATCGGTACCACTCAATACCGAATATAAGGAGTATCACCTCAATGATGCGAACACAGACCTTATTTCACTGTATCGGTTCATACAACATGATGTAAGCACGTTTATCATTGAAAGTAGAAAGCTATTTAATACGTCGACCAATAACCCTGAATTCTATTATTCGGTGAGAGAAAAGTTTAACCAATCACAGGACAATACTGAGCGAGCGTTATTGCTCCTATATCTTAATAGGCATTGTTTTAACGGGCTTTTGAGATACAACTCAAGGGGTTTATTCAACACGCCTTTTGGCCGGTATAGCTCCCCATATTATCCAGAAAAGGAATTAGAGGCTGACCTACCGTTTAGGTCACTGATTTTCGACTGATTAACATAAATATCAGATTTATATATAGAAAATAGTTATTTTACTATTTTTAAGCTAGAGTTACCGCTACAGGTATCGCCAAATAGAACTTCATTTGATTTGCTATAGAAAAGACTTTGAGTTGATGTGTGTTAACTCAAGTAATCGCAGGTATTTGCTTGTTCTTGGTAAAGGAAAAGTATTTACGATGTACGATTATAGGTTGGAATGTCTCAGAATACTTGAAATCTCGATACCGGTATCAATACTCTTCTTTATAGGAAGAATTGATACCTGATTAAAATGTATCAGAAATTTCATATACAGGTTTACAGCTGGATTATTCCGCCATTACTTTTTCCCATCTATGCTGACAATATCCGCATTTCCCATCCGTCCATTGATCTTCAAGTCGTAGCCCCTCGCCGCAGATTTCGCAACTTGTATAATCCATTTCGTATTCGCAGGCCACGCACTTGTTTTCTGCATAAATAAATGTCTCCTTGTCACAGCTAAGGCACGTGTCGTAGGGTGAATCACCTCCATCCATTATGCTTTTAATGGCTTCCCCACCAAGAGAATCATCAATGCATTGCTCAATTACTTCATCAAAAGTGAACTCTTGTTTACAAGACCGACATCGCAAACTTATTGATAAATAATGTTCATCATTATCTGGAGCTTCGATGAGAGATGAATGACAATTCGTACACCTTAAATATGATATTGAATCAGCTACGACTGGATAAACCCAATCAACCTCATTGATGCTTAATCGACATGATTCTTCTTCTGCTGCATAGATTTCACTCACGCTAAGTAAAACTGACCACGCTTCTTGACCTAAAACTTCTTGAGGGTCTAGCGTAAGTTGGTCAGACATGAAATCACGAATAAGCAAAAAAGATTTGGCAATAATTTCTCGTACCGTATCAGGAGATTCTGAAGTGTAATAATGCTCTAAGTCATTGCGAAGTCTATTTATTTCATCAAATCTAGACCAATCCACTTCAATTTTTAAGCTTTTAAACCTTTCTTTTATGTTTTGTACGTCTACCGTTTTGTGCCCTTTACCTTCAAATTGGATTGTTCCATCTTCTGCGGATACAGGACGTATATTCTGCTTTATTAGCAGCTCTTTGTTGTCATCTGGTGATAATTGGCAAAGTTTTTCTTTGTATAGTAATAATATTCCAGCAGAAATGTTTCTCACCGCTGAAATATTGCGTCTATTGTCATTTGCCTGGTGGTCTTCAAGGCCAATTTGTATCGAATCAATTGCATTTTTTATAATAGTCATAATTACTCTACTTTTCGGTCTTTCCCAGAAGACGCTCGTCGCTTTCGTTCAACCTGAACATAAACTGTATCGGTAGTTGCACTGCTAGAGTGTCCCAAATCTTCAGACAAATCTTTCAGGGGCCGATCTCTTTCAATTTCCATACTTGCACCGGTGTGACGCAGATAATGTGTCGTTGCTTCATTTAGTTTCTGTGCAGCTTCTAACCCTTTTTCTGACTTCATTTTGTCAAATGCTGCATCAAATACCTGCTGTACAAGCCTGCTTATCTGTCGACTCGTTAACCCACCACGGCCTCTTACTTTCTCTACCAATACGGTTTGCTCACCCTTTGATGGTAGCGAAGACAGGCCACGCCACTCACGATAACGCTTCAAGTAACTTAAGTAGCTTTGAGGTACGGTAATATCGCGTATTTTCTTGCCTTTTCCATAGACTTTAAACCACCAATTATTATCTTCATCCGTCCAAAAATGGCTCATTACGGGTGTCCAGTCTTGCCTTTCTGAAAGTTCAGATAGCCGAAGAAACAAGGTTTTCATTGTAGATATTATGAATAAATTTCGCTCGAAAAGGGCGTCTGTTTCCGCTAATTCAACCGCGGTATCTAGCAAATATTGCCACTGGTGCTCTGTTAGTCGGCTGATAGTTTTTACCTGGCTATTTTTTATCATATGCTTGCAATCACGCTTCGCTAATGGGATGGGATTACCAAAGCAAATTTCCTCATCAATCAGGTGTCGGTAAAATGAACTAAGCGCAACAAATGTTGATTCTAGGGTCTGTAGAGATGGTTTGTATTTTTTGGGGTCGAGTACTCGGTCTTTATCATATTTTGGAGGCGTTTGCCTAAATGGTGTCCAGTTAAGGTTTGAAGTAAAATATCCGTTGCTTGGATTAAACCGGTCATGTAACTGAGTGCTGATCCATCTAACAGGCGGCGCGACACAAAAATCAATGTAACGCAAAATATCAGCTTTGCGTAAATCGTCAACAGGCTGCTTATCAACCATAAACACCCACAGTAAAAACTTTTCGATGTCGTTTCGAAAACGCACGTACGTGTGTTCAGATTTGTTGCGACCAATATAAAGTAGGTAATCTTTTGCCCAGTGCCAATGTTGCTGCATCCACTTAGGTTGATTTTCTATATATGCAGACAATTGCAGATAGTCACTAAGACTCAGCTCAGTCAGTTCAGCATAGGTTGGAAACAAAGGTGTGGGTTTAGTCGTGGCCAAAGCGTGAGCAATTTTGAGTTAGTGTATCTACAATATAACTTACCGCTCTCCCTATGTCTAATACTAAACCGTATTAGATATAGGGGTGGGTGGGTTCTTACTGGCGTTAATAATCAACTCATTTCTTAAGTACAAAGATAAGTTGAATTTGAAATGGCAAGGCGAATACTGCTTTGGTTTAACTTGGATAGCGGTTCGAGGTGTGAGCCTACAAAAGTCATTTGAATACCTACGCTGTTCTTCAGTTAGTTGCAGGTAAAGAGATTATGGTTACCTATGACAGCACACCGTGTTATCTGATTTGGGACACAACCTTCGATAAGTGTAAGAATCCCAACTGAAGCAAAATTTATAGCACCTCAATGTGCGCACGGATGGAATTGATACTGTTTTTATCAGTCACTTCCATAGTGATCATATGGGTGGACGTACATAGCAAGAAAATAGCAGTATACGCTTTAGTTTTAGCAAGCTAGCACCGGTGAATATGTCTATTTTTGCCCCCTGCCCGATTAGCTATCCCGACACTGATTTATCTACCATCGAAAAGCCGTCGCCCCCCATGGATTTAGTGGCGTCAACGGTCCCCAATCCTCGATAACTAATCTTAGACTTTGTTGACGAGCATGCCTTGGTCATCCATCTAGAAAACAAAGGACTCGTGGTGATTGTAGGGTGTGGTTATCAAAAACTGACTGTGCTGATAATCTATATTGAAATACATTTTGAGGGTCTTCTATATGCGTTATCCGGCGACGTCCATTTTCCACTTGAGACAGGTCGCTGTATATTGTTGTTATTGACATACAGCAGCTTTTGGCGTCAATAACCGGGTTATTTTCCACTATCATTAAACAAGGTGTGCTTGATGATATCGCGTTGATGTCACTAAAGTTCGACATGGTTGCGATAAGTGCTACGATACAAGTAAAGATATTGCTCTTAGAGAAGCATTTAACCGTGACGCCACCCTCTTTGATTAATGGACAAGATTTCGATTTCCAAAGGCAACGAGCCTTAACTTCAACTAGGTTTTGGTAGCAACCTAAGGTGTATAGCAATTTTACTATTTGATGAATATTTACCATAAGAAGAGTATTTTAAACCATATCGGTGTAATAACACGGTGCACTTTTTACATTTCTCTTTGTTAAATAAAGCACTGAATTCAGAATAAATGCGGTCTACACCAAAAAGACCTTTGCTAGGAAGAATTTGGCATATTACATGCTTCCTCCCCTACATCATACTTAGATTTGATACTTCCAAGATGACTCTTTCACGATTAATTGTATCGAGCAACTTAATTTAGTATCGAACGCATACAAACTCAGGGCAAGATCACGAACATTTATTGACCAACTGAGTTAACAATAGATATTACAACTGGACGAAATATAGTGACTGTGATCTTATACTCTCTTTTGCGGAGAGAGTCATGGGTACAGGTGCATTTGAACAGCTTTTTAGTGAGTTAGAAGATCCTCGTCAATCAGCTAAGGTGGCGCATTTATTCACTGATATTTTATTCCTTGTTGTGTGTGCTTCCATCGCTGGTGCCAAAGGCTGGGAAGACATCGAAGATTTTGGTGATTTACACTTTGACTGGTTCCGCGAGAAAGGGCTATTCAAGAATGGATTGCCCGTTCATGACACGATTGCTCGTGTGATATCAAGAGTCGATAGCGAACAATTCCAGCGTTGCTTTATAGGTTGGATGCAGTCAGTCGCGGATTTATCCGACGGGCAGCTAATTGCGATTGATGGTAAGCGGCTTTGTGGTTCATACAATCGTGAAGACCGGCAATCAGCTATCCATATGGTGAATGCGTTTGCAGCCGAAAATAATGTGGTACTGGGGCAAATTAAGACCCAGAGTAAGTCGAATGAGATCACAGCCATTCCAGCCTTACTGAACCTGCTGGATATCAAGGGTTGCTTGATATCAATAGATGCGATGGGCTGTCAAACTACTATTGCGGAGAAGATTATAGAGAGCGGTGGTGATTACCTTCTGGCCCTAAAAGGTAATCAAAAGGAACTTCATGATGCCGTGCGCAATGAGCTTGTGGGTGCCATAAACCAGGAAGTCATTTGCCTGGAGAAACATCATGGACGAGGCGAAGCGAGAGCGTACCATGTTATGGATGCGGCATCGTTAGTGAATAGGTTCCCTGAATGGAAAGGGCTGAAAACAATAGGCGTTACGCTAAGCTATCGTCAACCAAAAAACGGTAAGGAATCTTTGGAATACCGGTACTACATTAGCTCAGCCGCTTTGACCAAAGCACGCTTCGCCAATGCCGTGCGAAGTCATTGGGCAGTAGAAAACAGTCTTCATTGGGTCCTTGATGTCTCGATGAAAGAAGATGACTGTCAGATATATCGTGGCAATGCCGCCGAAATCCTGTCGGGGGCGAGGAAACTTGCCTTGAACATGCTTCGCGCGGAGACAACCAGAAAAGTGAGTGTGCCACGGAAACAGAAGCGTGCGCATGGCAGCACTGATTATTTGGAAAAGGTGTTAGCGGCGGGTTTGGTAGCGTTGAACGATATTTGAACGTTCATGCTCTCACCCTGCATACAAACTAGTGTAGGCATATGAATATTTTAATTTTAGGGTGCGGTGCAATTGGCGGGTTTTACGCTAGCCGCTTACAAAAAAGTTGCAATTCTATTACTGTCACTGCAAGAGGACAGCATCTTAGAGCAATTCAACAAAACGGTCTCAAGGTTACACATGATGGCGAGGAAAGTGTTAACTATGTTGATGCGATCAATCATCAAGAGCTTACTAATAATTTTCAAAGCAACCAGTTCGATCTAGTAATCATCTCCCTCAAGGCAAATCAACTCTTAAACGTAATAACAGAACTTGGAAGCTGGTTAAAATTATCACAGTGTCCAATACTATCGCTACAAAACGGTGTCGACAGCGAGGCGGTTTTGGCTGATACCTTTGGTGAAAATAGAGTTTGGGGTGGTATGGCGATTAAGATAGGAGGAGAAGTTGTTGAGCCCGGCGAGATAATATCAACGGGTATAGCAAAAATTACTTTCGGTCCATGGCCCGTTGTTAAATCTGGTCAACAAATGCCTTCTCAACTGACAAATTTTGCTAAATGTTTAGCACTGGCGAATATTCCATTTGAACTCACTTCAGACATTCGCTTAGAATTATGGAAAAAGCTTGTCATTAACAATGGTGTGAATCCGTTGTCTGCTATAACTGGTTTAAATACATTCGAACTCACTCATAATCCTGCTTATGTAGCCATGATACACAACGCTATGCAAGAAACCGTAGAAGCAGCACGTTATGATGGGGTAGAATTAACGCAGCGGGATGTAGATACCTTATTTGATTTGATTAAAAATTTTTCGGCAATTAAAACTTCTATGCTAATAGATAAAGAGAAAGGCAGAGAGCTTGAGCTCGATGCGATTGTGGGTGCTGTAATAAAAAGGTGTCAAAAACAGGGGGTACCCGCTCCTCAAAATCAAGAGTTTTCGCGAAATCTCACAGAATCAGTAAGGTAACAATGTTAAAGATAGCAACCTTGGGTCCTGCCGGTACATTTTCTGAACTCGCGACAAAAAAATTTATACAGCATCAGTCTGAGCTTTATGATGTTCACTTTTTGCCTACAATTACGCAAGCTGTTCATGAAATAGGGAAGTCTTGTGATGTTGGCATCATACCCATTGAAAATTTTTCTGAAGGTTTCATTGCTTTAGTGCTAGATCTATTAGTTGAACTCGATTTATACATCATTGATGAAGTGATGCTCCCTATCGAATTTTCATTTGTTTCAAATGCTAAACATGTAAACGAAATAGAGCATCTATTTGTCCAATTTGTGGCAAAAGGTCAATGTTTGGGGTTCATTCAAAATTTTAAGCAAGTCAATATTCATTTGACAGAAAGTAACATTGAATCGCTGGAGAAATGCATTAAAGCTGATGATAAAGCAGGTGCGATTGTTCCCTCTGGATCATTTAGCTCAAAAGACTTCTCTTCTACAATAAACAAAGTAAATGATTATGATAATAACCAAACACGTTTTTTGGTACTGAGTAAAACACCTAGTAGCACAAATAACAGCCATGCAGACAAAACCAGTATTATCGTGCTAGATGATGACGATCATCCTGGATTATTGGGTGAGGTACTTCAGTCATTCTCTACACGCAGAATCAACTTAACCAATATAATTTCTAGACCTACTCGTAAGGAGTTTGGTAAGTACCATTTTTTCATTGAGTTTGAAGGGAGCCTACATGATATTAACGTTGCAGCAGCTTTAAAAGAAGTTAGCAAAAGAAACAAAGTAAAAATGCTTGGTTCCTATAAAACCGAAATGCTATAAATTTTGTTCATTGCACTATTTTTTAAACGTCGCTATCTCTTTGTTGATTTTGGATACAACCAAAAAGCAAAGCGTTTGGTCATAAAGGGCATTAGTATATAAGTCATCAACACAATCACCACTGCAGTCACCATAAACGTCCGGACTAACAGTGGAAACTCTATTAACCAAGATTCGAATAGCCAAAATATAAAGGTCACAGCGGGATAAAGCGCTAGCCAACTAATCAGCGTCATTTTATAGCGTGGAGGAGGCGTGATTGGATTTCTTGAAGGTAAAGTGAACCAGGTTATCAAGCCAGACACTTGTTCCCGTTCACTTGATGTTATCAATAAATCTTCAATTTTTTCCAATATTTCAGCTCTTTGCGAAGAACCTTCCCATTCCTGCAAACTACTAATATCTTGGAACTTAAACATGATTCGATATTCTGGGTCATTGCCAGAAGAGGGTTTAAACAATGTTGTTCCCAAATAGCCTGAAAATTTGCTCGCTCGCTGGGTCATTTCTGATGTAAGAGTTTCAAACTCTTTTACCATTTCAGGTTTAACGCGACGCGAGATTATTACCGTGATAGGTTCTATATTTTCTACCACTTTTCACCTCATAATATGGTTTGTAAAAAAGGGGCTGCTGATGCAAGCCCCAAATGGTTGAAACAACTAGTTAACTTCCTGTAGCCCGTAAATGCTGAACACTAAACATACTTGTTGGAGACAATTCTGGGTCCACCTGACCTTTAAATTGACCGGTTGTGCAATGGTTAGCTTGTACGTCTATCATGCTAAATGCATCATCAATAGATACACCAGAGCCTTTATTGGCTGGCAAGTGATGATCTGGGTGTGCTTGACCAATAGTAAACGTTTTCCACATAGTACCTTTGCGATCATATGATACCGTCCTGGGTATAGTAAATGTTTGAGCATCCATAAAGTGTACACGTTTTGACAATGGATGAGATTCATTTACCGGTCTTGCTTCTACTTCATATACCTTGCGTAATTGCCACGTAATGTTAGGGAAGCATCCACCCTTACCACCAAAAGCAACGACTTGATAACCATCATCATCTTCATGTGTTTCAGCATCTAAGGTTAGCTCGTTGTGATTAAAAAACGGCATAAGCATATAGCGTGTGGATTTATACTCCCAATTCATATCAGAGATGCGCCCGTTATATCCTTCAAAATCTTCAATCATCAAATCAGAACCAAGGAAGGCGTCAGTTACCTGACCTGTTGCCAATCGTCTAACTCTGCGTTGGAAGCCAAGGTATAACCACGAATTATCGCGTTTCAAGTCATCAGCCGCACGATGGATCAGTAACTGTGTGTTACGCACATCATCAGGCGCTAATACTTGCACGTATATAGATCGGAATAAATCAGAAGGGTTTGGTGTAATTTCAGGAGTAGGCTTTTGATTTACTCGTCCTTTAAAATTCAAAAAGTGAAAATTAAACTTTATCGTACGCTCTACTTTTGCAGATTCCATATCCCGATATTTCCAATAGAATGGTGCTATGGCAGCGCTGTCTCCCCAGTTGTATCCATACTTATAGTTCCACGCGAGTTTTTCACCTGCACGAGGATCATCTTTGCTCGGTTCATCAAGGAAAGGTCTTCCTGCTTCCCAACCGTTAATTTCACCTACTTTTTCACCCAAGCTTACCTTGCCATAACCTTTTTGAGTGGCGTCTATATAACTTTGATGTAGCGCAAATGAAGTCGTGTCGCCAACCACTATTTGCGTCCAACCTTTTTCAATAAATGAGTAAAAAGCAGGGTCAATAACATCTTTAAACTGCGCAACATTAGATTGATCGATAATCAGACCTGCTGTTAAGGAATCATACGCGGGTTTATTTTCAGCATATGGAAAGAAGGATTGTTGAACCACTTCATTTGATGCCAATGCGGGTGTTGCTAGTGCAAGATTGGACATAATCGCAGCAATGCTGAGCTTTATGCCTAAAGTTAATACTTTCATGTTGTAATCCTCTTTTAGAAACTATAACGAAGGGTAAACTGAAGCTCATCTTCTTCTTGAGCCATACCAATGGGGCCGGATCTAAAGCGCCCTAAAGGTTCGAAACCTCCTAGACCGAGGGTAGATCCGCTTGCGTGTTCGGGAAATGCAGCAGTAAATGGCGTCCAGGGATTACATGAACGGCAGTCGTCAAATTTGCGAGCCCCTGTTCCAAATTTAAAGTTTACACCTCCAGTGAATTTCAAATTGTCACTAACTATCCACTCAACCGACATTGCTACTGCTGTCGCGCCGGCCCTAAAATCATGTGCACTGATAATTTGAGGGCTTAATCGGTCGTTCATCCACCAACCTTTTATAAGCAAAGTAGCCGTCCAATTTTCTTCCCAATCGGGTATGCCAGCTGCTCCTAATAAACGTTGTTCTTGCTCATAGTCCAAAATATACTGACCAAATACTTGACCAGAGAACAGGAACGCACGCTTATCATTTAAGAAAGGAATAAAGATATTTTTATCTGCGCCAATCACATAACGCAGTACATCGGATTCTGAGAACAACTCACTTCTAAGTGTATTAGCAAATTCCTCGCCTGAAGTGTGTGCAGCTTCTACTCTAAAGACGGTGTCAATACCTTGTGAGTAGTAGTCCATTGAACCACCGAGCAAAGTTACGCGTGGAAAATCGATATCAAAAGCAATGAGTGTGGGCCATACAGCAACTTCACCCGTGAATCCGTTTTGTGCTTCTATCCCCCCTCGCAATGAAGGCATTTGAGAACGATACGATAAGGCGTTTAATGAAAACCCCAGATCCCCTAAAACCCCTTCAAATTTTAAGCCGACTTGAGTGTTAGAAAGACTCCAATTTGGTAAGTTGGCTTGGCGTATGCCGATTTGACCTGGACCAAAGTCAGTTGCAGCGACTCCCCCAGCAAAGTTTGCTACTGTCCCACCATTTTCCCATAGGTTATTCATTCCCCTGAAAAAACAACCCGCATCTACAATTACATTGGGCTGACCACATTGGCCTAAATCATTAGGACGGAAACGGTCAAAGTTCCAAATTAATTGTAAATTCAAATCATCAAACGTCTCAGTAGCACCCATTCGATAGTCAGTTTTTAAAATCCACATCGGGATTCTTATATCTTCTAACTCGTCGTAAATATTGTTTCGCGAATAATCTACAGGGTTAATTACATCAAGCACTCTGAACAAGTCGGTTCTACCCCAAATAACTTGTTGCTTACCTAAACGAGTACTAATGATGTGCCCATTGTCTAGATTGAAATCAAAATCTACATAGAGTTCGCGAATAAAATCTAAACGGTCATTTAGCTCTTGAGATCTTAGTTCTTGAATATCGCGAGACAAGTAACCTGAAATACAACCTCTTGCATCAGTGTCACAAGGTCGTATTGGCACACCAAAAGCTACACCACCGTCAGTTGCGTGAAGATGTTCACCAAGCACAACCATACCTTCATTCGGATTATTCGCGGTATCAAAGGAAAATGGTAATGCTAAACCTTCACCAAAAGGCACTGTGGCCCCTGGCCCTGCCGCAATATTTTCTAAAGAAATTGCTCGGCCAGCCTTTTTACCAAAGTCTTCGTCATTTAAGTCGTAGACGCCATCATAACTGAGACGAAACGTCCCACTTAAAGAAATATTGCTAAAAGACCCAGATGATTTAAAGGTTTTTTCTGCTTCTATCTGTAGTGTGTTTCGAAATTTTGATAATCCTACATCTTTACGCAAATATGTTGCGTTTTCGATGAATGCGTTGACCCGAACTTCTTCTGCAAAGGCACTTTGCTGAAAAGTAGGTAAAAGGGCAAACCCTAGTGCTACTTTAAGCATCGTACATCTTTTTAGCTGTGTGTTTTTGAGCATGTTATATCCTCTCTTATGTGCTAAAAGAAACCAAGAAACTGCAATCAGTTTTGATTTCCGTTAATTGCTCCGCCAAACGCTGTGGGTGATGACAGATCAGCAGGATTTGCGTCAACTGTTTTAGCGTCGGCATGCAATACACCGTCTTCATCGCTATACACATTGACAATAAATTTAGGTTTAAAAACCAATACCCAAGAAGGCACCAACAGCATGGCGGCAAAGCCATTGATTACAATCATCACACACAGTAAAAGGGCAGCGTCAGATTGAAACCTCAATTCTGAAAGAATGACCCACATTACGATGCCTGCGATTAAGGTAACGGCTGTGAAACTAATGGCCATTCCAGTGGTGGCGATTGATTGGCGAACTGAGTCAAAAAGGTTGCCCGTTTTGGCCATAAACTCACGTATTCGGTCCATCATGTATATGGAGTAATCGATACCCACGCCGATACCGACTGCAACCACTGGCACGGTATTGATATCAATGCTCATGCCGTAAAGTCCCATATAGGCATAAGTTAAAATTGATGCAAAAAGCATAGTTGCTAACATCATTAAACCAGCGTGCAAAGAAGCATAAAACAGCATGACAAAAGCAAAAATCAGCACAAAAACAAGTGGCAAGACAATAATATTGGTTTCAAATGCTGACTCATTCATCGCTGCTGCGACCCCTATGGTTCCGCCAGCAAGACGAATTTTTAGTCCATCCACATCATTGCCATGCTCATCAATCCATGTCTTTGCCATATGAATGGCACGGCGAATAGTTTCACCCTGCCTGTCTTTGTAATAGAAAACCAAGTTAGCAATGCGGTCATCGGTATCATTAAATTCGTTTAGTGCACCGGGAATTGGACTAGACGCCATGTATGTAAACATCAAACCACCAACATAAGATGCGTCATGGGGGACTTGATACCAACGCGGGTCATTATTGTGCATTAGTCGGTTAACTTGCTGGACAAGATCGGTTAGACCTTTACTTCCCCCCACATCTGGATCAGATAACATATGTGATTGCAGTGAAATCAGTGATTTCAGCACCTCGGGTCGTTTTAACCCACCGTTGGTATCAGTTTCAGCAATAATGTAGAGTTCTTCAGAGCCTGGAAAACGTTCATTTACGGTCCGTGAAGAAACATTGTAATCGTGATCAGGGTATAAAATAGGAGAGCCCGGCTCTGAATCTCCAATTTGGACTTGAGACGCAGCAAATAAACCAACAATGATAAAAGCTAATGCACCTAAAAGGATTCTTGGCGCGGCGTAAGGGCTAGTCACTATCCGCGAACAACTCGAACCGATGTAACGTAAGAATGTTTCTTTGATTTCTGAGTTTCTTGGTGTTGGTAACACAGAAAGTAATAAGGGCACACCAATCAAGACCGTTAATACTACTGTAATGGCCCATAAGGATGCATAAATACCAAGATGTGTATTTAACGGGATAGAGCCGACTGCAATTAATAATAGACCGACGGCATCAGAGAAAACGCCTAAAGTACCCGGTCTAAATAGGCTATCGAATGTAGCTTTCGCGGCTTCACTGCCCTTTGCGTATACTTTTAATTCAGCATAATATCTCTCAACTAACTGTACGCCGTGACTCATCGCTCTAGCTGCTATTAAAAAGGGGATCACTAACCCAAGTGGATCAAGGTTGTAACCCAATAGACTTATAATCCCTAGGCCCCATATGGTTGAGATTAGTACTCCGCCAAGTGGTACTAGAACGCCATAAGCCTTGCGAAAATGGAATACTAATAGCGCTAACATTATTAGGATTGTAAAAATAAATATTTGAAGGATTTGCTCCAAGTAAGTATAAGCCCAACCGACTAATACAGGCTGTCCAGTGGCGTATATGGTGACGCCCGTTTGACTTTCTTCACTAATAATTTGTTGTAATTGCGTGAAGGTTTTTTCGTAATCTAATTGCCCTTCAATTAGCTGTGCTTTTACCAGCGCCATTTTAAAATCAGGTGCAACCAACGGACCATATACTTGGGGGTTTGCTGCGACGTTGTCTCGCATAACCTGTAATTCAACAGAACTATATTCACCATATGTTGAATCGTAATAAGGCTGCGAATTGATACTCCCCACCTCTGTCAACCAAATATGCCGTGAATTTCGATGGGTTAGACTTGCAACGAGGTTGTGGTTTACACCAGGTAGGTTGTCTACCGCCAGAGTAACTCTATCTAAGATAGCTAAATTCTCATTTGAAAATAAATCGCCATCGCTAAATTCAACCCCCACTACCAACACATTAGCGCCACCAAAACTGTCTTTAATACTATTATGCAGTTGGATGTACGGATGCTCTTGTGGTAACAAATTGGCAAAATCGGTGTAAATTTTTAAGGCAGGAATGCGACTTAAAAAGAAAACCGTTAACAAGATAATTCCACTTAGGACAATGAGCGGATGCTTGAAAATACTGGATTCTATATTGTGTAATAAATGTGTAAACCGATGCTTAGGTGTCATCTTCTTATTCCGTTTCATTAACAAGTAACGCTGTAATACTAGGGTCAATTTTCATGAACATCCCACGTCCTCCAGCAACCAATAAGTTGTTGTTAAAAGATAAAGAGGCACGCAAATAGACTGGGGCAGTAGCCGACTGTATTGTTTTCCAATGGTTATCAGTGAATTTCAATACTGTGGCGTTGTCACCTAATGCAAAAAGATCACCATTTACATTCTCGAATTGATAAATTGGTGCGGCGCTATCTGCGTTTTGCTGCTGCCAAGTGCTCCCAGAATCGTTAGTGTAATAAATGAAACCGTTGAGTCCTCCCACCCAGCCTTGTGAAGTGGATGTGAAATGTGCAGCATGAGGATAAAACTCATCCGGCATAAAACCGCTGATTGTCCAAGATCTACCGCCGTCATTGGTCACTAAAAGCATGCCAAACTCTGCTGTAGCAACCGCTTCATGTGCTGAAAGAAAGAATAAGTTGGTAATAATTGCGTCTTCTTCTAATGAGCTAGATTGCCAGGTGAGTCCCTTATCATTTGACCTCAAAAAAGTAGAGAATCCGCCGGCTACCCACCATTCACCGTTGGGTGCGCAATCGACAGTCATTAATTGCTCTTGAGTATCAATTTGAATAGAAGACCAATCGTCACCATTGGGGCTTGATACCCAAATATGATTATCGAATGAAAGCGCTATAAAGGTTTCGTCTGGACAAGTATCAATGGCAAGTAACGACGGCTTTTCATTTAAAATCTTACGATTCCAGGTTGTCGTGTCACTGCTGGTTAAAACAACGCCATTCGTGCCAACTAATACTGCGATTTCTTCATTACTAGCAAAGGCTTGATAGAAGTCAGTTCGTTGCATAGGTTGTTTAAGTTGCGAAGAAACTTTGTCCATTACTAAAGGGGCTTCACAACCTGGTAAGAATATAGCGCCTATAATAAAAAACACTGCAAACACTCGAGTTTTATAGCGCGAATTCAAATTGAGTGGCGTGCCGATATGAATGAATTTTTTGGATAGCATGATCATTGTATTTTTTAATTAACATAAAAATCACAGTTGCAAAGGGTATGCCATTAACGGGGGCGTAAGTGCACCCAGAAATACACTCTAAATATCAATGACTTATATTTTTTATTTATAAAATGGGCAAGTGTGGCAAGAAATCCAGACTTTAGATGTTAATGAAATGATAAATAAAATGGGGTGCGGAAAATGAGAAATAATTAGTTTTAATCATATGGTAACTACTTGATATGAATGTATTCCTCCTTTGGCTAAACTCTTGCTTCCGATGATTTACATTTGTTTAAAGAGAGATTTAGCCAATAGGTGAATTGAGAAGATTAACTTATTCGATTATTCCGTGTTTCTTTAGACGATAAGCAAGTGCTGGACGCGTTACTCCTAACAATCTCGCTGCTTTTGAAATATTATCCTTGGCTTTTGCCATTGCACTTTCAGTCAGTATTTTTTCAACAGCATCTAGGCTTATTTCTCTTTCAAGAATTTCATCTATCCAATTGTCCTTTTCTTTCTCACTCGTCTTTACTACTGCACCATTTGAGTAAACGTGATCTTCACTATTTGTTTGAAGCTGTTCAATAGTTGATGAAAATAACGAATCGACTGATATCGTTTCATTACTGTCAGTTAAAATTACGCCTCTTTCAATTACGTTTTCTAACTCTCGTATATTACCCGGCCAAGAGTATTTAGAAAGATAGTCCCACGCCTTATCAGATAGACCTAGTGTTCTCTTTGAATAGTCGTCATGAAATTTCTGTAAAAAATGCTCAACAAGCAAGGGTATATCGTCTATGCGATCGCGCAAAGGAGGTATTTTTACGGGGAACACACTCAAGCGGTAATAGAGGTCAGCACGGAACTTTCCATTATTAACCGCTTGCTCCAAAGATTCGTTAGTTGCAGCAATCACTCTTACATTTACATTATGTATTTGTGACCCCCCTACTCGTTCAAGTTCTTGTTCTTGCAGGACTCGTAGCAAAGAGGCTTGTGCCCGAGGGGTTAGTTCAACAACCTCATCTAGAAAAATAGTCCCCTTATCCGCTCTTTCAAAACGTCCGGCGCGAGACTGTGTTGCACCGGTAAATGCACCCTTTTCTACGCCGAACAATTCAGCTTCAATTAGTTCTTGCGGGATAGCTGCGCAGTTGACAGCTATAAATGGTTGTTCAGCTCGTTTGCTGCGTAAATGCACACTCCTCGCTATGACTTCTTTACCTACACCTGTCTCACCTAGTAACAGCACAGATACTTTTCCTTGAGCTGCTTTGTCAATTTTCATGCATGCTTCTTTATATGAAGCTGACTGGCCTATTCCATAGTATTGGCCTTGCTGACGTTCTAAATTGCTACGAAGGGAATTGACTTGAGACTGCAAGCTATATAGTTTTTCAATAATTGGTTCAGCTTTAAAATATTGAGAGAATTCTTCATGATCTTCCCATTCTTGTGCAGGCTTTCCAACAATTAAACAACGCTCATCACCACATCCTCGACAGCTAACTTCGCGAAAAATGATCTCTCTCCCCATAAATGCAGAGGTAAACGCGCAAGCATAACCCAGTAAAGACCAGCAAGCCGGTTCATCCATTTGACCGAGCTCGGTCTGTACCACTTCAACCTCCCATGAATTAATCCATTCAAGCTCGGCGTAAAAATGTCCTGTTTTTTGATCAATGTCTATTTTAATAGGGTTTGGTTTTACCATTCCTTTGATAGAGTGCAACTGTGGTCCAGTAAGAAAGATATCTATATCTTTGGAGTTTGGCCGCAAACGTCGAGAAAGTTCAGCATCTCGTATACCAGCTTGGTAGCCCAGCCTCAAAAAAAAGCCTTTCGCTCGCTCTATACCAATACTGTTTAATAACTCCCTTCTAAAAGCGGCCATAGCGGACACATGCATCAGTAGCATTCTTTGTTCGCCAAACCAGACCTTGCCATCTTCATAACTAAACTTAATGAGATCGGTCAAATCCTTAACGTCAGTTTCAACGATATCGTTTTTTAGAGCATTACTCATAAGCATCCTCAAAAATATGGTGATTTCATTTTGCCGATGTTTGACCAAATTAACGGCCAAGTACTAAACAACAAATACAGAACCCTATACTACACCCTATTATCATTTTTTTAACCATTTGATAAATATATTACCTGCTTTCTTTAAATCATTAACATTCCAATAGACTCAAAAACAAACTAAAAAGAATCAAGAAATTTAATTATAACGATAATAAACAGTAAGTTAATTGACTTGTACTAAGTTAAAAAACTTCTTTGGCACAGCTGTTGCTCTACAAAGTTTTAACAATTTAAAAACATAGTCAAGGCAAATGAATAACATGATTTCTAATTTAGACAAAAATAAATTTAATGCATTGGCCCGTTATGTTCGAGTGCGCAGTGCTCCTGAAGATAAATTCGTCGAATTCGACTTTGCAATTGAACATCCCGACCTGTTTGTTGAGCTAGTTCTTCCTAAAGAAGCCTTTGAGATATTTTGCAAGCACAACAACGTTATTCATATGGATGCTGCCATGGCGAAAAAGATAGACGATGACAACCAAAAGTGGCGTTTTGGCGACACCAAAAAGATTTAGATTTAATTGATATTGATTAACCAAACAAGGTACAGAATATGAGCGTTGAAATAAAAACCAGTTCCGTTTCTACCATTCGGAATACTTATAGTCACATTAAACGTCGCTTTGGTGATAAGCCTGCCACACGTTACCAAGAGGCTAGCTATGATATTGAGCCTACTCATAATTTTCATTATAAGCCGTTATGGGATCCTGAAAAATCTTTGAATGATCCGAGTCGCACTGCCATTAAGATGAACGATTGGTACGCAATTAACGACCCACGGCAGTTTTACTATGGGGCTTATGTTGGCAGCCGCGCAAAAATGCAAGAAAGCGCAGAGTCGAACTTTAAGTTCTGTGAAAAGCGAAACCTAATTTCCAGCTTAGATGAAAACATTCAACATAAGATACTTAAGTATCTCGTACCTTTTCGCCATTTGAATCAGTCAGCGAACATGAACAATAGCCAGGTTGCCAGCGATGCGATTGCGACCACCGTGGCTCAACCACATATATATCAAGCAATGGATCACCTGGGCATCGGTCAATATTTATCCCGCATTGCTTTAATGATCGACGGGAATACCGGTACGGCATTAAACACGAGCAAGGCATTTTGGATGGATGATCCAATGTGGCAAGCAATGCGCAAGCTTGCTGAAGACTCGATGGTAGTTAGCGACTGGTTTGAGTTAACACTATTACAAAACCTATTAATCGACAAAGTGCTATTTTCATTCGCATATGAAGCCATGGACGAATGGTTCTGTGAAATGGGCGCGCGCGACATTGGCATGTTGACGGAGTTTATGCGTGATTGGAATAAAGACACAACACGCTGGATAGTTGCTGTTGTAAAAACAGCCGTTGCTGAGTCGGATTACAACAAAGAAAAGATACAAGCTTGGGTTAACCATTGGGAACCGCAGGTATTCACCGCGCTAGAACCTATCGCTATGGAGACAGTTGGAAAAGCATCACTCTCCAAAATTCAAGCCGAACTGGCAGCCTTGTTTAAAAAAGTAGGCCTTCAATCTACAGGGGTGGTGTCATGAGCCAGTATGTATTTATCGCATTTCAAGACAACGAAAACGCGCGCTATTTAGTAGAAGCGATCAGTGAAGATAATCCAGATGCTGAAATACAGTATCAGCCAGCAATGATTCGGATCCAAGCTGAAAAACGCTTAGTGATTACTCGTGAAACGATGGAAGAAAAACTAAATCGCGAGTGGGACGTGCAAGAAATGTTGCTAGATGTCATCAGCATAGGCGGAAACGTCGATGAAGATGACGATCACTTTACCCTTTCATGGAATTAATCAGGAGTCACTTATGACAGCGGCAAAAAAACTAAATCTAAAGCAAAAGTATCAATATTTAACTCGTAATATGGATTGGGAACCAAGCTATCAAAAAAAGTCTGATATTTTCCCACAAGAGGATTTTGAAGGGATCAAAATTGTAGATTGGGACGGCTGGGAAGATCCCTTTCGCCTCACCATGGACTCTTACTGGAAATACCAAGCTGAAAAAGAGAAAAAACTCTACGCTATTTTTGATGCATTCGCTCAGAACAATGGTCATCAGAATATTTCAGATGCGCGTTATGTTAATTCACTCAAGCTTTTTTTAAGTGGTGTATCGCCACTTGAGTATGCAGCGTTTCAAGGCTATGCAAAAGTCGGTCGTCAGTTTAGCGGCGCAGGCGCAAGGGTAGCGTGTCAGATGCAAGCAATTGACGAGTTGCGCCACTCGCAAACTCAACAACATGCAATGAGCCATTATAACAAGCACTTTAATGGTCTGCATGATGCCCCGTTAATGCATGACCGTGTATGGTTTCTGTCCGTACCAAAATCATTCTTCGATGATGCTCGCTCAGCTGGGCCTTTCGAATTCTTAACAGCGATTTCATTCTCGTTTGAATATGTACTAACTAACCTGCTTTTTGTGCCATTTATGTCAGGTGCGGCATACAACGGCGACATGGCAACGGTAACATTTGGTTTCTCAGCACAGTCAGACGAAGCTCGTCACATGACGCTTGGATTAGAGATTATAAAATTCATGCTTGAGCAGCACGAAGACAATGTGCCTATCGTTCAAAAATGGATAGATAAATGGTTCTGGCGTGGTTTCCGCCTGCTTAGCCTAGTCAGCATGATGATGGATTATATGTTGCCAAATAAAGTGATGTCGTGGCAAGAAGCTTGGGAAGTCTATTATGAGCAAAGCGGTGGGGCCTTATTTAAGGAACTAGAGCGCTATGGTATCAAGCCTCCGAAGTATCAAGATGTCGCTAATGCTGCGAAAGAGCATATTAGTCATCAACTATGGGCAACCTTTTATCAGTATGGACACGCAACTAATTTTCATACTTGGATCCCGAAAGAAGAAGAAATGCAATGGTTAGCTGAAAAGTATCCGAACACTTTTGACAAATATTATCGTCCACGCTTTGAGCACTGGGATGCGCAACATAAGAAAGGCGAACGTTTTTATAACAATACCTTGCCTCAGCTGTGCCAAGTTTGTCAGGTGCCTGTTTTATTTACCAAAACAGAGGACCCAACGTCGTTTAGCCATTGCGACACAGTGCATGAAGGTGAGCGTTATCATTTCTGCTCAGAAGCATGTGGTGAAATCTTTGAAGACGAACCAGCAAAATACGTTCAGGCGTTACTCCCTGTTCATCAAATATATCAAGGAAAATCAGGTGGGCCTGAGCTACCACAAGTATTAAGCGATTATTACCACATCAATATTGGTGAAGACAACTTTGATTATGTTGGCTCGCCTGATGAGAAGCGTTGGAACGAAATTAAAGGCATCAAGCCTTTGAATAAAGACACAGACGCGGCATAAACAGTAACCGGGCAGTAACGCAAATGCTGCCCGAATAATTTACACACGAGGTTATTATCATGGCTGTAAAAGCGATTTCAGATTACACGGCAGTGCCCAACGACTTAGTCGAAAATTTTAACGGAATGCAGCTGCTTTACGTGCATTGGGTTAATCACAATATGTTTTGTGCCCCTTTTGCATTGTTGGTATCTCCGGATGCAACGCTACCTGAAGTATTCGCATCGCATATACAATCTTCAATCGCTCCACATCCAGAAAGCGAAAAAGTTGAGTATGAAAAAATAATATGGGAGTTGAACGGAGAACCGTTTACACCAAGCAAAACCGATACCTTAGTATCTCAAGGGGTCGACCACAAAAGTATGCTCAGAATGACTACTCCTGGCCTTAACGGTCTCTATAACGCAAGTTTTTAGGAGATTTACGATGACATATACGGTAACTGTCGAACCTACAGGCGAACAGATAGAGGTCGAAGAAGGCCAAACTATCTTGCAAGCAGCACTGCGCCAGAGTGTTTGGATCCCTTTTGCATGTGGTCACGGATTATGTGCTACGTGCAAAGTAACAGTGCTTGATGGTGACGTTGAGGTTGGTGATGCTTCACCCTTTGCCTTGATGGAATCTGAGCGTGACGATGGAAAGGTTTTAGCTTGCTGCGCTACAGTGGAAAGTGATGTCACAATAGAAGCTGATGTTGATGTTGATGAAGATTTTAAGGGTTATGCCGTAGAAGATTTCAACGCCACTGTCACTAAGATTGTTGATTTATCACCCACCATAAAAGGCGTGCATTTTTCATTAGATAACAGTATTACCTTTCAAGCAGGCCAATATATAAACTTACAATTACCTGGTTGTGATGGTGTAAGAGCCTTTTCTATCGCTAATCCACCGTCAAATAATCAAGAAATTGAATTACATATTCGCTTAGTACAGGGAGGCGCAGCTACGACTTATGTTCATGAGCAATTAAAAGTAGGTGATACCTTGCCTATGTCTGGACCATATGGACAGTTTTTTGTGCGTGATTCACAACCAGGAGATTTGATATTCATCGCAGGCGGTTCAGGCCTTTCAAGTCCACAATCAATGATTCTCGATCTTTTAGAAAAAGGCGATCAACGACAAATTACCTTATTCCAGGGTGCACGTAATCAAGAAGAACTCTACAACTCAGAATTGTTTACTGATCTAGCAGAAAAACACAACAATCTTACTTATGTTCCAGCGCTAAATGACGCTGATGACGACTTATCATGGAGTGGATTTAAAGGCTTTGTTCACGAAGCCGCTAAGTCGCATTTTGACGGTCGTTTTGCCAACCATAAAGCTTACTTGTGTGGACCGCCACCAATGATTGATGCAGCAATTACAACATTAATGCAAGGAAGGCTATTTGAGAAAGACATCTATATGGAGAAGTTCTTAACCGCTGCTGATGGTGCTGACGAACATCGTTCGGCGCTATTTAAAAAGATATAGGGCGACACATTTTGCGCTACTTCACAATAACCGACATCACTAATAAAGAAGAATTTAATTGTCGTGAGAATGAATACGTTCTCTATGCAATGCAGCGTAGCGGAAGTAAATGCATTCCTATTGGTTGTAAAGGTGGTGGTTGTGGAGTATGTCGAATCAATATTATTTCTGGTACGCCGGATTTTGGTCCTATGAGCAAATTACATGTTACCGAGGAAGAGAAGAGTAACGGGTATGCACTGGCTTGTCGTATTAAGCCAAAAACTGACTTGTCTTTTGAGTGTGCACCTAAACCAAAGTCTTCGACGACTCAAGAACCCAGTACAAACTTGCAACTGAAAGAGGTTTCACAATGAAAAAAGGTATTATGAGACCAGGACACGTGCAAATACGTGTTTTGGATATGGAAGCGGCACTCAAACATTATGTTGATTTGCTTGGTTTAATTGAAACAGACAGAGATGAATCAGGCAGAGTGTATTTAAAGGCTTGGACCGAAGTAGATAAGTTTTCTGTAGTTTTGCGAGAAGCTGAAGAAGCTGGCTGCGACTTTATGGCATTCAAAGTCGTCGATGAAGAAGCTTTACTTCAATTAGAAAAAGACTTAGTGAAATTCGGATGCGATATAACACATTTAGAAGCGGGTGAATTAAAGGATTGCGGCCGCCGCGTTCAATTCACATCAGCTTCAGGGCATTGTTTTGAGCTATATACAGATAAAAAATATACCGGCAAATGGGGCTTAAACGAAGTCAACCCAGAAGCGTGGCCTCGCAATTTAACTGGCATGAAAGCCGTTCGCTTTGATCATTGTTTATTTTATGGTGATGCATTGGCGGAGACATACGATCTCTTTGTTAATGTACTCGGGTTTTATCTAGCAGAGCAAGTGCTTGATCCAGATGGAAACCGCATAGCGCAATTTCTTTCATTATCCACTAAAGCGCATGACATTGCATTTATCATGCATGAAGAAAAAGGTAAATTCCACCATGCGTCTTTCTATCTAGAGACATGGGAAGATATTTTGCGAGCCGCAGATTTGATTTCTATGGAAGATGTGCCAATTGATATCGGCCCTACTCGTCACGGCTTGACTCATGGTAAAACTATTTACTTTTTTGATCCATCTGGTAATCGGACTGAGGTGTTTGCCGGTGGCGATTATAACTATCCAGACCATAAACCCGTTACTTGGTTATCTGATGACCTCGGAAAAGCAATTTTCTACCACGATCGAGTACTAAATGAAAGATTCTTGTCAGTTCTCACTTAATAAAGTTGACGGGCGAAAGCCCGCTTATCCATACGTCTAGCAAACTCTCAATATTCGGAAAAAAGAGATAAGAATGAAAGAATACAAACACTTTATCAATGGAGATTATGTCGGTTCTCAAAGTGGTAAAACATTTGAGAACCGCTGCCCCGTTGATAACCATTTATTAGGTTTTGTTCATGAAGCAAATGAGCAAGATGTAGACCTAGCGGTTAAATCTGCAAAAACAGCGTTAAAAGGACCGTGGGGTAAGATGACCCAAAGCCAACGCACCGAATTATTGAATAAAGTGGCGGATAGAATCAATGAGCGTTTTGACGAGTTCTTAGAAGCAGAATGCCTTGATACGGGGAAGCCTCATAGTATTGCTCGCCATATTGATATTCCAAGAGGCGCAGCTAATTTTAAAGCGTTTGCAGAAACACTTGCCAATCATCCAACAGAAAGTTTTCGACTCGATACGCCTGATGGAAAAGGCGCTGTGAATGTGGGACACCGCACACCCAAAGGGGTAATTGCTGTTATTTCACCATGGAATTTGCCGCTTTTATTAATGACTTGGAAAGTGGGTCCTGCATTAGCCTGTGGCAATACGGTGGTCGTTAAACCTTCAGAGGAAACCCCTGCAACGACGACATTGCTTGGTGAAGTAATGAACGAATGTGGCGTACCTGCCGGCGTATTTAACGTTGTACATGGCTTTGGAGCAGGATCTGCTGGAGAATTTTTGACGACTCATCCTTTGGTGGATGCTATTACTTTCACGGGAGAAACAGCAACAGGCGAGGCTATCGTAAAAGCTGCAGCTGTAGGTCTACGCAGTATATCCATGGAATGTGGTGGTAAAAACCCAGGGATTGTTTTCGCTGATTGTGATTTAGACAAAGCGGTTGAAGGAACTATGCGTTCTGCTTTTGTCAATTGCGGCCAAGTATGTTTGGGAACCGAGCGTGTCTATGTTGAACGACCTATATTTGATGAGTTTGTAAAACGTCTTAAAGAAGGCGTAGCTAAATTAAAACTTGGTCGCCCTGAAGATGAAGAAGCAAATTTTGGTCCATTGGTAAGCCTTGAGCATCGAAATAAAGTCCATTCATATTACAAATTAGCAGTTGAAGAAGGCGCTACCGTGGAAATTGGAGGCGGTATTCCTGACATGGGTGAAGCGTTAAACGATGGTGCGTGGATAGAACCCACTATATGGACTGGCTTACCTGATAATGCTCGCGTAGTACGAGAAGAAATTTTTGGTCCCTGCTGCCATATACGCCCCTTTGACACCGAAGAAGAAGTGATCGCTTTGGCCAATGATACCGACTACGGCCTTGCCGCAACTATCTGGTCAGAAAACAGTGCTCGAAGCATATCGGTTGCTGAACAAATGGAAACAGGTTTAGTTTGGATAAATAGCTGGTTTTTACGTGATTTGAGAACAGCTTTTGGTGGGGCAAAGCAATCAGGTATCGGTCGAGAAGGTGGCGTTCATGGACTTGAATTTTACACAGAATTAAAAAACATCTGCATAAAATTATAGTAGCAAACACACAAATTATTCACTCATAAATTAGTAATACGGATAAATTAATGAGCAATGTACAAAATCCAGAAATTGGAAGCACTATTGATGTAAATGGCATCAAAACCAACTTGCACGATATCGGAACCGGACAACCTGTGATGTTAATTCATGGTTCAGGCCCTGGCGTTACAGCATGGGCAAATTGGCGTTTGGTTATGCCTGAATTATCAAAAAACTATCGCGTAATAGCACCCGATATGCTTGGTTTTGGTTTTACCGAAAGGCCCACTAACACTCAGTGCAATGTTGAGCGCTGGGTGAATCATGCCATTGGAATATTAGACGCACTAGATATTGAACAATGCGACTTAGTTGGAAACTCATTCGGAGGAGGAATAGCGCTCGCGTTGGCTATTCGACATCCAAAAAGAGTTCGCCGGTTAATATTAATGGGTAGCGTGGGTGTACCTTTTACATTAACGCCAGGGCTCGATGCTGTCTGGGGCTATAGCCCTTCGCTGACCACAATGAAAGGCTTACTAGATATATTTGCTTATGATCGTAGTTTAGTAACAGACGAACTTGCAGAATTACGATACGAAGCAAGTATTCGACCCGGTTTTCATGAAGCATTTTCGACTATGTTTCCAGCCCCTCGCCAGCGTTGGGTAGATGCACTTGCAAGCAAAGAGGCAGACATTCGCGCAATTCAGCATGAGACGCTCATTATGCATGGCAGAGAAGATCAAGTCATCCCCTTGCATACCAGTCAAAAATTGTTTGAGTGGATACCTAAATCACAGCTTCATTTGTTCGGTCAATGCGGACATTGGACGCAAATAGAACATGCGGCTCGCTTTTCAACGTTAGTAAGTGACTTTCTAGCAGAAATATAAACACATTAGCAAGAAACTGGGAATTTTATGAACAAAGAACAGATACAAGCCTGTGGGGACGAGCTTTACAATGCGCTGACCCAAAAACATACATTGAAACCACTAACTGAGCGATTTGACGACATTAGTATAGAGGACGCTTATCATATTTCACTCCAAATGGTTGAGCGAAGAGTGCAAGCCGGAGCCAAGATAATAGGCAAAAAAATTGGGGTCACCTCTAAAACCGTTCAAAACATGCTGAATGTGCATCAACCAGACTTTGGATACCTCACGCATGATATGGCCTACAGTCAGGGCGAAGAAATGCCCATTAGTCAAAAGTTGATTCAACCAAAAGCGGAAGGCGAGATAGCCTTTATCTTAAAAAAAGACCTAATCGGACCAGGTATAACCAATGCTGATGTGTTGGCAGCAACCGACTGTGTTATCCCTTGTTTTGAAGTTGTTGATTCTCGTATAGAGAATTGGAATATCAAAATCCAAGATACCGTCGCAGACAATGCTTCCTGTGGCTTGTTTGTATTAGGTGATAAAGCGGTTTGTCCAAGCAAAGTAGACTTATCTACGTGCGGCATGGTGGTAGAGAAAAACGGTAAGATAATTTCTACCGGGGCAGGTGCCGCAGCATTAGGGAGCCCAGTTAATTGCGTAACTTGGCTAGCCAATACTCTTGGGCAGTTCGGCATTCCACTCAAAGCTGGAGAGGTTATTTTATCTGGTTCTTTGGTGCCTTTAGAGCCTGTGACAGCGGGTGATTTTATGAGCGTTAGCATTGGCGGTATTGGCAATGCGTCAGTGCGTTTTGTATAGGTTAAGGAAAATTATTTATGTCTAAAAAATTAAAAGCGGTCATCATTGGGCCGGGTAATATCGGCACTGATTTACTTATGAAAATCAAACGCTCTGAATGGATTGAACCAGTATGGATGGTTGGAATCGATCCAGAATCTTCCGGTCTTAAACGCGCCGCTGAAATGGGTATCAAGGTGTCCTCAACCGGGTTAGATGGCATGCTTGATAAAGTGATTGAAGATGATATCAGAATCGCCTTTGATGCGACATCGGCATATGTGCATGCAGAAAACAGCCGCAAGCTAAATGAGCTTGGCGTAATTATGATTGATTTAACACCTGCAGCAATTGGTCCTTTTTGCATACCACCGGTTAACCTTAAGCAGCACGCAGAAAAACTCGAAATGAATGTAAACATGGTTACCTGTGGTGGCCAAGCTACCATTCCTATGGTGGCGGCAGTGTCACGAGTTCAAGATGTAGAATATGGTGAAATTATTGCTACAGTATCGTCTCGCTCAGTCGGTCCAGGGACACGTCAAAACATTGATGAATTTACTCGTACCACATCTGGTGCAGTTGAGAAAGTTGGTGGTGCCAAAAAGGGCAAAGCAATTATCATTATAAACCCAGCTGAACCACCACTGATGATGCGTGACACCATTCACTGTTTAACTAAAGATTCCCCTGACCAAGAAAAAATAATTGAGTCAGTCCATAACATGGTTAACGAAGTCAAAAAATACGTACCAGGCTACAAGCTAGTAAATGGGCCTGTTTTTGATGGCAACAAAGTGTCTGTATTTATGGAAGTCAAAGGTTTAGGCGATTTCTTACCTGAATATGCCGGTAACCTTGACATTATGACCGCGGCAGCACTGCGCACAGCGGAAATGTTTGCTGAAGAAGCGTATGACCAAACAATCACCTTACCAGCAAGAGGGTAATGCAATGGATTTAACAGGTAAAAAAGTTACATTACATGATATGAGTCTTCGAGATGGTATGCATGCAAAGCAACATCAAATATCTACTGAAGAAATGGTGGCGATTGCAACTGGACTGGATGAAGCGGGTATACCGCTTATTGAAGTAACCCATGGCGACGGATTAGGCGGTTCTTCTTTAAATTATGGCTTCCCCGCACATAGTGATGAAGAATACTTTCAAGCCGTTGTTCCGAAGATGAAAAATGCCAAAATATCTGCCTTACTTTTACCCGGTATAGGCACGGTTGATCATCTTAAAATGGCAAATGACTATGGTGTGAATACTATAAGAGTGGCGACACATTGCACGGAAGCAGATGTATCGGAGCAGCATATAGGTTTAGCAGCAAAAATGGGTATGGATACGGTCGGCTTTTTGATGATGGCACACATGGTCAACGCAGAAAAGCTTCTAGAGCAAGCCAAGCTGATGGAAAGTTACGGAGCAAACTGTATCTACTGCACCGATTCTGCGGGGTACATGCTACCTGACGAAGTGACACATAAAATTGGTTATTTAAGAGCTGAGCTTAAATCCACTACCGAACTCGGCTTTCATGGCCATCACAATATGGGCATGGCCATCGCAAACTCATTGGCAGCGGTTGAAGCCGGCGCAAATCGCATCGATGGTTCAGTCGCGGGTTTGGGTGCAGGCGCTGGTAATACACCTCTAGAGGTATTTGTTGCTGTACTCGACAGAATGCATGCTATTCATGGCACTGACTTATACAAGGTGATGGACGTTGCAGAAGACTTGGTGGTGCCACTAATGGACCATCCAATACGGGTTGACAGAAACGCGTTAACGCTCGGCTATGCAGGTGTATATAGTTCATTTTTACTATTTGCTCAACGAGCGGAAGCAAAATATGGCATTCAAGCACGCGACCTTTTAGTTGAACTGGGCAAGCGAGGCACTGTTGGTGGACAAGAAGATATGATTGAAGATTTGGCTCTAACCATGTCAAAAGAAAAAGGCTTAATATAATGGGTAATTTAAACAAACAACAAATAGAAAATCTAGCAGAGCACCTAGAAAACGCCGAACTACAAGCTCATGACGTAACTAAAATAACCGATGAATTTCCTGATATGACCTATGAAGACGCATTTGATATTCAATGGGAAATTAGGCGTCGTAAAGAAGCACGCGGCAATAAAATAGTTGGTATGAAAATGGGGTTAACATCTTGGGCAAAAATGGCCCAGATGGGCGTTGAACATCCTTGCTATGGTTTTCTGGCTGATTATTTCTCCATACCCGATGGCGGTGAAATCAAGCATGATGAACTCATTCACCCAAAAGTAGAGGCTGAATTAGCCTTTGTGACCAAGGCGCCATTACAGGGCCCAGGAATACATATAGGTGACGTATTGCGGGCAACAGATTTTGTTATGCCAGCAGTCGAAATCATTGACTCACGCTACCGAGATTTCAAATTCGATTTAAAAAGCGTAATTGCTGACAATTCGTCATCTAGTCGTTTTGTTGCAGGTGGCAATATGGCAAAACCAGAAGACTTAGATTTAAAAAATCTAGGTGTAGTGATGGAAATCAATGGTGAAGTTGTGCAATTAGGCGCAGGTGCTGCAGTACTTGGACACCCTGCCTCTTCTGTTGCTATGTTAGCAAATATGTTAGCTGAGCGTGGAGAACATATTCCAGCCGGTACTTTTATTATGATTGGTGCAATTACAGCAGCCGTTTCTGTGAAAAAAGGTGATAACTTCACCGTTCGTTATCAAGGCTTGGGCACGGTATCAGGCAAATTTGTTTAAAAAGGAAAATTATTATGCCAATAGCACAACTTTATATCTTAGAAGGCCGCACCGACACACAAAAAGAAAACTTGATAAGTGAAGTTACAGATGCAATGGTCAGAGCAATTGATGCGCCGAAAGATCGCGTCAGAGTTATAATCACTGAAATGCCAAAAACTCACTTTGGGATTGGTGGTGAATCGGCTAGTAAAGTGAAGAAATAAAATAAAGCGGACAAAAGCTTAACAACTGATCATAAAAACCACAGTTTATATCTGTGGTTTTTCGTATATATTTAAGGCTTTATTGCTAGCTAGGCAGATGCAATTTAATTTTTGGCCAACTTTCTCGACCTTTACGACCTAACGCTTCAAATGTGCTTTGAGGAACTTCAGCAATGACAGCTTCTTTATAAGATTGTCTTGCTCTACAGTTAGCATACCATTGCGTAACTTTTGGAAACTTTTCTTCATATATCCCGGTCCATTCAAATTGATGCAAAGTTTGAAAATAAGGGGAAACACATATGTCTGCAAGGCTAAACTCGTTTCCCACCAACCATTTGTGTTGGCTAAGTGCTTTTTCCATATCTACTATCGTTTTATAGTAAGTTTTTACAGCATCGCTTACATCTGGCGCGTCCAGACCATACTGAATTAAGCGCTTTTGTCGCTCTCGTCTTGGCTTCTCCGGTATTTTCGAGAGCAAAACGTTCCGCTCATCTTCACTTCGTTTTAGCATTGAGTCTCGCATTATCATCGGCCATTGTATTGCCCCACAAGAAGGGTGTAACTTCACATCTACATGCTTCATCCAAAAACGCATTTGTGATTTTAAGATAGGGTCATTAGGCCGAAATGATACCTCCGGATATGCATCCTCTAGATATTCGCAAATGATAGAAGACTCTATAATTGGCGTACTGACGTGCTCCAATAGATTCACACAGCCAGTTAAGGGATAATTATCTTAACTGGAGTGTATATGAAAACGCGAAAAAGCTATTCAAAAGAATTCAAACTGGAC